>ERZ724520.981-NODE-981-length-14966-cov-5.131782_pt1 | contig 14966 bp, 11 predicted proteins | sample MGYA00376053_ERZ724520 | MGnify/ENA primary metagenome ERZ724520 (study PRJEB28724, sample SAMN07190886) | activated sludge metagenome | isolation source: activated sludge of sewage treatment plant in Hong Hong | place: USA: Christiansburg, Virginia | collected... | reverse complement strand
CGGCATACTGCGGCGATGGACTCAGCACCGATCAGTAGTGGCACTGGCACACCCGAGGACCCGTGGCGGTTGAAGACTCCGCCGTTGAGTTCCGACTACACGATGCACCGGGACGTCCGCGATGGAGTCGAGGTCATCGTCTGCACGGTCGGCAAGACGGTTCTCCTCTACGACGCTCGATCCGTGGCCGACCTGCACGCGATGTTGACGGCCCAGGGCGACTGGGTGGAGTTGGGCTCGGCTGACGAGCAGAAGCCGGCCAAGGAGGGCACGGTCGAAGCGTGGGGTCGGTCTGCGGAGAATCCGGTGGGCGGCTGGTACGGGCTCAAGAAGGGGCTGCGGGGCCGGTTCGGGATGTACGTCCCGCCGCTGCTGGAACATCTCGGCCTTGCCGAGGTTGAACACAACCCTCGCGGAAATCGGATGCGCGCGATCTAGCCTGACCCGGCGGGGCCGCCTACCTCAGCGCGAGACCGCCGGCTCAACCCGAGGGGCGGGAGCGCGGCCGGGTGGGGAGCAGTCGGCGCAGTCGCAGGGCGAGTTGAACCTCAAGGGCGCGCTCCGGCTCGTCCCAGTCGGCGCCAAGGAGCCGACCAACGCGGCTCATCCGCTGGACGACGGTGTTGACGTGCACGTGCAGCGGCTCGCTCGCCCGCGCCGCGCTGCCGCCTGCGGCGAAATAGGCCTCCAGGGTCTTGACGAGCTCTGCCCCGCGCTCGCGGTCGTAGTCGATCACCGGGCCGATGACCCGCTCCACGTAGGCGGCGATGTCCGGAGCCGAGCCGACGACGAGCCCAGCGAAGCCCAGGTCGGCAGCGGCGGCGCTCTCCCCGCGCCGGTCGAGGGCGAGCATCGCATCAAGGGTTCGGCGGGCCTCCCCAAAGGCATCCGGTATGCCGTCCATCCCCGCCACGGGGCCTACTCCCGCGGCGGTCACTTCACCGAAGGAGCGCAGCCGAGCGGCGAGCCGGGACGCTGCCGCGCTCGGGTCGGCGTCGGCGACGAGGGCCACGGCGGTGCGCCCGGCCTCGCCGACGATCCCCGAACGTCCCACGGCCACTCCCGCGGCGAGCACGAGTGCCGACACCGGAGCGGTAGTGGCCCGCATGGCGATGACACAGAGCGGCACGCCCGCATCGAGCCCCTCTTTGCGCAGCACCCGGGTCGCCTCGGCCGACGGCAGCACCCCGGCGAGCAGATCTGTCACGAGATCGGAGACTCGGCGCTGCCGGGCCGCTTCGGTGTCGCGCTCGAAGAGCAGGACGAGAGCCGACACTGCTGCGGCTCGTTCGACGATGCGCCAATCAGCGTCGTGAAGTTGGCCGGCCACGCCGACGAGCGTCCCGAGATGGTGGTGGCCGGCCCGGACGGGCACGGCATACCTCATGTCTTCGACGGTGAGCCCCCCGGACGCCCGAGCCGCGCGCGCGAGCGGCGTGTCGGCCAGAGGATCGACCGCACCGGCTTCGACAGGGTCGCCGGGAGGTGTTCCGTGGGCGCTGCGGCGGGTTCCCGCGGCATCGGTGAGAACTGCCCACCCACCGACGAGGCCGACGAGGGCGGTCGTGAGATCAGTGACCCCACCGCCGGCGCCGATGAGTTCGGTGAACCGGTCGTGGGCCGCCGCCGAGCGCTCGATGACCTCGGTATGCCGCCGGACCGCCTCGTGGGCGACAGACAACGCCGCCAAGGCTCGCGCCGTCTCCTGATGGGCCCGCGCCTGGACCATCGAGACGGCCGCGAGGTCAGCGAGCGACCCGAGGAGGGCGACCTCCTCCTGCGTGAAGGTATGCCGCGTCCGATGCGCGGCGAAGAGGACCCCGACGAACTCGCCCTCGGCGACTAGCGGGGTGCCGCAGATGGCGACCAAACCTTCGTCCTGGACCCCCGTGTCGATCGTCGTTGTGTGGGCGAAGCGGTCGTCGTGGGGGTAGTCGGTGCTCCACCACGGCGAGAGGGACGAGGCGACCAACCCGCCGAGCCCGACCCCGAGCTCCAGCCTCAGCGCGCGGAAGGTCGGGGCGACAGCGCCGTCGGTCGCCCGCATGTAGGTATCGCCGCGCTCGGGATCGTAGAGGGTGAGATACGAGACGTCGGTGCCCATGAGGGCCCGGGCCCGACGAACGATCGCATCGAGCACCCCCGACGGGTCGCGCGCCGCCGCCAGATCCCGGGCGGTGTCGACGAGGGCTCGAAGTTGACCCTCGCGACGGCGCTGGTCCTCGGCGCGCAGGGCGACCGCGCGAGCCAACCGGTGCGCCTCGGGCTGCGCGCCGATCCGGTCGAGGTGATGGGTCGGCGCGCTGTCGGCGAGCAACCGCAGCAGTTCGAGGGACCCGTCCTGCGCCACGACCGTCGAGCCTACCGAGCGGCGACCGCGCGCGGCGGCTGAGAGCTCACGCGGGTGGCGCGACGAGGGCGATCTGGTCGGCCAGCGAGCGCGGCTCGACCGCGCCGGCGAGGTCGTCGATGGCGGCGGCTGCCTCGGTCAGCTCAGCGATCGTCGGAACGTGGTCGAAGCGCACGCCCGGTGCCTCGAGGGTGGCGACCCGGGCATAGCGACCCGCGCCCACCGAATAGACGTTGCCAGTGGCCGTGCAGCCGTCGCTCGCGAGCCAGGTGACGAGCGGCGACACCCATTCAGGGGCGAGTCGCTCGAGCAGTTCGGGGGCCATCATCGTTTCGGTCATCGCTGACTTCGCCAGTGGCGCAATGGCATTGGCGCGTATGCCGGCCCGCGCACCTTCCAGCGCGAGGGACCTGGTGAAGCCGACGAGACCGGCCTTGGCGGCGGCGTAGTTGACCTGACCGAAGTTGCCGTAGAGACCCGAACCCGAGGTCGTGTTGATGATCGAGCCGCCCCGTTCGGTGAGGTGCGGCCAGGCGGCCTTGGTCATGTGGAAGGCCCCGTGCAGGTGGACGGCGAGGACGGCCTCGATCATCTCGGGGGTGGCCTTGGCGAAGCTCTTGTCGCGGATGATCCCCGCGTTGTTGACCAGAACGTCGAGGCGCCCGAAAGCCTCGACCGCGGCCGCGACGGACACCGCGGCGCCCTCCCAGGTGTCGACCCCGGCGACGACCCCGAGGGCCGACCCTCCGGCGGCCGTCACCTCGGCGACGACCGCGGCTGGGTCGGTGACATCGCTGAGCACCACGTGTGCGCCGAGAGCGGCGAACGCGTGGGCGTGGGCCCGGCCGAGGCCGCCGGCTGCTCCGGTGATGAGGACGACGCGTCCGGTCATCGGGTGAGTGGTCATGCGGAGACTCCTTCAAGGGTGGGGGTGGATGTGGTGCGGGGTCGGAGGAGGGCGGCCAGACCCATGGGCTGAGGGAGGAAGATCCGCGAGTCCATGAGGGCGACGTCCTGCACGATCGGTGCGAAGTCCATCTGACCGAGGACGTCGCGCTCGACGTCGATGCCAGGAGCGACCTCGATGAGCCGCAGCCCGTCGGGGGTGGCGGCGAAGACGGCGCGCTCGGTGACGTAGAGGACCCGCTGACCCAGCGACGCGGCATACCGACCGTTGAAGGTGACCTGCTCGACGTGCCGGACCAGTTTGCGGCTGCGGCCCTCGGAGAGGATTGTCAGCCGTCCGTCGGAGATGCCGACCTGCATGCCGCCGGCGGTGAAGGTGCCGACGAAGACGACGGTCCGGGCGCTCTGGCTGATGTCGATGAAGCCACCGGCACCGGTGAGCCGCGGGCCGAATCGCGAGACATTGACGTTGCCGTCGGCGTCGAGCTCGGCCATTCCGAGGACCGTGAGGTCCAAGCCGCCGCCCTGGTAGAAGTCGAACTGCTGGTTCTGGTCGATGAGGGCGTCCGGGTTGAGCGCCGCGCCGAAGTCGCCGCCCGAGGCAGGCATCCCGCCGACGATCCCCGGCTCGGTGGTGAGGGTGATCCGGTCGATGACGTGCTCCTCGGCGGCCACCGTCGACACGCCGTCCGGCATACCGATCCCGAGGTTCACGACGCCGCCATCGGGCAACTCCATGGCCGCCCGGCGGGCAGCGATCTTGCGCTCGTTCATCGGCATCGGCGGGATGAGGTCCAACGGGATGCGCACCTCGTGGGCATAGCCGGGGTTGAAGGCGGTCGCGTAGGTCTGCCGGTGCAGCTCGGGGGGAGCGACGACGACGGCATCGACGAGGATGTGGGGGATCTTGACCAAGCGCGGGTCGAGGGTCCCGGCGGAAACGATCCGCTCGACCTGAACGATGACCTTGCCGCCGTTGTTGCGGGCGGCGCAGGCCATGGCGAGGTTGTCGAGGGTGAGCGCCTCGCGCTCCATGGTGATGTTGCCGTGCTCGTCGGCGGAGGTGCCGCGCAGGAGGGCGACGTCGATGGGGGTGGCGCGGTAGAACAGCAGCTCCTCACCGCCGAGATGCACGACCTCGACAAGGTCGTCAGTCGTGCGCTCGTTGACTCGGCCACCCTGGGAGCGAGGGTCGACGAAGGTATGCAGACCGATCCGAGAGACCGTGCCGGGCAGGCCGGCGGCCATGTCGCGGTAGAGCCGGCTGATGACGCCCTGGGGGAGGTTCCACCCCTCGATCTGACCGCTGACGGCGAGAGCCGCCACACGGGGAATCAGCCCCCAGTGGCCACCGACGACCCGGCGCAGCAGGCCCGGCTCGGCGAGCCGGTTGAGGCCCTGTTCTCCTCCGTCACCTTGTCCGGCCGCGAAGAGCAGGGTGAGCCCGGCCGGGTCGCCGCTCTCACGGAAGCGCCGAGCCAGCCCGTCGAGGAGGGCGTCGGGGGTGCCGCAGCCGACGAAGCCTGACGTGGCGATGGTCTCGCCGCTGCGGATGAGCTCCATGGCGGACTCGACCGACCGGACGAGTGAGGTGTGAGGTCCCGAGGCGACGGATCCGGGAGCAGCGGATCCGGGAGCAGGGGAGGCGATGGGGGTCATGAAGGCGGACCTCCGAGTGGACGGGTGGGGCGCGGAAGGCGCGGGCAGCGGTGCGGCTCGCGCTCAGTCCATCACCCCTGCGTACTCGTCTGGCATGTGGGCGGCATACATGCTCGACGGCCGGTAATGGTGGATCCACACATCGGCGGCGACGCCGTGCCTCGCCACGATGAAGACATCCCCTCTGACCCCGCAGCCTCCGGGAGAGCCATGAGCTTCCTCATCATCATTGCCGCGTTGGCCTTCCTCATGTGGATGGCCTATCGCGGGCACAGCGTCATCCTCTTCGCGCCGATCGCCGCTCTCGCCGCGGTCCTGCTCACCGACCCGTCCCTCGTCGCCCCGATGTTCACGGGCCTGTTCATGGACAAGATGGTCGGCTTCATCAAGAACTACTTCCCGGTGTTCCTCCTTGGCGCGATCTTCGGGAAGGTCATCGAGATGTCCGGCTTCGCCCGGGCCATCGTCACCTGGGTCATCAAGGTCGTTGGCGCCAAACGCGCGATCCTCTCGATCGTCCTCGTCTGCGCGCTGCTCACCTACGGTGGCGTCTCGCTGTTCGTGGTCGTGTTCGCCGTCTACCCCTTCGCGGCCGAGATGTTCCGCATGGGCGACATCCCCAAGCGACTCATCCCCGGCACGATCGCTCTCGGCGCGTTCACCTTCACGATGGACGCGCTGCCTGGCACCCCGCAGATCCAGAACATCATCCCGACGACCTTCTTCAAAACGAACGCGTATGCCGCCCCCATCCTCGGCTTCGTCGGTGCGATCTTCGTCTTCAGCCTCGGGATGCTCTACCTCGAGCGGGCCCGGCGCAAGGCGTTGGCCAAGGGCGAGGGCTATGGCGAGGGGCACATCAACGAGCCCGAGGTCTTCAGCGGCGAGCGCAAGGTCAACCCGGCCCTCGCCGTGCTGCCCCTCGTTCTCGTCGCCGTCGTCAACAAGGTCCTTACCTCGAAGATCCCCGAGTGGTTCGGCGACAAGGTGAGCTTCTCGCCGACCGTTGTCGGCAAGTCCGACCCCGTCACCGTCGCAGTCTCCAGCAACGTGGCGATCTGGGCGGTCGAGGGCGCGCTGCTCATCGGCATCCTCACCGTCATCGCCCTCGCCTGGAAGCCGGTGTCCAGCCACTTCGCCCACGGGTCCAAGGAGGCCGTCGGAGGGGCGATGCTCGCCGCGACGAACACCGCGTCGGAATACGGCTTCGGGGCGGTCATCGCTGCCCTGCCCGGGTTCCTCGTCGTCGCCAACGGCCTGGCCAAGATCCCCAACACGCTCGTCAACGAGGCTGTCACGGTCAACGTGCTCGCCGGCGTCACCGGCTCCGCCTCCGGAGGCCTGTCGATCGCCCTCGGCGCTATGGCCAACACCTTCGTCGAGAACGCGACGGCGGCCGGCATACCCATGGAGGTCCTGCACCGGGTGGCCTCGATGGCCAGCGGCGGCATGGACACGCTCCCGCACAACGGAGCCGTCATCACCCTGCTTGCTGTGACCGGCCTGACCCACAAGGTGTCCTACAAGGACATCTTCGCCATGACGATCATCAAGACCGTGGCGGTCTTCGTCGTCATCGGCTTCTACTACCTCACCCACCTGGTCTGACGGCGACGAAGCGGGGCCGGACCACCCAGTGGTCCGGCCCCGCTTGGTCTGCTCGCTCGGTCTGGCTGCGGTCAGATGTCGCGGAAGACCTCGATGGTCGCCCCGAGGTTGTTGAGGCGGTCGGCCAGGTCTTCGTAGCCGCGGTTGATGACGTAGATGTTGCGCAGCACCGAGGTCCCCGGGGCGGCCAGCATCGCGAGCAGGACGACGACGCCTGGGCGGAGTGCCGGTGGGCACATCACCTCGGCCGCGCGCCACTTCGTCGGCCCTTCGATGAGCACGCGGTGCGGGTCGAGCAACTGCACCTTGGCGCCGACCTTGGTGAGCTCGGTCAGGTAGATGGCGCGGTTGTCATAGACCCAGTCGTGCAACATCGTCGTGCCCTCGGCCATCGCGGCGATGAGCGCGAAGAACGGCAAGTTGTCGATGTTGAGGCCGGGGAACGGCAGCGGGTGGATCTTGTCGATCGGCGCCTTCAGCGGCCCGGGGATCGTTGTGATGTCCACCAAACGGGTGTGGCCGTTTGCCGAGAGGTACTCGGGGGTCATCTTGACCTGCATGCCCATGCCTTCGAGCGTGGCCAGCTCGATCTCCATGAACTCGATCGGCACGCGGCGGATCGTCAACTCTGACTCGGTGACCACGGCGGCCGCCAACAGGGACATCGCCTCGATGGGGTCCTCGCTGGGGGAGTACTCGACGTCGACGTCGATGTCGGCCACACCGGTGACCTTGAGGGTCGTCGATCCGATCCCCTCGATCTGCACGCCGAGCTTGAGCAGGAAGAAGCACAGGTCCTGCACCATGTAGTTGGGGCTGGCATTGCGGATCGTTGTCGTGCCCGGGTTGCGGGCGGCCGCCAGCAGGACGTTCTCGGTGACCGTGTCGCCACGCTCGGTGAGGATGATCGGCTTGTCGGGCTGGTGAGGGGCGGCATGGGCCTCGTAGAACCCGTGGGTCGCCACGACGTTCAACCCGAACGACCGCAGCGCCGCCAGGTGCGGCTCAACGGTGCGGGTGCCGAGGTCGCAGCCCCCGGCATACGGCAGTCGGAACTCGGCGCGGTCGTGCAGCAGCGGCCCGAGGAACATGATGACCGTGCGGGTGCGTCGAGCGGCGTCCTCGTCGATCCCCTCCAGGTCCAGCGTGGCGGGCGGCACGATCTCCAGGTCGTTGGAGTCCGGCAGCCACCGCACCTTGACCCCCATCGAGGACAGCACCTCGATGATCCGGTTGACCTCCTCGATCCGGGCCAGGTTGCGCAACGTCGTGCGGCCGCGGTTGAGCAGCGTCGCGCACAGCAGGGCGACCGCGGCGTTCTTGGAGGTCTTGACGTCGATGGCGCCCGACAACTTCGCTCCACCGACGATCCGCAGGTGTTGCGGGCGAGAATTTCCGAGGGTCACCAACTCGCGGTCCAAGGCCTCTCCAATGCGGGCGAGCATCTCCAGCGACAAGTTCTGGTGGCCTTGCTCGATCCGGGCCACCGCGCTCTGACTGGTCCCGAGCAGACGCCCCAACTCGGTCTGAGTGAGCCCTTTGTGCCGTCTGGCGTCCCGAATGAGCGTGCCGATCCGGCTGCGATAGTCCTCCGACATGGCGCCATCGTATCTCGCAGATGAGATGTCGCGAGCCGCGTGGGGCGCCTCAGGCGCAGGTATGCCGCCCGCTTCTGCGGGCGGCATACCTCCTGACGGATTTGTCCCTAGGCAGGAACGCTCGCGGCTCCGGCGGGGAGGAACCGAGCTCCGGCGACCTGCTCGGCGACTCCGCTGCGGTCGAGCAACGGGGTGAGCCCGCCGTTCCAGAACTGGAAGCCGGCACCGGTGATCATGGCCAGGTCGATGTCCATCGGCGCCTGGGCCACCCCCTCGTCGAGCATCATCCGGGCCTCCTGCGCCAAGGCGCCGAGCACCCGTTCGCGCACCTCAGGCGCCGTGAGGACGACCGGGTTCGCGGGCTGGGGGAGCAGAGCGAGCACCTCGGGCTCGAGGGCCGGCTTGCCACCGGCAAAAGTGTAGAAGCCAGGCTTCTTGGCCTCGACGATCGCCTTGAGCCCCTCGGAGACGTAGAACCGGTCGGGGAAGGCCTTGATGAGGGTCTCGCCGTTGTGCAGCGCGATCGCCGGACCGACCAGTCCGAGCAGGACGAAGGGCGGCATCGGCGCGAAGCCCATGAAGGCCTGGTCAATGACCTCGACGGGCGTGCCGGCGTCGGCGACCCGACCCACCTCACCCATGAACCGTCCGAGCAGCCGGTTGACGATGAAGGACGGCGAGTCCTTGACGAGGATGCACGTCTTCTTCAGCTTGGCTCCGACGGCGAACGCCGTGGCCAAGGTCGCCGGATCGGTGGTGGAGCCGGGGATGATCTCCAGCAACGGCATGACGGCGACGGGGTTGAAGAAGTGGAAGCCCACCACTCGCTCGGGGTGGGCGAGGTCGGCCGCCATTTGCGAGATCGAGAGGCTGGAGGTGTTGGTCGCCAGGACGCAGGTGTCGGAGACGACGGCCTCGCACTCGGCGAAGACCTGCTTCTTGACGCCCATCTCCTCGAAGACGGCCTCGATGACGAACTCGGCATCGGCGAAGCCAGCCTTGCTCGTCGACCCGCTGACCAGCGCCTTGAAGCGGTTGAGCTTGTCGGGGTTCAGTCGGCCCTTCTTGGCCAGCCCGTCGAGTTGGGCGTGGACATAGCCCACACCCTTGTCGACGCGCTCTTGGTCGAGGTCGGTGAGGACCACCGGCACTTCGAGGCGCTGGATGAACAGCAACGCCAGTTGGCTGGCCATCAGGCCCGCACCGACGATGCCTACCTTGGTGACCGGGCGGGCGAGCGAGCGGTCCGGAGCCCCGGCCGGGCGCTTGGCGCGCTTCTGCACCAGGTCGAAGGCATAGAGGCCGGCGCGGAGCTCGTCGCCCATGAGAAGGTCGGCCAGCGCCTCGTCCTCGGCGGCGAAGGCCTCGTCGCGGGTGGCGGTGCGCGCGGCTGCGACAAGCTTCATCGCCCGGTACGGAGCCGGTGACTGCTTGCCCGTCTTGAGGTCGGCCAGCATCGTCGACGCCGCGATGGCGCCCGTCCAGGCGGCCTCGTCGCGGGGGACCTCCGGCCGGGTCACGGTCACGGCGCCCGAAACGACCTTGGCTGCCCAACCGATGGATGCCTCGAGGAACTCCGCCGGCGCGAACATCGCATCGGCCACACCCAGCTCGAACGCCGCCGGGCCCTTGAGCATCTTGTTGGTGTTGAGCGCGTTCTCGACGATCATCGTCAGCGCCTTGGCCGGGCCGACCAGGTTGGGCAGCAGGTAGCAGCCGCCCCATCCGGGGACCAACCCGAGGAAGCACTCGGGCAGCGCCACCGCAGGGACGCCTGCGGAGATGGTGCGGTAGTCGCACGCCAGGGCGATCTCGACCCCGCCGCCCATGGCCGCGCCGTTGATGAACGCGAAGGTCGGGACCGGGAGGTCCATGAGGGTGGCGTATGCCGCGTGCCCGGCTCGAGCGATCGCCAGCGCCTGCTCGCGCTGGGTCACCTTGGGGACTCCGGAGAGGTCGGCGCCGACGGCGAAGATGAACGGCTTACCGGTGAGGCCGACAGCCTGGATCTCCCCGGCCTCGGCGCGAGCACGCAAGCCGTCGAAGCACGCCTGCAACCCGGCGATGCTCGCCGGGCCGAAGGTGTTGGGCTTGGTGTGGTCGAAGCCGTTGTCGAGGGTGACCAGCGCCATCGTGCCTGCCTGACCCGGCATGGTCACGTCTCGAACGAGGGCCTTGGTGACGACCTCCTCCGGGAAGAGCGCGGCGAAGTCGACGGCAGCGGCGACAGGGGCGGCAGTAGTGGTCTCGCTCATGGCTCAGGCCTCCTTGCTGGCCGACGCGACGTAGTCGGCGTGGTGAGGGTTCTCCCAGATGACGGCGCCGCCCATGCCGATGCCGATACACATCGCAGTCAGGCCGTAACGCACCTCGGGGTGCTCCTCGAACTGGCGGGCCAGTTGGGTCATCAGGCGGACGCCCGAAGACGCGAGGGGGTGACCGATGGCGATCGCGCCGCCGTATTCGTTGACCCGAGGGTCGTCGTCGGCGATGCCGAAGTGGTCGAGGAAGGCGACGACCTGCACGGCGAAGGCCTCGTTGAGCTCGAACAGCCCGATGTCCTCGATCGTCAGGCCCGCCTTGGCCAGGGCCTTCTCGGTGGCAGGCACCGGCCCGATGCCCATGACCTCGGGCTCGACGCCGACGAAGGCGAACGATGCCAACCGCATGCGGACCGGCATACCCATGGCCACGGCGGCGTCCTCGGAGGCGAGCAGGCACGCGGTGGCGCCATCGTTGAGGCCCGCGCTGTTGCCGGCGGTGACGTTGCCGCGCACCCGGAAGGGCGTCTTGAGCGCTTCGAGGTCGGCCATGGTGGTGCTGGGCCTCGGGGGCTCGTCGACGGTCGCGAGGCCGTAGCCCAACTCCTTGTGCCGAGTGGCGACGGAGACGAGGTCGGGCTGGATCTTGCCTGCGGCATAGGCGGCGGCGAGCTTGCCCTGGGAGCCGAGGGCGAAGGCATCGCAGCGGGCCTTGGTCAGCTGAGGGAAGCGGTCGTGGAGGTTCTCGGCGGTCTGGCCCATGACCAGCGCGGACGGGTCGACGATCTTCTCGGCGATGATCCGCGGGTTGGGGTCCACGCCCTCGCCCATCGGGTGGCGACCCATGTGCTCGACTCCGCCGGCGATGGCGACGTCGATGGCGCCCATGGCGATCGACCCGGCGACGGCAGTGACCGCGGTCATGGCCCCGGCACACATCCGGTCGATGGAGTAGCCGGGAGTCGTGTTGGGCAGACCGGACAGCAGGGCGGCGACCCGACCGAGGGTCAACCCCTGGTCACCGATCTGGGTGGTCGCGGCGATGGCGACCTCCTCGACCTTGTCCTTGGGGAGCTCCGGATGGCGCTCAAGCAGCTCCCGGATGCACCGGATCACCAGGTCGTCGGCGCGGGTCTGGGCGTAGATGCCCTTGTCGCCGGCCTTGCCGTAAGGGGTTCGGACCCCCTCGACGAACACGACCTCACGCAGGGTACGGGTCATGCTGGGTGCCTCCTTGGGCAAACGGTCATGGGGCAGTGGTGGCTGCTCTGAGCCGATGCTACCGGTCAGTAACTCCTGCGCGGAACCCAGCAGAGCGTTGCCGCAGTGAGTCCCGTCACGGGTGTTCGGCGGCCGCCGTCGCCAGGATGGGCGCAACCACGGTGACCTGCCATTCACGGGCCCCGCCCCCGCGCAGCGCGGCCGCGAAGGCCGACTCGCCGAGGTCGTCGGGGGGTGTCCAGAGGACGCGTCGCAGCAGATCAGGGGTCAGCAGGTTCTCGACGGGGACGACCCGCTCGGAGGCGTATGCCGCCATGGCATCCCGGGCGCGCCCGAGCCGGGCCGCGGCGATGGGGTCGCGGTCGGCCCAGAGGCGAGGAGGCGGGGGGCCGGTGCTCGACAGTGTCAACGGAGGCAAGGCATCCTCCGAGAGGGCCAGCGCCTTGTCGATGGCGTCCAGCCACACCTTGGGGCTGCGCGCGACTCCACGCAACTCCCGTCGAGCAGCGAAGGCGCCGGCGTCCTTGGGGGGCTCGACGGCCAAGGCGACCAGCGCAGCGTCGGACAGCACCCGGCCGGGGGACACGTCGCGACGTTGGGCGATCCGGTCGCGGACGTACCAGAGCTCGCGGACGACGGCGACTCCGCGGCGACGTCTGATCTTGTGCATGCCGGAGGTTCGGCGCCACGGGTCGACCCGCGGCGCGGGACCAGTGAAACCGAGCAGCGAGTCGAACTCCTGGGCCGCCCACTCCCACTTGCCCTGCTCGGTCAGGTCGGCGGCGATCGCGTCGCGCAGGTCGACGAGCACCTCGACGTCGAGGGCGGCATACCGCAGCCATGGCTCGGGCAGCGGGCGGCGCGACCAGTCCACCGCGGAGTGTTCCTTGGCCAGGCTCAGCCCGAGGTAGTGCTCAACGGCGGCACCCAACCCGACCCGGGGGAGCCCTGCCAGGCGCCCGCCCAGCTCGGTGTCGAACAACCGCTGCGGGCGCAGGCCCACCTCGGCCAGACAGGCCAGGTCTTGGGTCGCTGCGTGCAGCACCCATTCGGCGTCGCCGATGGCCTCGGCCACGGGGGAGAGGTCGGGGCAGGCTGCGGGGTCGAACAGCCAGGTCCCCGACCCGGCACGACGCAGTTGCACGAGATAGGCACGTTGTCCGTAGCGGTGGCCCGAGGCCCGCTCGGCGTCGAGGGCGACCGGGCCAGTCCCTCGCGCGATCGCGGCCGCAGCGGCCATGAGTTGCCGTTCGTCGATCACGACCTCGGGGACGCCGTCGGCGGGAAACAGCAACGGTGTCGCTTCGGGCCCCGCGGGCGGCTCAGCGGCAGGCTCAACGGCAGGCTCGGCGGCTGAGTCAGACGCAGTCCCCACAGAAGGATCAACCGAGGACTCGGCCGAGAGCGCGTCGTCGGTCTGGTCGTGGTCCGGCTCGAGCTCGGTCACCGACGGGCACCGGGCAGGGCGACCACTCCGTCGGGCAGTGGCGGCAGCCCGGCGATCGTGCTCAACAGATCAGACCAGGCCAGCAGGTGGTCGCCGAGGTCGCCGCCCAACGGAGTCCACGAAGCCCGAACCTCGATCTCCACGGTTGGCAACTGGTCGGCCAGGCCGCCGAACCGCTCCGAGACGACTCGGGTGACCGTGCCGGCCTCGGCGCAGTAGCGCAGGCCGCGCGCCTGTAGGGCTTCGATGAGCCAGGCCCAACCCACCTCACCGAGCGAGGGGTCGGTGCCCACCTCGGGCTCCAACTCGGCGCGGGCGAATGTGACGGCTCGCCAGGCGCCTTCCCATGGCTCGGGGCAACTGGGGTCGTGCAGCAGGACGAAGCGACCAGATGCCAGTTCCTCCTCGCCTCCGGGGCCGACGACCTCGCCGGACAGCGCCACGGCATACGGAGCGATGCGTTGGGGTGCAGGCACCTCGGTGAGGCGCACTTCCGGGCGCAGTCGAGCCTCCCGCAGGCCGGCAATGGCCCGGGTGAATTCAGCGGCGGTGTCGCCGGGGAGGGATCGTCCTCGCACGTCACTGAGAGTAGGCGGGCCGAGGTCCCGATGGGCGTCGGACGCGCCGACAGTACGCTCGCGAACCGGGTACCGTGCCGGTGTGCCAGCCCTCCTCGCCCTCCTGTCAGCAGCCGTATGGGGCGCAAGCGACTTCGCCGCCGGGGTCATCTCCCGGACCCTTCGTCCAGTGGTTGTCGTCGCGTGGTCGCAGTCGATGGCTCTCGTCCTGCTGACGGCGATCGTCGCGTTCCGCGGGTTGCCCGAGCAGGGGTTCGCCGGGTGGTTCCCCTGGGCGATGCTCGCCGGGGTCAGCGGCGCTATGGGCCTGTTGTGTTTCTATGCCGCGCTCTCCACGGGGACCATGGGTGTCGTCGCTCCCATTGCCGCCGTCGGCTCGGGCATCCCCGTGTTGCTCGGGGTGCTCAGCGGCGAGAAGCCCTCCGCCTTGGCCTGGTGGGGGATCGCCGTCGCCATCGCCGGAGTGGTGCTGGCGAGCGGGCCGGAGATGAAGGAGGGCCTGGGCGCCCGACCGGTGCTGCTGGCGTGCCTGGCCGCGGTCGGCTTCGGCGTCGCTCTGTTCGCCCTCGACCGCGGCGCGCGCGTGTCGCTGCTGCACACCTTGTGGGGGATGCGGATCACCAGCGCCATCGGGTATGCCGCGCTGGCGCTCGCCGCGCGCTCCCTCGGTGGGGTCGCCCGCCGCCAGGTGCCGGTGCTGGCGGCCGTCGGCGCAGGTGATCTTGCCGCCAACGCGCTCTTCGGGATGGCCTCGTCGATGGGCATGGTCAGCGTCGCCGCCGTCCTCGGATCGCTCTACCCCGTGATGACGATCCTGCTGGCCCGCTACTTCCTGAACGAACGGCTGCGCCGGATCCAGGTGATCGGCTCGACCTTGGCCCTCTGCGGAGTCGTTCTGATCGCCGCAGGCGGGCGGGGCTGACCCCGCCCGCCTAGGCACGTCGGCTGATTCAGGCCTTCTCGCTCGTGCCCTCGGAGGCCGCCGGTCCGGCAGCGGCTGCTGCCGCCTCCGGCTCGCGGACGGTCGCTGCGGGTGTCGAGGCAGCCCACGACGGCGGGGTGGTGGGCGTCGCCTCCTGACGCTCGGAGCGCCGACGCAGCCACGACCGGACCGGGATCGCAATGAGGGCCAGGACGACGAGCCAGGGGAGCAGGGCCCCCAGGACGGTCAGACCCACCGTCAGGCTGGCCAGGAAGGCGTTCCAACCTGACCGCAGACCAGTCAGGAAGCCATCCTGCTCGACCGGTGGGATCACGTCGGGGTTGGAGCTCACCGTAACGGTGACCGTCGCCACCGCGATTCGTTTGGTCATTCACGCTAGTTGTACCTGCATCGAC
>ERZ724520.977-NODE-977-length-14991-cov-5.359199_pt1 | contig 14991 bp, 22 predicted proteins | sample MGYA00376053_ERZ724520 | MGnify/ENA primary metagenome ERZ724520 (study PRJEB28724, sample SAMN07190886) | activated sludge metagenome | isolation source: activated sludge of sewage treatment plant in Hong Hong | place: USA: Christiansburg, Virginia | collected... | reverse complement strand
TATTTATGCACTTCATTTATTCTTAATATTAACCGTCAGATTCCTAGATTTATGAGGTAACTCTCAAGTCTTTACTATTAATAATTAATAATTCAAGAACTTATAATATATATATTTAGCATTAGATGTAAGCGTACTGGCCGATGCAGGATGCTCCACAGACGTAGATTCAATTATCTGAGCCAAGTTAAATTTTTGAGGATGGATAGGTGACTGAGAATAGGAGAATCGAGTTTTTTATTAGAAAAATTGATGAGTAGGTTGCCAAGAATTATCAGAATTTGAAGGAGGTGTTTCGTAGTGTGCGTGGGAGTGATCGATAGGATATAACGAATTACAATTTAGATAAATTTTCGATCGATTCTTTTAAGGATTTTTGCGGGCCAATACTGGAGACGGCAAAGGAGAGATCGGAGTTGGCGGTGGTGATCGATAATGTAATCCAAAATGTGTTGTGGTCTTACATTACTTCTTGCGGGTAGATGATTCAGGAGGGAGTAAAAAGTGTGGCAATAAAATATTTTCTAGATAAAATTGATTAAAGGGTATCGGAAAACTTTATAAAAGATGAAGAATAGGGTGAGGAATTTAGAAGAAAGGGAGAAACCTTGAGGAAAAGAGACTTAGGATTGTATTAAAAGTTTTAAAATATTTTCAGAAAAATTGGGAATCAGAATAAGAAATTGCTGAGGAACGAATAGAAGCTAAAGAATTTATAATAAAATTATTAAAATTAGCAGAAAATTATTGCACTACAGCGTGAGATTGTGTAATTGAGATATTAAATATTGATAATCCGAAATCAAAATTAAAATAGTCTATAAACAGTTAGGGAATTATTATAGAAACAATAAGAAAATATTCAGAAATGCCAAATTTTATAGATTTAACTAAACTTTTTGGTCAAATAAAAATCAGAAATTTAAAGAAAATTTAAGAGTCTTAAAAAGAGTCAGCAATCAAAGCTAAAAAGTTTTGTTGAAGGAACTTCGTTCTTTGCTGGAGAAATATTGTAAAATAAATAAAAATAAAAGGAATATTTGATCGAATTAATTAATTTTCAGACCTCACAAAATATTGATCGAACTAATATGATTTATGATTTAAAGAGTGATTAAAAAGATTTTCATAATCAAATTGACAGTCAATCAAATCTAGCAATATTTTTGTAAACAGAAAAAACTTTGCTGAGTTTTTACTACCAAGGTGAGTATAGTTAGAAGGAGATAATGAATGATTTTGGAATGATAGTCTCATCAAAGAAGCCTTTTACATGCTATTTATGTAAAAAGGACAATAATAAATCCTAAAAATTTGTATGTTTTCTGTATCACCCTTAGGATTTGATAATTGGAAATGGTGATCTTGTGATAAACATCGAGAAAAGGAAAGTTAAGATCGTTGCAGCTTCGAAATTGTTTTAATTTTAGGGCAAAGTAGCGAATGCCTACGACTTATTTAATTAATAAAATGCGGAATAGGTAATATTGAAAGGTTTGAAGATTTACGAGATTGAGTTTTAGATGGACAACCAATGCACTAAACAGTGATTTTGAGCATATCTTTTTATTATTTATTTTTCTCTTGAAACAATTAAAAATATTGCTGATTTTAACTAATATTTTATTTTTTACGATTTTGGATGGGAATAGAATGATATGCGGCAAGAGTTATTATACTTTTAATACTTATTATAAATGAGTTGTTGTCCTGCTGAGAAGGTGTAAGTTACAGAAAAGAATTAGAATCTGCCTAGAAAGCCATATGTACCATAGAACACTACTCAAATTAACGGGCAATGGGGTGTTGAGAAGGAGTAGCAGTTGGTGTACTTATCGAGTGCAAAATCTCTGTTTATACAGAAGTTTACGGAGGAGGTGTCGGAGAATTTGTTGAATTTGAAGAGAATGATGACTTAGTAAATAAAAATAGAGGATATTGATCAGTTTTAGAAGAGATGCAAACACAATGTTAGTTTTAAATCGGTTGAGAAATATTTTGGCAAATCCAAGTATGATGTTAGTGAGAATAAAAAGGAAGATACGGAGATTAGTCAAAGATTGATGGAACCGTATATGTATGTTTGTTCACTAACGGTGAGCAATAAACAGTTGATTTAGGATTTCAAGAATTTATTGACAAGAAATTTGCAAAAATTGAAAAGGGGGTCTCTTTAGGAGTGTAAGGGAGAGCAGGAGATTTATGATCGGCTGTAATAAATGGACAAAAAGCTTGTTGAATGTTTGAAATAGACAGCAAAAGTAATTGAGGAAGTAATGTATGAAAACAAAGTGAATAGGCAAAAATATAAAGAAGATCAAGTATTGCTGTATGAGGATGTGATAATACCAAAAATAAGGTTAGAGCTAGATCGAATGCAAAATTTATATTTATAGTCGATCAAAAGTTAGATAAAAGGTCAATTAAAGAATACGGAGACAAATATCTTTAACTCGTTTAATAAAAATCCAGAAACTTTTAGAGACATGAAGTAAGGACAGGTTAATAACAATTTAGAATCATCTTCAATGACAGAAGCGCCAGGTAAATCGATAGAAGCAAAACAGAATTAATAATTGAAAAGTAGGTGTTAAGAGCAGAGTAAATAAATTAATCAATTAAAGGTAGTATGCGAAAAACTGAAGGAATAGAAATAAAAATTAATGCATTATTAGGTGCCGAGTCTATAGAAGGGTAACATTGCTTTGACCGTATAGCTCAATTTAATGAAAGAATAGTTATTGGAATTGAATTCAGTGATTGCTGGTAACTAAAGGATTAATAGATAGTTATCTGATCGGAGTAGCAATGTTGAGAAATAGAATGAATTGTTGCGAAAGCAAATGAGGGAGACTAATTCTTTGGTTTCTACTTATGAGGTGGATGTTCCAAAGTTGAAGCAAACTATAGCAAAATTATAGAGCTAGTTGTAATAGTTTAAAAAAGAGAGTGTACCTCATATTCCTCGATAAGCAGAGAATGGTTTTTCCTAATAGAAAAAAGAGGAGAGTTTTGAGTATTTGGCAAGATTGCAGGATTTGGAGTAGAGTTCAATTAAATACAAGAGTGAAACGAGCAAATTGAAGTAGGAATTGTAGAGTGTTTCAACTGAATGTTTTAGTTATAGGGTGGAAACTAAAAACAAGGAAGGATAGATCCAAAGGTTGAAAAATTTACTAAACAGTACGCAAGATTAATCGTCAAGAGTGAGATAAGATATTGAGATCCTTAAGTCATAGAATATAAATACTAAAAGCAAATGTGAGTAACTTAGTTAATAAAAAGATAAATTGTTCGAGAAAATGAAGGAAACTGAGCAAAAAATGAATTTGGCAAATGGCTAATTTATAAAATAGAGATAGATTATTGAAATTAAATTGAAAGAAGCTGTAAAAGAGATTGAACAGTATCAATCGTAGATTGCATGGATGAATAAAGAGTTGTAATTAGGGAAAGTGTAAATATAAAATGTTAAGCATTTAAGCTAGAATATGAAGTCTTTGAATTTGTAGTTAACGGCGTAAATTGAAAAATTGAAATAAAAAAATAAGATTTTGGAGGGATAGAAATAGAAGCAGGATGTTTTGAACACTGAAGAAAGGCATAAATAATAGATGAGTAAAAGAGATAATTAGTTAAAATAAATCGCCTTAAAGAATAACGAATTAGAGAGGCAAAAGCAGTAGCTGGAAGTAAACTGGTTGAATGAAAAGCAGAAAAATGAGGAGCTGAATAAACAAAATTAACTTTTAATTGACTAGATAAATAAGTTAAAAAGATAAATGGAGTTGTTAAAGTAGTAATTATAGGAAGGCAAAACACTGAATATGTAACTGTCTACAAAGTTATAGGGGCTAAGAGATAACACTCGATTGAGGTCTAAGAGTTTCGTTGAGCACGTAACGCTGTTCGGGGGTAAGATACTCGAGAAGAGAAAGACTGAGAAACGGTTTTTGATTGAGTCCATTGAGAGGCACATGTCGAGGATTATTGAGAAGACAGAGTATTTATATAACTTCAAAAGGGATGGAAAGATCAATTTCCATGAGAGAATTGACAATCTGAGTAACATTGTGGTGGTGGTTTAGACAGAGAACGCTGTGTTTGCTGGATACTATTCTGGCAAATATGTTGAGAAGGGAGGGATGACTGAGTAGGGGTTGTTGATATCTTTGACGAATTATAAGTCCTACTTGCTGAACAATCAGAAGAACTTCCCGCGAAAGGAGAAGCCTAAACCGGTGTTTGGTATGATTTACGATAAGTACTATTTGATTTTTGGCAATTCTGAGATTCGAATAAAGGGGGGTTAGAAGGAGAAGAATGTGTTTAGCAACTTCGGAGTATCTAACTCTTACTTCAACAGCAAGGAGGACAAGATTGAGGTGTTGATGCGTGCGGGGGAGAAGGTGAACGAGGTGTAGTTTGTGAACTACGAGTTGTATGAGGTGATATTTGACTCGGAGTTGTAGTTTGTGCAGTGATTATTGGATGATAATTTTCGAAAATGAGTATAGTTATTCTTGTTTGTGAAGGTGGTTTGGGGATGAGGTTAATTAAATGAAAGTGATGATGAAATCTGGGATGTTTATATCGTTGTTATAAAAAATATGAAATCATACTAATCATTCTCGAAACCTGTCTTCTATATTACCTTCGGGCTAACTGTCTTGGCTTGGATTCTGGCTCTGGTGTTAATAATTCTGATTGGTGTTTTTGGATTCGTGGGTTTCAACGGTACGACTCAGATAAGTGCGACTTGTACTGATACCTATTTTGCGACTAAATTTAGTAGTGTGACTAAGATAGTGGAGGTGTGTTTCGTGTGTAGTGTGTTGGCTATTTTGTTCGGGACGGGGTTGTTCGTGACGTACCTGATTTTGCTGATTCGTTTTTTCAGGTAGGATGTGGTGGCATTTCGGGGGAAGGTGAGGGTGTTGCTGTATGTGTTGACGAGTCTGTTGGTGCTGACTGCGACTGTGCCTGCTGGATATTTTTTGACTTTTGATCGGGAGTTGGGGAGTTGTCCGATATCGAGCTATAGTTCTGGGCAGGTGCAGGCGGTGTACATAATCGGGCTGATTTTGGTGTTTGTGGCGTTGGGGGTGTGGGTGTTGTTTATGGGGCATTTGTTTGGGAGGGTGAACTCGGAGGAGAAGTATCGCGAGGTGAATACGAATACTAACCAGACGGAGCAGGTGGAGGAGGTGAAGGAGGTGAAACGGGGGGAGGAGTATCGGAAGAATAGGGAGCAACCGTATACGTATGAGAAGAGGATGGAGTAAAAGGAAAGAGAAAAAACACCGTATCGATTGGAGCAGACGAATTAAAATTTGTATGAATCTCCTTCAAGAAAGCCAATAGCGCAGACTTATAGCAAGGATCCTCAGCTCAATGTGGCCGAACCACCCAATACTTATACCAAATTTTAATCTAAACGGACTCTTCCGGCCGATGACTACAACAAAAAACCAGAAACTATTTAGTACACTCCTAAACGGGCGGTTAATAATAATGATCAAGAAGGGCTCAAATTTTGGAGGGAGAGACGAAATCCTGCCTCGATAAACAAAGATGAGGAGGCATACAAGCAAATGGAGAAACAGTATTTGAGTCGAACTAATCAGGGGAGGGGCATATTGCCCTCCAGTGGACTAGAGGAAAGGGAGTACAAAGGATCAGAATACTTCAAATCTGGGGGAGAGCCTCGTTCCCCTCCAAGAAAACCGGAGAGGGAAGGGGTGCTGCTCAACTATATTCGTGGCAAATATGCGGGGTGAGTCTAATCATTTGTATTTTTTGCAGTTTACTCACCTTTTATTTCTAAAATTAAAATACGACTATTTTGATATTTTGATTTTCGTCATTATATGGGAGAAGGTCGAGATTTTGCGTGTGGTGGGGTGGTTATAGGGGTTGCAAGCATGGTGATGTATTCATTATTTCAATTGTGATCATTTGCGTAGTCCTAGTTCTTCTGCGGCTTGTCTCAGGGAGGTGCCTGGTACTTTTTTTTCGAGGCAAAACTCGACTTGTGAGCGTTCTGGGAGTCGGAAGCACTGTCTGAGGTTGACGACTGATTGGAGGTATGTGTACTTCTTGAGGCTTGTTCGGGGGAGGTGCTGAGGAGTTGGTATCTGATGGTGTCTCGGATGTATTTTTCACGATCTTCGAAGGAGGGGCCTGCGTGCAGTCCGGGGAACGATTAGATGGTATCGTAGAAGTGAGCGTGGCCAGCATCGCTGGGTACTCTGATGTACAGTTTTTCTGAGCTCATCTATCAACAATAAATTATATAAATTGGAGGTTCTAATCTTAAATCTGGTTGTATTAGGGTGTGGGTTGATCTTTGATCGGTGCAGTGGTGTTTGTATCTTTTGGGTTGTTTTAGGTTGGTGTTGGATGATGATAGGTTGGTGTTGGATAGGGCAATTGGGTGCAGTATAGATAAATAAATCATCTAAGGGATTGAAATGTCATTTGTAGATTATTTGGTTGGTTCTTTTTTTTTCGCTGGCTTTAGTTTGGCAGGGCGAATTTTGTCTTTTTTAATTTTCGAGGGCGGTTTCTCTGCATCCGGCGAAGTAGGGCAGGTTGAGGGCCTCATCAGCTGAGACCCTTTCTGCGGGGTTGGCCACCAGCATTCTCTTGAGAAGGCTGAGGGCCTGGGCATCGATGCTGTTATATTTTTATCCTTCCAGTTTGATGTTCATTTATTTGTTTTTGCGGTACACTTCCTCGTACTTGCTGCCTTCGAAGACGGCCTTGCGGGTGAGGAGGATGTGGAAGATGACTCCGGCCGAGAAGATGTCGCACTTGGGTTCGATGTGTTTGCTTTCGTTGAGTTCGATGATTTCTGGTGCGACGTAGCCGGGGGTGCCGCAGCGGAAGAAGAGGTACTTGTCGAGGTCGGCGTGGGTGGCTAGTCCGAAGTCGACGATGACGGGGGACATCGATTTAGAGTTGCGGAGCATGATGTTTTAGGGTTTGAGGTCGCGATGCATGATGCGGTTTTAGTGCATCTGCTTGAGACCGGAGAGCAGGCCGAACATGAAGGTTTTGACTTCTTCGGGGGAGAAGAAACCATTGGCTTGCTGGATTTTGTGGAAGAGTTGGCCCCCGGTCAGCAGTTCGAGGACGACGTAGATGGAGTTGTCGGATTCGTAGACGGCTTAGAGTTTGAGCAGGTTGGGGTGGTACTCGAGACTGAGTTGGCGCATGAGGGTGAGCTCGTTAATCAGGCTGTCTTTGCCGTTTTTGGCGTTGAAACAGCTTTGTTTTGAGAAAGCTTTGACGGCGAATTTTGCGCCGTCAGTAATGCGTTCGACTTCATAGACAGAGGCGAAATTGCCTTTTCCTAGTTTTTTGAGGGGTTTGAACATTTAGTGGAAGCCTTTCTGGTTGATTTTTTTGGAGAGGCAGAGTATCCAGGCTTCGATGATGTTTTGGTGTGCGGAGTAGAAAGAGAAGTATTTTTTGTCATCATAGAAAAGTTTGATTCCCAATTTGTTCGAAAATATATTTTTCTGAATAGAGAAAGAGATACGTCTATTTGGTGGATGACTTAGAATTTGAGGTCGAAGTCGAGGTTGAGGGCGGCGAATGGTTGTACGGGGATGGCTTGGGGGTTGGAGAGGAGGAGGGTGTTGTTGATGAAGGTGAGGAGAATGGAGGGTTGTGGGGTGAGGGGGGTGGCGCTAAAGGTGTTTTCGAGAGTGATTTGTTGTTGGTAGAGATGCTAGACGGGGAAGTCTTAGATGGGTTGGAAGAGGGTTTGTGGTGCGAAGGTGATGTTGGTGAATTCGATATCCATGATGGAAATTAATGACTGAAGTTATTATTATTTAAATGCATTTCTACGGAATTCACTAATAATCTATCAAATTCCAAACTGAAATGAAGCTGACTTTCTATTTATATTTAATTATGGACTAATTTTATCCTTTTTTTGGAACTTTTGCACAGGTATGCTATTTCACTTCGGAAATTAATTGTTTTATATTCAAATGTTATGATATCAAGCTACCACCTAAATTCTGGTCAATTGTGACTCTGGTTTTTCTGGTTTTTTCAGGACGAATTGCGTGGATGTTTAAGTTTGAGGAAAAAAATTAATTTTTGAAAAAGTAAGAAAATTTTGCAAGTATGATAATTATTGATGATATTATCCTTTTCGGTTAAGGATTGAGATGAAGTAGAGGATGGTTGATTTCGTTGTTCTATCGATAAAAATATTATAGTTTTGTACGTCTTTTCCAGTTATCGATGATAATGGATATAAAGTTTCGATGTTATATTAATATTATTTTTTAATTTACTGATAACCTTCTTCCAAGGTGGTAGCAATACTGCTAGAATATTTAATTTTTGTGTTGTTTAGCCTTTGTTCGTGACTAAATGGTATTTGTAATTGTCCTATTTAGTTTGTGAAAGATATGTGTCCAAAAGGAGTGAGGGTGGTGTATGTGTATTATTGAATATTGATATTGAATTATTTTATTTGAGATGGTGTTCAGAATCCGAGACAAGAGTTTGTTCTGGACTAAATCGGGCTGGAAGAACAACTGGGAGCCCAAGATCTTGAACATGCCGAAACCTATCAATACAGTCAACACGCAGTACCTTACCTGCCGTTTCGATCACCACTCCTTCCTCAGAAGTATCAACTCCTCCATTCAGTTGTACAGGCCTATCGAAACATCTCGCGTACTTGCAAGCAGTACCTCTATGGCAACTCTGCGGCCGAACAGTACTTCATTCTCGAGCTGCGTAATCAGTTCAGACTGCCGTTCTATTCCCAGACTCCCGTGGAGCTGATTAAGGACGGAGGGGTACTTTGTGTGTGATTTAGGAGAGGAGAATGGCTGACCAGATTGACAGGGATTTCGAGTTGATGAGTCACAACTACCACCCTCTGCAGTTCTACACATACGAGTTGACAAATAAGCACATCCGGAAGCAGAACGAGGCTGCGGATGCGGCGGAGAAGGGAGAGAAGACCTTCGATGAGGTGATTATTGCGGAGGTGGAGTACTTGTGGGTGTATGTAGCAAGCAGGTGAGGGAGGAGGAGAAGAAGCTGGGTCCTGGCGAGAAGGTGTCGCTGGATAAGATTACCGATATTCTGCTGAAGGTGGCGAGGACAGCTCGTGGATTTACTGGACAGCAGGGCGGAACTAGAAATGAGCAAGGGGAGATTAACGATTTCTTGGAGAAGAGAAGACCTTTCCTCAACCCCGTTCCCGCTGGACACTCGCATTGATTTAACTGGGACATATTCTGCGATTGGTATCATCAAACGGGCAATTGGTTTAGGCATATGTATCCAAATATTTAGAATGTTAGAAGGAGAGGTGTTTTGTTGTATTGGATATTTTTGGTGTGTTGGTGTGTGGTGTGTTGTATTAGTGTGGAAACGTGATAAAGTTTAATGATTGATAATATTTTTATTGAAGATGAACGAGACAGGAAATAGTTTTGGTTCTAACCCAGCCTCTTTGAAGGGCAAGTTGCAGACACTGTAGGTACGTGTGGGGTTAGTCAGCAACAAATCAAAAATATATCGAATGAGTTGAACAACCACAAGAAGGAGGTGCAGATCCTGAGGAGTGAGAAGGACACCTTGGAGTCGGTGTTGACAATGAAGACTGCGGATGTGAAGAAAAGTCTGTCCAATGAGTTGGTGCGGATTGAGGAGTAGATGTAAAATGAAACTTACTTAGGAAGAGGCATTTTAATTTCCAGAAGGCCGAGAACAGCAGGATACAGCAGCAGATTACTGCGCTTAAGGGAGAGAAAACAGCACTCCAGCAGCAACTGCTTGGCCTGCAGAGACGAATTACCGAACTGGAGATGCAGGTCGGAAGCGAGGGACATTGATAGCACTGATCCATCATTTGGCATATTTGGAATTATTCAAACAATTTCTGGCTTTTTGCTGTTTTTATTGGGTTTTGAAATTTGGGTATGGTTGTGGATTATATGGGATATGGATAGTGTAGATTAGAGGATTAAATAAGGTACAAATGCAATCAAGCTTTGACTTTAAAGGCGCTACCTTCTGTGAGTTTGCATTTTCCTCCTGTGGGTTTACTGAGGATATTTTTGCAGTTGTTGCAGGCGACTACGGTTTGGGCGTGGCTGAAGATGACTGCGGTTTCGTTGCAGCCTCCGCACTTGACGTCCATGAAATAGGAGTTGGGAGTGGGAACGAGTCTTTTGAGTTTGTGAGATTGTCTTTCGTGTTCAAGTTGGGGGTGGAGGAGATCTCTTTGCATTTGTGGTGATAATCTTTTTAATATTATATATTAAATTCATTATTTCACAAATCAAGGCCTAAAATTTTGGGGAGGGGACTGGCTCAGCTTCTTTTTGGGTTATTTTTGGTGGGGAGCATAACTCTTTTCGAGAACTTCGGTTTTTTAATATAAAATGTTAATTTTGGGAAAAACAGGAAAGGCTTTCTTCGAAAAAGTTTTTAAAAGTGATTAGTTTAAGAGAAAATCCTATTTTTTTAGAGTTTAAATTGCTAAAGTGGTTGGGGACTACATAGTTTTAATCAATAATAAATAAGTAGTGGAAACTGATAGCGAATGGCTCTGAACCGTTCATAGAAATTTATGTACTTCCAGAACAAAGCCCAGCACTACAACAAATTGCGCTTCATAAAATCGACAATTGACGATGGTCCTCCTAAGTCTGTCATTCCCAAGCCCAAGAGATACCGACCGCTTCCTTTGATGAAGGAGCATAGTATACAGGTTTAGAACGAGCATATTATCTAGCGTTTGATCAACATAGCGAGATCTCCTCGATCGCAGGTTTAGACTGAAGGTTGCTATTCTCGTTACAATAAGGTGGAGAGGCCTTTTAGGTAAATGAATCCGTTCAAGGCTTAAACTGAGAGGAACATCAGTATTGACAATTCTGATCTCACCGATCGCATTCAGAAGACGAAGCCTGCTATCGGTTCGAATAATCACTGGGCTAAGGAGTATTCACGATCGCTTTGCTGCAAGCGGAATTTGAGTAGATTTTTGTAGACGAACAGGTCAAAGGCTGAGATTCATATTTCAACGGATAGGTTTGTGCCTCAGCATTTGAGAGACCTCGTTTTGACTGATAATTTGGACTCTTCGGTTTGTGGGAAATAGGCTACTGTGTCAATGAAAAAACTATTTTAATTACCGGTAATAAAAAAACATTCTAAAAGGATTAATTTTTAGTTTGGGGAATTTTCGAGGCTAAGGAGCGAGTTAGAGGATCGTTGATAATTTTTTATTTTTTGTTTTTTATATTTTTGGCTCAAAGGTTCTTTGATTAGTTGTAAGGCATAGATCCAATTAGCAAAATAAGATAATAGTGAGAATGTTTGTTCTGTTTAATTGGTTATCAAATATAGAATACAATTAAATATTATTAATGTTTAATCTGTTCAAAGTAGCATCGTTTTTGCAATCAGTTCCTCATTTCCCTCCCGTAAACAGCTACCAGACCGAAGAAATACTCCATGGTGATGCCGAAATGGGTGATTTTTGGTTTCAGAGAGGCCATTAAAATATACATTTTACTAATACTCCACCTGGTTAAGATAAGAAAGAGTAGGGAAAGGGAAGACGGTCGGCGGAGAAACGAGGAGATTCGAAGGAATCTAAAAAGAAAGACAAGAAAGATGATGACGATAACAATAATCACGGAGGTTTTCTAGAACCCATTATCGAGGATTTACAAGGATTTTTGAAAGGCAAAAAAAGCCCCGTTCCTGCAGTTTGAATGATATACATAGCTCATGTTTTTGTACAATTCTTCTATCAAAAACTCAAGTTTTAAAACGAAATGTCGTATAACAAAATAGAAAAGCAAAAGTTTAAATTCAACTGGATAATCAATTAAAAAAGAGTATTCGTTTAAACTTAAAATTTCCAAAGAATAGAAGACTATGTTTTTAGTATAAATTGTGCTGGTAGTTCATAATTAAATATCTTAATTAATAATAATGCTGAGAAAGGTGATTGCTTTGGCTGCGGCTACTACTTTTACCTCATCGCTTTTGCTCGACTAAAACGTGATTCCGGATACAAAAAGACACGCTATTTGCATTTTATACCCGAACGAGTCGAATGTGAGGGGAATAGCATCGTTTAGTCAGGACAGCATCAACTCCCCTACCAAAATAGCATTTTCCGTTAAGGGCCTCAATCCTAACGGAAAACACGGTATTCACATCCACTAATTCGGAGATCTGACCCAAGGGTGCGCAACTGCTGGACCCCATTTCAACCCTGACAACAAGAAGCATGGCGGTCCGTTTTCGGAGGAGAGACACATCGGGGACTTGGGCAACCTCATGGCTGACCCTTTTGGCAATTCTTACCTGTGCTTTACTGACAAATTGATTTCGCTTTACGGGGAGTACTCGATTGTTGGGCGTTCGGTGGTGGTTCATGCCCAGTAGGACGACTTGGGCCGTACTGACCATCCTGACTCGAGCAAGACGGGGAATTCAGGTGCGCGTGTGGCTTGTGGGGTGATTGGTTTGTCGAAGTAGTTCAAGACGGTGTCTCCAGTCGAGGGATGATGTGTGTGTGGCAGTGATAAGTAAGAATATGAATCTGGGGTGTTTCACTCGTGCATGGCGGTGTCTTCAGTGAGTTGGCGGTATACTTCGCTGACTTCGTCGTGGAGGGTCTGTGAGCTGTTTTTGAGTGCGTGGAGGGGTTTGTTGCCCATGCGGTCTGCTTTTTCGAAGGTGGGGAGGCTGTTGTTCAGGTACCACTCGATGATGTCTGATTGTCCGAAGATGCAGGCTTTGGCGAGCGGGGTTTCTCCTCCGATGGTCTGGGGGTCTACTTTGGAACCGGCTTTGACTAGGAGTTCGAAGATTTCGATGCTGCCTACTGCTGCGGCGTAGTGGAGGGCGGTGCGGCCGATGGAGTCGGCGAGTTCGAGGTTGGGGTGGTAGTAGAGTGCGGCTTTGATGAGGTTGGGGGAGGAGATGGAGGCGGCGAGCATGAGGAGGGTTTGGGAGGAGGAGGTGAGGGGGGTGTTGAGGAGGGGGTGTACTTGGTTGAGGAAGGCGACGGCTGTCTGAGGGGGGCACTCGGCCATTTGCATGCACTGGTACCAGACCTGGATGGAAGAGAGGGTACTTGGTGGAGTTGGTCTTTGGTTGCCTTCATTGGAATCACTGTATAATAAATTTGGGGCGAGCGGCACTTTTATTTGGAGGGCAAAGAGATCGCGAATCTTAGCATGACAACTCGGCTGATTTAGCAGTGCATGTGACTAATTATTAGAGTTACATTAATTTGACACAAGATGGGCAACGGGGATATCAGAATTATTCCTTTAATAAATAATCAGTCTTTTTGCCGATTTGGTCATGAATTAAGATTTAGCCTAAATCATGAGGAATCAACAAGGTTTGTTTAAAGACTTTACGATTGTGCTTTGCTGATGTGTGGGTGGTTGGGGAGTGATTTCTGTAGTTTTTGTTTTTACGTTCTATTTTTCTTTTGATGTGATTGAGTTGGTATAACCGAAGGGTTAATTACTGTATAATATAGGTTTATAAAGTATGTCGCGAGTGGGAGGTGTGGGTAAGGTGGGTAAGAAGTAGGTGCGTCACCCGATTTCTGACAACTTCGCGCCTAAGCGTTTGGCGATTGCTTTTGAGCCTCCGACTTTGAGTAGTTGTGATGTGAGTTAGTCCTGTAGTACTTGGTGATTGAGAGCGGTAAGTTGTACCACCACAAAATGCGTTTGGATTCGATCCTGCGTAAGTCCAAAGTGGGGCGCATCGATGTGCTGAACTACGTGAAGAACAAGCACTACCTGTATTTTTTGAATGGGAAGCTCAAGGACCCGCAGCTGCTTAAGTTCATCGATAAAATACTCGCACGCACTGCCAAGGGGGCATCCTCGCTGCCGCAGATCAAGGAGGAGTAGGGGCAGATCAGTAAGTCACCGCAGAGCAACTTCAATAACGATACTGATTTCGACTATCTCAACGATGACGAGTACGAGGAGGATTATGAGGACTACTAATAACCGGAAGATAAAGCGCCGGTGAAGGCGAAGGTGTAGGTGAAGAAGGAGGTAGGTTTGGGGAGTAAGTTCAACAAGAATACGTTTATGACTTACTGTCAGGAGTATGAGGAAGAGGGGGAGGAGGGGGGTGCGGAGTGGGACTTGGATATGGACTAGAGCGCGGACTTCGTCTGATAATATCACTCATAATAAAAATTAACATGTTTAAAACTGCTCTCCCCCTCACGCCCAACCCCGAACGCACTACGCGTACTGCTTTTGCAGTCAGGACGCGGCCGGAGAGAAGGCAGGGGCTGTGGGGCAAGGCGGATTCGATGCGGCCGATGACATCGCCGGTGGTTGAGCTGAGGAACTATTCGACGCTCAACTCGACGGGAAGGAGCTCGCAGTTGGTGGACATGCGGGGTGTAGATGCGGTGGAGAACGAGCTGGAGGAGGAGTTTAAGGGGGAGATGTGCGGGTATTTGAGGGGGAAGTTGCGGAGGATGGTGGGGAGGAGGCAGGAGGAGGTAGCAGTCGATCGGTACCTGCACTCAACTATCGATAACCATGAGATGTAGAGCACAGGACGTTCGTCATTGGGGCCGTTGGATCAATTATACTCAACTTTTAGGCATCCGAGTGGGGTGCGGGTCGAGAAGGCAGTGGACGGTGCGTACTTGCACAACGCGAAAGAGAGGATTGCGAGGTTGATTGAGCGAAAAAAGGAGAATGAGAGTCGGTTTGTGGATTTGCGTTCGACTATTACCAGTAGGCGGAAGTACGCTTCGGAGAATCGGGTGAAGGTGGTGCGTGAGTAGTTTTTGGTGCCGAGTGTGGAGAAGGAGGAGTGGCACAAGGAGTGGTTGTAGGATGTGGCGAAGGAGGGCAGGCGATACCGGAATAGGTTGTCCAATCAAACCATTCAGGACGTAGTTTTTTACTTACAAACGCTCAAGGTGCC
>ERZ724520.972-NODE-972-length-15063-cov-4.455957_pt1 | contig 15063 bp, 24 predicted proteins | sample MGYA00376053_ERZ724520 | MGnify/ENA primary metagenome ERZ724520 (study PRJEB28724, sample SAMN07190886) | activated sludge metagenome | isolation source: activated sludge of sewage treatment plant in Hong Hong | place: USA: Christiansburg, Virginia | collected... | reverse complement strand
ACTCACTGTGAAGTAAATCTACTTACAACCACACCTACCTCCTTAAGCTCCTCGATCGACTCCGCCTACCACTCCAACCGATCCATCACCACTACGAAGTTGAGGTTGAACCGCCCCAACAACTAGAACACGCTCTTCGCCTTCTCGTAAGTCAGCCCATCAATGCTCGACGGCAGCTGTCTAAACTCGTCTTCGGTGAAGTTGACGATATCGGTCTCTACATTGAACTTCTCGCCGTGGTAGAGTTTCTTCTCCTCGTGCTCCTTGACCCAGTGGTAGATGGGCCCAATCTTGGTGTTTCGCTGCACAATGGGCACCCGCACCCAGTGGTCCAACTTCTGCATCGGGTCCTGCATGGGGACAGAGCTACGTTCTTGGAGGAGTCGACCAACTTGATGGGGAAGAGGCCGCCAGTGAGGTTGAGCACCTCCTTGTCAGTCACCTCTGACTTTCGCTTCAACACGATGGGCTTCTTGCTGGGCACGTGCGGCAGGTACTTCCACACCTCCTCGCTCATACGCTAATAATATAGGCGCCATACAGCACACCACTTACAAAAACGAACAACCCATAACCACAATGAGTAAACATTCGATTAATCAACCACAAGATTATCACGACTAAGGCTATCACGACATATATCAAAGCATTCACATCATGCTGGCAGTTAATTCCCGCCGTTCGCGCACCATCCGCACCAGGATGAAGGTCGAAAACAGGGCAATAACCAAAAATATTACCGAAACCATGATCGCCAGCACTGCCGAGAAGTTCTTCTGCTGTTGGAACAGATTGGTCGCACGCAGGAAACTGTTAAACCCGAAGAAGTTAACGATCGATATGACCGCCTCCAGAACGATCGCAATGGGCTGCGTGATGAAGTACAGCTTCAGGTTGGACGAGTCCTGACAAATACCCGTAAAACCTGATTTAGTATATGCGTACCCCGGTAGAATACGAACAGCACAAACGGGTTCAGGAACAACAGTAGCAGGAACGAGTACAACACACGCATTCCGCCCTGGGTGCAGCTGTCGATGAAGTTCAGCAGGGTGTTGCCGAACACCGCAATGTGGATGCTGAACAGCGCCATCACCAAGAATTTCTTGTTCTTGGGGATCTGTTTGGGGACGAAGTGCATCAGCCTCAGCAGGGGCGGGTAGTTGTAGTGGTACCAGAGCACCTCTGTGTGCTAGCCGAGCGCGGGTACGTGCTAGTTTTAGGCCATTATTATTGATTATACGCATATACCACCAGAATAACAACTCTCCACATTCCCACCCAACTCTCAAATTATTATCGCTGCTGCCAGCTTATAAATTAAATAAAAACGCAATGGCCTACCTCCAGTCCCGCATCCCGCACTACGCCCACCAACAACTTCCCACCACCCGTCCCCACCACCGAATCGAACAAACGCGAGAGGAAATACTGCAGCAGATCGCATCAACCGCCAACGAACAGCTGGTCTGGGCCTACCGCACGCCCCTCTCCAAAATACAAAAAAACAACAGGGACATCCTAAACCCAGAAACAAACCTCAACTACTCCATCGACATGCAACGCAGAAACACCCAGAGCAGATAGTCCACCGTCTCCTTCACCACCGACCGCTCCTCCCCCACCCCCAAACGCAGGAACACCTTCCTCACTGTAGTATCACGCCTGCCCTCATCCAAAAAAAGGAGCGACTCCATGTTCTGATCTTAATAACTTCTGTTTGCACATGTAGTTCACTACTTTAGCCTAATGCGCGAGATTGGCCGTGTGTGTGTTGTCTGATTGTGCAGTAAGTAACAAAAATCATAATTAGAGGGTGGAGGTGTCGAGTACCTCCGCTTCTGGCAGTTCGACGTTCATGTGTGCGCTCAGGCTGAATCCGACACTCATGGGCAGTTCATTTTCCTAAAAATCCTTGGGCCAGTAGTTGTTGCTCTTGCCCTTCATGAGCACTCCGAACTTGAGGTAGATGTCCGCGATCAGTTCAGAGCAGAAGTAGGTTTTCTCCTGCTTCTGCCCATCCACCGGCTCCTGCACCTCGTTGCCGCTGTCCTAGTCATCCGTGTCGTTGCCCATCAGCAGCTTCGACAGCGACAACTCGTACTTCTTGCCCACCAGACTGTTCACGTAAGTCTCCAGGTTCTAGAGGTGCAGCTGCAGCGGCTCGAGCGGAATCAGCTTGCGATACCCTATTTCCTCATACTCCTCGTTGGCCGACTGCAGCAGTGCGTCCAGCCGGGAGAGGGTGACTCCCTTTTCGTGGACTGCTTCGAGGAGGTAGGTGCGTTCGGCCTCGTCCTTGAGCAGCAGTCCCACGTGGTCGTAGTGGCTGCGCATGAAGAACCGGTGCACGCAGCTGAAGGCAGATTTGCTGCGCAGGAAGAGGATGTCCAAGTGTCCCGCGTAGTGCAGCAGTTACGCCGCAGAAATGCTCACCTTGTTCCAAAAATTATGGCTGCTGCCGAACTTGGAACTGGCCTACAGCAGACGAGGCACGCTCAAACGGGGGTAGCAACGCAGGTCGTAGTTCTGCACGCGGATGTCTGTTAACGCACCGTTCAGAGCCGAAAGCCAGCTATTGTAGTTCGCCAGTTGCGGCAGTTGCAGCACGAGTAGGTTTCTGGTGAACTGTTCATTGGAGAAGGAGCCGGAGACTACGAGGCTGAGTGGGTCAAAAAGTACCTGATTTCTGGGAACTGGGCCGTTACTTTTAGGCCGAACTAGAGCAAGCTAGCGAAGTTAAAACATCCCTTTAACTCCTTTCGTTAGTCGTCCATGAAGTACAGCAGGCGAAGCGGAGTGAGCACAAAGAAACGCGCCTGCCAGCTGCTGTTCAAAGTCTTCTTCCCCACGAACCCGCTCTTGATCTCCCGGAAAGCGTGCTCGTAGTCGGGCACCTCATTAGGAAACGGCAGGTTGGGCGAACAGGGCAGCAGCAAATTCGACTCTTGGCGGAAGCACACGTCCTGAATGCTCAGTGGCGAGCCGTACTTTTCGCTGGTCTAAAGTTTGTTTGGACTTGAAATTTCCATTATAATAATATAAGAATGTAGGACCAAATCATCACGGAGCAGATCGACGTGGTGGTGGTGGGCGACCGCAAGCTGTAGCTGGTGGCCCAGATGCTCGACCAGGAACTGCCCCGCCACTCCCCCAAACGCAAACACTCGCACGTCAAGTACCTCGAGTACCTGTCTCGGTTGGTGGGCGCGCCTATCATCCCCGAGCAGCCCAAGTCCTTGCTGGCCCGGGGGAGTCCGGCCAAGTTCACGAAAGTGCTGCTGACGGACTCGTTCTGGCTGCACCTGCACTTCTTCGTGCACGACAACAAGATCTTCGACCCGTTCGTATCGCAGGCCTGCCGCGGACCAGTCAGCATCTGCATCATCGCGGCCTCCTCCTCCGTCGACCTCACCCCCACCAAGGCCTACCTCCACCAACCCACCCCCGTCCGCTCCCTTGAACCAGCACGCGAAAGCGCGACGGTGCGTCCAGAAGCTGTGGTGTAGTCACACGTACTCTCAGTGGCGCATGAGATAGCAGTGGGGGCTTTCGCAGCTGTTTTGGCACTGAAAATAACAGAGGAGAAGCGGATAATAGAGGAGTCGAGCAACCTGAGACTGACAGTCAACCAGATCTCGAGATGGATAGTCGACCGGCACTTCTAAATCAAACACCACATAAAAATAAAGGAACACCTCGGAGACGAAATCGAACACTACGAAGAAAAAACACATCAGAACTACTGCGCCATCATCTGACACACCCACCACCAACTGAAGTGATCACCATCTTATACTGCACAGCATCGAACAACAGCACATAATCACATCAGCACATCAACCCCGCAGCTTACGCGTCAGCATGTTGCACTTAAGCAGAGCCTATCTCGAGTTTTACTTGCGACTGAGATGGTCCTTGGGGTTTGAGTTGAGCCTCTCCTCCACCTCCTCCGCCCCCTCCTCGGCCACCACCTCCCCGCGCTGCCCCGCCGCCGGCACCTCCGTGAACAGCGTGCTCACCGACTTGAAGTAAGTCTTGGCGTGCAACACGGGCAGCAGACTCTTGTTGAGGGTGGTGTTGAGACTGCTGAGGTCCAAGGGCTGGCTGTTCAACTGCCTCGCCAGCCCCTTCTCCTTGAGTGCGCTGTTGGGCAGGTAGTTCAGTTCCTGCCGGTCCAGGTACTCCCTCAGTCTGAACCCGTTGGTGTACGGCTTGTACCTCAGCCCCTTGCCCCTGGTCTCCCTGAACTGGTGCGAGAAGGTGTTGTTGAAGGGTACCTGGTCGAGCTCCGAGTTGCGCTTTAGCTATTTCTGGATGGGGCAACAAGTACCTCGATGCGCTGGGACTGAGTCTCGCGGCGCAGGTAGAACCCCTTGCCGCCGGGCGCAGTTATCCGGAAACAGACCGGCTCGTTCTTGTACTGCGTCACCGGCACCGGCTTGTCAATCGCAGACAGGATGAACCCCTACACCCGCTTCTTGTGCGCGTGCACCAACGCAGGACTAGATTTTTAACGTTTTGCTTCGGCCAACTTGTGCTAACGACGCACACTGGTCACCGCCTGGTGCAGCGTCTGCTCCCGAAGGAAGGTTTGGTAATTATACATCGAAGATTATTATACTCTACCATACATAATCACGATAGTTGCCCCAAAAACTCGCGGTAGCTGAAGGTGCCTTTCTTTCTGTCCACAAACTCCGACAGCACCACCAGCATGTCCTCCACCCTTTCCTTCTCCACCCCAGCCTTCCGGAATATCTCGTACAGCGCCTACAAGGGAATAAACTCGTCCTCCTCGCCCGCCAACAACCGAAACGCGTTCTTGATGTCCGTCAAGCTGTGCGGTGACTCCCTCACCTTGAACAAATCCATAAACTCCTCAAAACCTACGGTCTCCTTAAATTCAAACGCCCGTCCACATATGTCCTCAAAATGCTCCTACGAAATAAAGTACCCAATCCGCTCGAAAAGCGCCTTCAAGGCTTTCCTATCAACCTTGCCATCCACCGCGTGCAGCATGAACACCTCCATAAACGCCTGCCGCTGCGCTGTCTTGACTGTGTAGTGGTGGGAGCCCTCCTTGTCGCGTAACATTCAATTATAAACAGTCACTAATACGCCAATCAATGCAAAGTGGTGGCTATATCACTCTCAGAACTGGCGCATGAAGTCTGCGAATTTGGCGAAGTCAGTGCCGAGGTGGGAGAGGAAGTAGAAGTGGGGGTTGTTGGGGCACTGCTTATCGACCCACAGCACGCCCTTGGTCCTCAGGTCGCGCACGTTGTGCTCGAACTCCTCGGGCGACCACTTCTTCTCCTTGGCCAGCAGCCGGGCAGAGATGAAGCCGTAACGGGTAGCGAGGTCCAGCAGTACGGAAAGCTGGTTGTTGAGTTCTAGCGGCACGGTGCAGACGTAGTTGCCGTCGATGACTGAGACATTGCCCAGCACGTAGGTCTTCCCCAGCGCGCGCACCACGTCGTTCCTGCTTCACCCAAAACGTACCTGGATATCTCCTTCTTCTCCCTGCGCTGGTATTGGTTCATGATGTCGAAGATGCGCATGAGCCCGCCGTTCTGGTGCCTCGACTTGGCGCATATGTCCAGCACCGCCATCGCCAACTGCTGGTAGAAGTCCCCGAACCCCAGCTACGACCACACGCTCTTCTCCGCTGCATACACCAACACCTACACAGCATCGGGTTCACGTCGAACTACTGGCACATGTCGCTGAACTTGTCCCGGAACTTTGGGTCAGATTGGATCTCGTTCTTGTAACGCTTGGCGAAGTCGTTCAGACTGAACTGGAAACGACCGTAAATCTCCTTTATCTACCTAGACCCACACCTACCATCACCGCGTTCTTCTCGATCTACGCACGCGCCGCCTATCGCTTACGCTTCAGCTTCTCCTCGTTCAGCTTAGCCTGCGCCTTGCCCGCATACATCTTTATAATATATAACAATTAGCAAATAGGCAAAAGTAACTAATATAAAAATCAAGGATAAGTACCAAGGAGTCCCCTGTATTTCTGATCGCATAACCAGTGGAGCGACTCTGGGTTCCTCTCCACCATCCACTTCAGCGACAACACGATCCCCTCATTGCCCCCTTCCTTCCTGACCGTTCCCACAATCCCTGCCGCTACTTCCGAGGGCCGCAACTGTCTGATGTTAAGGTCGAAGAGGGAAAGATCTGCAAGTAGTTCCATTTTGTCGTTGGTGGTGGTAACGCCGTCCTCCCAGAGCCTGAGGGCCAGCTGGTGTTCGACAGTACTGTGGGCTAACTGGTAATCTAACGCCTTCAAAACAGCCGCCTCCAGCTTCAGCACGTCCTGCCTGTGCCTCCGCTCCACCCAGTCCTCCAGGTCCGGCGGGTATATCTCCTCGAACTTCATCGCGATGAACAGACACGCCTGGGCCGCAGCCACCGCCTCGAGCTGGTCCTGCAGCATCGGATGTCGTGCCAGGTACAGGTCCAGGTACAGCACGGCCAGGTGGATGGTGGTGCGCATCAGCTAGAACTTGAGGTACATCTTGAACAAATGCCGCACCAGGTACACCCGCATCTTGCCCGACACCACCCTGCTGTGCCGGATGTAGCCCGCGTCCACCAGGAACTACCCCTCACGCCGCACTATGTACTCAGTAATCTCCTTGCGGTACTACCCAAGTTGGCCGCCCCACTACGGCAACTCACTGCGCTACTCACGCGACTACCACTCGCACACCTTGGTCTCCTCCTCGCTCCGGCAGCACCCCTCCCGCCCCTACCCCCGCATCGCCACAGTCACCGGAGAAGCAACTCGGCTCACCAACACGATTGATTTGCTGCGATTGACTTGCACATTCTCGCCCACTCGAGCTTTATTGAGGTTTGGAACAGGCCCCTTTTTGGTTGACTTTTGGGGCAGCCTGTTTTTGTGGTCGACCAGCAACGACCTGCTCGGCACGCGATTGTTCAGGCGGACAGCCTTGCTCATCCTTTTGCTATTATAAATCAAATACGCATCGTTAGTTTTGAATTGCCACCAGTCCAACCTCTCCCATTGCCGCGCCATTATAACAACCACACATTAACCTACTCATTACCCACATTAGGTGGACCATACACCACCTCCCTCTGACTCATCTGCTGAGTGGCTCATATAATCAGAGCCGTTCATTCAGCGAACCGGCTCCTAGTAAACATCACGCTCTTCTTGGGCCTATTGACCGACAACTTCTCCTCGCTGCTGTCAGGCACCTCCGAACTGTTCGACCGTTTGTTGGGCTCGCTCATCAGCACCGAGTTCTTCTTGAGGATGGACTTGCCCCCGTTGGCCCGCTGCTTGGGCGCCGCCTTGGGAGCACTCGACTCCTTGCCCAACCCCAGCTTCTCCTTCATCTCCTTGCTGATCACCACGTTCTCCGTGCTGCCGAAGATATTGTAGGAACTGCCCTCGTCCGACTCATCGTCCTGCTTCCCCTCCTTCTCCACCTCCTTAATCACGTCGATCGACTTACGGTTCTTAATCACCGCACCGTCAATGCTGTTACGGGCCATCATCTCGAACTTTGACTTGCGCACCGGCGCTTTCGCCACCTCCTTCTATATGTTCTAAAAGGAAGAACGCTTCAGGCAACTCTTGCGACCGTGCTGCTTGGCCTTCTGCGGAGGCAAGGGCACCGTCGCGCTGAACTGCTTCTCCTGCGACGCAAATCCACTCTTTCTGAACTACACCTCCTTCAAACTCTTATTGCTGCCGCCTTCCAGCGAGTGGTTCGACGAAATCACCTTCCCGTCGATGTTCTTCAGCTTCTCGATCAAATGGCTCTCCCTTCCCAACAGCCCCTCCTTCACCCCCAATTGCACTGCCCCCAGCCCGCTCCCCGCCAACTTGTTCTTCAAGATACTCTTGGACCTCGGGTTGGGTTTGGCCACGATCTGCGAGGCCGGAGCAGCCACGTCCTTCTCCATCTCTATTTCCCTGAGTGTTCGTATGTCCTTCTCCTTGAGCTGCTCCTTGCTCACCTCCGTAGAGTTGAAACTCTTGTTGCCGTCCTCCTCCCTCTCGTACTCAAAAGCAGTGTCTCCGCTAATCGTCACCCTGCTTTTCCTCCCATTCAACGGCCCAATCACTATTGAACAGCTCTTCCTATCGATCTTCTTGAGGTTGCTGAAATTGAGTTGTGTCTCCTCATCTGCCTCCTCCTCCTCCGACTCCTCCTCCGACGAGTCGTTGGCCTTCCCCCTCGCCTTCAGGTTCTCGATCTCTATCCGCATCGCCGCTACCTGCAGGTTGTCCGGACAGAAAGAAGCGATCATATCCAGGTCCTTCTGTGCACGGTTCAGCTTCCCCTTCTAAATCGAACAGAAAATACCTTCTTGTACACCTGGCTCCGACGCACCAGCGCCAGGTAGTGGCTCGGATCAGCACGCAGCACCTCGTTCAGCGTAGACATCGCACGCTACAACTCACCCAAAATGCACAGCAACGCACCCTTGGTACTCATTATGTTGAACACCACTGTCTGCGACTCGCGCGTCCGGTAGCAGAAGGCCAGGCAGTCCTCGTAAAGCGCCAGCGATTCCTTGAAATTGTGAATCTGGAACTGTTCTGCAGCCTTCATTTTCCCAAAAGTACCTTGTCGAGCTTGAGCTTGAGCACACTCATAGTTTAAACTCTATTTTCTAAAGTTATAACACAATCGAAAACAATTACCTCCTTAAGTTGAACTTCTCCATCTGGCTCCCTCCCTCTGCTCCCCTCCTCCCTCCCCCATCCTGCCTTTATCACCATCTTAATAATTTCATCTCTTCTTTTTGATAAAGATTAGTTGTTCCTGGTAAGGTAAGCGAACCCAGCCAGTGCTAATGTGCTGTTTGTGACTATCGATCCATCTAAGCAAAAGGTGTAAGTTGAACTGACTGAGTGAAGTGAGTGTCCCAAAATAAATTTTATAATCAATTTATGGCAGGGAAAGGTAAAACAGGAAGACTAGCCGCCAAATCCGCAGCCAAACGCACCGCCCGTCGCTCCGGCCACCGCGAGTTCAAGGACGGACACATCACCAACGGCTCCATCCGCAGACTCGCGCGCAGGGGAGGAGTCAAAAGACTCTCATTCCAGATCCACTCCCATGTCCGAGACTACGTCGACGATTTCCTCAACTGCGTGGTCCGCGACAGTCTCAGCTACGCCGAACACCGCAAGGCCCGCACCATCACTGCCCTCGACGTGGTCTACTCCCTCAAGAAAAACGGCCGAGTGCTCTACGGCTACGGCGCCTGATCTTCCCCCATTCATCCTACTTATATTATCATCATGATAGTCACGCTCATCCTCCTGGCCGTGGATTGGCTCGTCCTCACCGCCAACGACATCCCCCTGCTGCCCCTCCACTCCCTCTACCTGGCAGCACTCGCGCTGGTCCTCTGGCGCCGTCCCCAACCACCCTCATACGCCCTGACACTCTAGGCTGCGAGATAGCTCTGCCAAAAGATGGGCAGTCCTTCCCCCGAGAGCGTGGCCGAGTGCGGGATATGTCACCGCGCAAAACCGAGCAGGTACTACCACTGCCGCCACTGCAACCACTGCATCTACCGCCTGGACCACCACTGCAACTTCGTAGGCAACTGCCTCGGACAGCACAACTCCAAAGTCTACGTGCATCTTTTACTCAACGCTCTATTTCACGCAATAGCAGAAACAGCAGTCATCGCCTACCACTACGCCTCCCTACTCCAGTTCAACAACGCACATGCACTCTTCACCCTCACCCTCCTCCCCACCCTCTTCGCCCTCTACGAATCCACCCGCCTCCTCCGCGCCTTCCATACCACCCTCAAACGCAACCAAACCCTTGTCGAATCCTACAAACGCGTCCGGGGACCAAAAACGAGCCTCCTCTCAGCTATGGAGTCCTACTTCGGAAAAAAGAGTCTTTGGTGGCTCGTACCCACCTTCGAATCGCATTAACGCTGCAACTTGGTCGAAAGCACATATCCCCTGGAGAGGAACCAACAAATCAAGGAGTACACCTATGCCGACGAATATCTCTACGGGGGCGACGACGAGGACGACGAATATCTGTCAGAAGAACAGTCCTCCACCAATTCAGGACATAAGCTTTGATTTATCGAGTAGCACAGGTATGTAACATGTGAAAAACAAGAGAGATAATCAGCGTTCTTCAGTGTAGTGGAGGTGGTTTATGATAGTCTCAGTAGGGTTAGACATCTCCATCTCTGATTTGACTTAGGCAATGCTGCCCAGCGATGCACTTAGCACAATCTTGCCCTTTACTGTCGATGACACGAACATCTCGCTGAATATTTCGTTACTGAAATTTTAGAGCATCGTACTCAGGTTGTTGCTCTCGTTGGTCCGGCGCGAGAAATCCATCTCTTTTGTTGTGTCCAAAGACTTCAAATGCTTGTCTGCCTACTACTATTTTGATGACTCAGGGTTAGGATTATACTTTCGAATTTGCTATAAAAAACTAGATTTGTCCTACTCGAAACTCTCCTCCTTCTATACCCATTTCTACCTCTCCCCTTGATACGCCAGTGCTTACTGAGACACGACTGTGGGCATCGGAGGCAGCTGCCCGTTTTGCTTCGATATGGTGAGACTGATGAACTTTTGCTGTTTTTTGAAAGGCGAAGGAGCACTGGTTGCCGTGGCTGCTATAGGACAGCAGGCGTTAATGCACTTAACGTTCGATTACAGGATATATTGGCTTTGCTATTTCTGTTTCCTGCCGACGTGCTTCATGTTATAAATTATTTTATTAGTAAATAAACTACAACTCGCCTTGGACCAACACCACAGACAAATCGCAGCAGTGAATATCAATTGAAATTCATAAACTCAATGTTGATTTTGCGGAAGTTCTAGTCGTTCATGCCCCTCAACTCCTCCCGCAGCGTCTCTTCTCGCCACCTCTTCCCCATGCTCACCGCATTGCCCATACCCACCCCGTTGTTCCGCTAATTCGCCATTGCAAAATTGTTATTGTTAAATGTAATGTTAATGTCCTCCTCCCGCTGCACCAACCCCTACTTCCTCTTCACCTCCCTCTCACCCTCCCCAGACTGCTTTATCCTCGAATGGATGTCCAAAGAGTTCACTGTCATTATCTTCGATGCTTCATCCAACCGCAACAGCTGAATAGTATCCGCTCTAGGGGTAGTAGCTTGAAGAGCTTACCGATCCAACCTCCGTTCGAAAGAAGTTTATTTATTGCTAGCAGCCAAACGCTTCTATGCATTAGCCCCCTATCCTCTTCCTTTTTGTGGTGAACTCACCTGTATATTTTTACGGCTGGTCTTTGAGGACTGATTCGAAACTCTCTCAATGACGCCTTTCACTTGGTTCTAAGTAGAATTGCTAGAGTTTTTGCTTTTTACGCTCTCGTTCTTTTTTTAAGAGGGATATTTGCGAATAGCCGCGTTTGCTGCAGCCGGCTGTTGTCGTTTTTACGGTGGAACACATCCCATTATTATTATAAAGCTGTTTAAGTTGTTATCGCGGACTCACTTACAAAATTAATGCTCACCATCAAAAACCTAATATTATCTCCTCTAAACACACCTAAAAGCAATATCTCTCATAGAGCGAAAATTAATAACAATTTGTGGTAATTGCCTATCTCTATAATTTTGGACAAAATGATTATTAAGATAGCTTTATTGATAATTTTTTATGATTATTGAATGTATGATGTGAGCTATTTGTTCTGTACTATTATTAAAAGATTATATGACAGATAGGGGAGATAAGCTCGATAAGTTCAATTCAATTGCAACCATTTTCAAGTCAAAATACAAAATGACAATCGAAGGAATGATCAGATTTGTGAAAGACAAGGTCGATTCTCCAGAATAGACTCTCTAGCGCATCGAACGCGTCATTTTGTCGAATCAGAAAGGAAAAGAAATGATCACATAGGAACAACTAAAACAATATTTGCATCTGATAGCTGCTGCACAAGCCAAAATAGACATTTAAAACAAAATTATGCAGGAGTTTTAACCTTACGTCAAAATTAAGTTCAAAAGCTCTAAAAAAAAACAGCAAGAATAACCAACTTAGAAGAAAGAAACTTCATATCCTTCATTGATTGATCAGGAAACAAGTAAAAAAGCAGCAAAAATATAAATCAATCAATAAGTATAGAAAAATGAATACAATGATCTAGCAAAATAAAGAAAAAAATAGCATAAACTATAAAATCATTCCGAAAAAAACAACCGGAAATAAGAAACTCTCAATAAAATAACAACATAAAATACAAAAACTCCTGTAAAATAATAAAATATTAAAAAGAGTATCGGTTCACCTCATAAGTAAAAAGTTGAGGAAAAACCTGAACTGAGTGTAATAATTGAAAATGTGGCTGATGAAAACCGTGTTTCAAATGTGATCAAAGCTTTTACGAGTAAATCTTAAGAGTTCTTCTTACAATTTCCATAGGCTCAAATGCTCAAAATACCTTTTAGTCTCAATAAAAAAGTACAAATCACTGGGTATGATAAGTTCGGTCAAAATTACTTTAATCCGATTATCAAATTCCGCATCGCTTATGATGATAAAATTGTGTATCGCAGATATACTGAGTTCTAAAACTTAATGATCTTTTTGAATATTAAATACGAAGGCCTTATTCTCCCTGAACTTCCCCCCAAAGAAGGAATCAAATACAACTTATCATACTTAACTGGCATTGATGAAGCATTTTTGAATTAACGGCAGCTCAAACTCTAAGAAATGTTAAACCTGTTGATTAACTCTAATTCTAATCTCATTAGTGAATAGGAAGTTCTGCTGAAATTTCTGACCTAACAAAACTTCGAGGTTGAGTCAGCAGAGAAAGGAGGAACTCTAAGCTACCTGCAGTCAATAAGCAAAGTAGTTTTCAATGCAAAATAACTTAAAAATTACGGGATGGCCTATTACAACTATTGGAAGTAATTCAAAAAAACAGATATCAAAACAAAAATAACAACAAGATACAAAGAAGTTGAACCGATACTTGCCTACTGCATTACCCTCGATAACTACAGACTAGAGTTAAATAAAAATTTCGACCGACGCAGATAGATCTTCAAAGAACTATAAACCGACCAAAATGATCGCATGCCCTCAATTACTGAGTTCGATAAGAGCTCAGCCATTACAGCAAACGAGGTTAAAAATTTGTAAAAATAAATAAACAAATATCTGTAACTGAAGTCTCAAGAGAGTTGGCTTTTCTATCTAATCGGGCAGAAAGAGATAGAGAAAGACCCAACTTTATAGTAGCTTAAAAAATAGCATGAGTAAATAAAAATTCGGATATAAAAAATGTAGTATAATTTAATGTAATCGATTGACACGCTCTAACGCATAAAAAGAGTGTACCTAGAACAAATTAAAGGTCCCATCATGCAGTGGCGCCGACTAATCCACCCGTGACCTTATAGCAATTATGATCATTTATCAACTCAAGCCCTTTGTTGTAATTATAATTAATCTATCAACATTAATGAAAATCATCCTGATTTCTGTTGCAATCCTGTTGGTCCTTTCGGTCGCACAGAAATGTGACTTCTCCCAGGACCTCAGAACTGACTGTGGATACATGGGAATCAACCAACAACAGTGCTAATCGAAGGGCTGCTGCTGGAAGCCAGCCAGTCTCTTCCAAAGATCTAACGGTGTCCCATGGTGTTTCTTCGGACAAGGAGAAAGCCCCTGTGCCAACATCAGTTTCGCTTGGTCAGGAGGACAAGGTTTTGATGCTTCTTTCTACAGTAAAATGTACTCACTTTTCGACGCTAACATCGACATCCAAGGAAAAGGAGGAGTTGTTGCCGCTCCCGACCATTCAACTCCCGGAGGATCATACTACTATCATTGGATGAGAGATGCCGCCCTTACCATGCGCACCTATCTCGAAATCAACGATTTTGACCTCGGAAAAGTAGAAACAAAGTGGAAACATTATGTTGACTGGGTTAGAAAGGTTCAAGGAGAGACTGACCCCCAAGGTTTCGACGTTCGAATCAACCCAAAATTCGAACTACCTAACGGAGAAGTCTTCGTGGGAGGATGGTGCCGACCACAGACTGATGGACCTGGACTTCGCTCAGGAGCTCTCATGATGTTCGCCGATCTCCTCATCAAAAACGGACAGCAAACATACGTCACCAACACCATGCTCTAACCAATCAAAAAGGACCTCGACTGGGTGTTGACCAACTGGCAATCAGACGGTTGTGATCTTTGGGAATAAGTTCGTTCCAACGATTTCTTCTGGGGCAGAGCCTCTTATGTTTACTCCTTCGGCCTCTGTGAAGCTCTCTTCAACAAACTTGGTGACAGTTCCTACGCCTCCAAATGTTCCTCAGCAAAAAGTGCAGTCAAAGCTACTTTGGAAGCCCATTGGACAGGCAGCTTCATGAAAGAGTCAGCCAATCGAGAAAAAGATGGATCAGTAGTGCACGCCTTCTCCTCCTTCAACACCCACTCAATGACTGACGAAAAAGTCGCAAAAACCATGCAAGTATTAGCTCTTACCTTCTGCGGATAATACGCCATCAACCAAGCAGCAGTCAAGGCCGGAACTCCAGGCATTCTTATCGGTCGTTACCCCGGTGACTCCTATGCTGGAGGAAACCCTTGGCAATTACTCACTGCAGTTTACGGAAAGGCATTCTATCAAGGTGCCAATGTTTTGATGGAATCAAACGGCTTCCTCAAAGAATCTGACCGCAAGGCCTGGTTCTAATTATTGAAGATTCCTGAGACTGCTTCTTTCACTCAGCAAGTGCAAGCTATGGTGCAAGCCGGAGACGCAGTTATGAATAGGCTCTACCAGCACGTAAAGGGTGATGGCGGACACATTGCCGAGCAGATCGACCGAAACAACGGAGCTCAAAAGTCAGCCAACGACTTGACTTGGAGTTATGCCAACATCTTGAGCGCCATGAAGGAAAGATAAAAAGCTGCAGCTGGGCTCAGCCAACTCTTAAACAATCAAACTGAATGATCTATATGAATATTCAGAAATTCTCTTTTTATCCCCAATTTATGAAA
>ERZ724520.969-NODE-969-length-15067-cov-8.474754_pt1 | contig 15067 bp, 10 predicted proteins | sample MGYA00376053_ERZ724520 | MGnify/ENA primary metagenome ERZ724520 (study PRJEB28724, sample SAMN07190886) | activated sludge metagenome | isolation source: activated sludge of sewage treatment plant in Hong Hong | place: USA: Christiansburg, Virginia | collected... | reverse complement strand
TGCCTTAGATTCCCGGCATGGGAAATCTCTATCTGGTACGACACGGGCAGGCCTCTTTTGGCGCTGCGGACTATGACAACTTAAGCGCACTGGGGCACCGCCAAAGTGTGCGACTGGGCGAGTACTTTGCCGCCCGGGAGCTGCGCTTCGAGGCCGTCCTGACGGGCAGCCTGAAACGCCACGCCCAAACCTGGGTGGGCATCGCCGAGGGTGCCGGACTGGATTTGCAGCCCCTGGTGTGGCCGGGTTTGAACGAATACGACAGCGAAGCCGTGATTGCCGCCATCCACCCGGACCCGCTGGCACCGACCGACACGCCGGAGATGTACAAATACCACTTCCGCCTGTTGCGCGATGGCCTGACACAATGGATGAACGGGGTGGTCAGCCCCAAGGGCATGCCCAGTTACGACGACTTTGTACAGGGTGTCATCAGTGCCCTGGACCATGTGCGTAAACAGCACACCGGCAATGTGCTGATCGTCAGCAGCGGGGGGCCCATTTCCACCGCCATCGGGCACATTCTGGGCACGGCACCGGAAAAAACCATTGAACTCAATATGCAGATCCGCAACAGCGCCGTTACCGAGTTCCGGTTCACACCCAAGCGCCACCTGCTGCTGACTTTCAACTCCCTGGCCCATCTGGACGGCGCAGAATATGCGCCATGGATCACCTACTCTTGACACCCGGCGGGCGCGTTCCTAACGGGCAGCAACGACATGCACGGCAACGCCTGGGAGTGGACTGGAATTCGCCCCAGACGCGTTACACGCTGGCAGGCATGCGACTGGTTTTTCAGAAGGGCGATGAGGCCAGGTGATGTTTCACGGTGCTCAACGGCAATTGGTGCACCTCAGCCAAAAGCCGGGCCAGTGCGCGTCCGGCCGCATCCAGCACGCGTGAACCCTTGTCAGCACTCGCCGCGGCGGCGTTGCCCACTGCGCCATGGGGGTTGTAATCCTGCATTTGCCAGCCCAGCTTGGCGCTCTTGCCATTGCCCAAAATGGGGAACTGCGCGGCGCGGACTTCGGACGTGGAGGCAAAATTTTGCGCCTGCTGCATGTCCACCGCATGCGGTGCCAGCGCCAGCATCATCGAGGTCTCGATCTCACCGGCGTGGATGCCGAAACGGTGCTCGTGTGGGCTGAACAAAGCGTTGACGTCTTCACCCTGCGGCCCGACCAACGGCAAGCCAAACCAGTTGACACTGTAAACCAGCATGCCAAGGCGCGCGCGCAGGTCACGCGCCACGATGTCCATCACCCCCACCTGGCCGCCGTGGGAATTGAGCAGCACCAGCTTCCTCACCCCGCTGGCGGCCACACTCTCGCCGATGTCGGTCCACAGGCGGATGACGGTCTCGGCCTTGAGCGTCAGCGTACCGGCAAAACGCGCATGCTCCGGGCTCAAGCCCACCGCCTGGGTTGGCAAGAACAAAGCCGGAACCTCGGGGGCCAGGTGCGGCAAGGCCGCTGCAATCACACCATCCACCAGCGCGCTGTCCACACACAATGGCAGGTGCGGCCCATGCTGTTCGGTCGCCGCGACCGGCAATACGGCGATCAGTTGATCGATGCTGCCGCTGGCCTGTTGTTGGGCGAAGTCGCGGGTGCTCCAGTCGGCCCAGAAACGGGAGCGTGGGGCACGGGGAGTATCTGGCGAGCTGGCGGCTTCGGGCATGGTTGTGACAGAGCTGGCGTTGGATAGAGCCATGGTAACCCCAAGCCCTCACGCTTGTCGCTGTGCTTACTGCGTTGCCCCCGTGGGGCTCAGTATGATCCCTCCATGGCAATCCAAAGACCCCGCAACAGCACTGGCGACACCTTCTTTGCGTGGGACGGCGACACGTTGATCGTCAACATCCTGGGCAAACCTGCCGCAAGCAAAGACGCCATCGGCAAGCCCAAAGGCACCCAGCTCAAGGTCAGCGTCACGGCCAAGCCCAAGGACGGCAAGGCCACTGACCATATGGTGCGGTTTCTCGCGCCGCTGTTTGGCGTGGCGGTGGCAGACATTGAAGTGGTGTTTGGGCAGGAAAATGTGAACAAGCAATTGCGCATCCATGCGCCCAAGACCTTGCCCGCAGTGTTCACCCACCCTTTGCAGGATTAGCGCCATCCCTCACAGCGCCCGGGCGCAATGCCACAATGGTGGACGTGTGCATGGACTAACCATGCACCAAGGAACTTTTCACGTGGGCCCGGGCTCCCAAAAGGCAATGACTTCTACTTCCAGCTTTTCCTCACGCGACCTGATGGCTACACCAAGAACCTCGTTTGGCATCAGATTTGCTATATTTTTGGTAGCTGCTTACGCAATATCGACGTGGGCTAGCGCCCAAATTCTTACAAGGAATACGACCAGCGCGGGCGCGCCGTCGGCCGTAGTGCAGACTGACCAGGTGCGCGCCGAGCTGGTCGCCCACGCGCCCGACGGTGTCTCGGCGGGCAAACCGGTCTGGGTTGGCCTGCGCATCACCCACCAACCCCACTGGCACACCTATTGGAAGAACCCCGGTGACTCGGGGCTGCCCACGGTGTTGCAGTGGACCCTGCCAAACGACGTAACGGCGGGCGAGATCGAATGGCCCACACCCCATCGCATACCCATTGGCAGCCTGGCCAACTACGGTTTTGAAAACACGGTCCTGCTGCCAGTGCCGCTGACGGTCGCTCCCGCGTTCCAGGCGTCCGCCACCGGCGATCTGGAAATTCGTCTGGCTGCGAGCTGGCTGGTCTGTCGCCAGGAGTGCATTCCGCAGGAAGGCAATTTTGTGTTGCAGGTACCAGCAAAAGGTTCAACCGGATCTTCCGGTGCTGATTTTGCGGCCAGCCGGGCTGCCAGCCCCCAGGCGCTGACCGGCACCTCCCAAGCTGAATTGAGTGGTAACAGCGTCACGCTCACGGTGAATGGTTTGCCCACGGGTTGGCATGGCCGCGTTTTGCAGGCTTTCCCTGAAACGGTCAACCTGGCCGAACCGGTCACCTCACCTCAAGCCAACGACACGGTCACCAACGGGCCGCAAGCACCGAAGCCCGGCACCCAAAACTGGAACAACGGCGTCTGGAGCGCGAGTTTTCCGCTGTCGGTGCAGCGCGAAGCCTCCCATGACAACATGCCGGTCGTGCTGGCGCTGGGCGCGCAAAGCCTGCGTACCGTGGCCCCCATCCGTGGTACCTGGCCTGCCCTCAACGCTGGCAGTCCTGCGGTTGTGCAGGCGGAACCCTCCGCGGGCGTCGGCGTCGCTGTTGGCGCCGCTAGCGTCCCATCGGCCAATGGCTGGAGCACCTGGGCTCTGGCACTGGGCGCAGCCCTTCTGGGCGGCATGATTTTGAACCTGATGCCCTGTGTTCTGCCCGTGCTGGCCATCAAGGTACTGGGCTTTTCCCGCCATGGAGAACACAGCCGCGCGTCCCAACGCGCCCAGGGTCTGGCCTACACGCTGGGCGTCGTGCTGTCATTTGTCAGCCTGGGCGCCCTGATGCTGGGTCTGCGCGCCACCGGTGAGCAATTGGGTTGGGGCTTTCATTTGCAGTCGCCGGCGGTTGTGGCGGCGCTGGCAACCCTGTTTACGCTGCTCGGTTTGAACCTGGCGGGCCTGTTTGAAATCGGCAGTCTGTTGCCCCACCGGCTGGCGTCACTGCAGGCCAGACACCCGGTGGTGGATGCCTTTCTGTCGGGTGTGTTGGCCGTGGCCATTGCCTCACCCTGCACGGCACCGTTCATGGGTGCGTCGCTGGGGTATGCCATCAGCCTCCCCGCGCTGCAAGCATTGGGGATATTCGCCGCGCTGGGCCTGGGTCTGGCCTTGCCATTCCTGCTGGCCAGCTGGATTCCGGCGGTCGGCAACTTGCTGCCGCGCCCCGGTGCTTGGATGGACACGCTGCGCCGCTTTATGGCATTCCCGATGTTGGCCACCGTTGTCTGGCTGGTCTGGGTGTTGGGCCACCTCAGCGGTGTTGACGGTGCCGGGGCTTTGCTGGCACTGCTGCTGATGCTGAGTTTGTTGGTCTGGTCATTGGCATTGACAGGGCGCAGTCGCACCTTGTTTGCTATTTTTTCAATAGCATCTCTGGCAGTTTTGACGTGGGCTATCGGCCCATTGATCATAAAGACCCAAGACCCGGGCCAACTACTGGCGGCGGGCAGCACGGCAGCGCAGCCAGGCGAAGCAGCAACCTGGCAGGCCTGGGCACCCGGCCGCGTGGAAACCGAACTGGCTGCCGGTCGCCCGGTATTTGTTGACTTCACGGCGGCCTGGTGCATCACCTGCCAGTACAACAAGAAAACCACCTTGGCCAACGCCGATGTGCTGGCCGACATGCGCGCGCACAAGGTGACACTGTTGCGCGCCGACTGGACCCGCCGGGACCCGACCATCACGGTGGCGCTGGAACAGTTGGGTCGCAGTGGGGTGCCCGTCTATGTACTGCACCAGGCCGGACGTTCGCCGGTGGTGTTTTCCGAGATTCTGGATGCGAAGGAATTGCGCGCCGCACTGGCGAATCTGTAAAACTTTTGCGAAATGCCGCAAGCGACGCAAAGCTCTTCCCTCAACGGATGCAAAACAGCATGACAGGCACCATCAACAACACCGGCCCATCGATTTCCGACCCACAGGCTGACATCGCCACCATCCTGGAGCACTACCGCACCGTGGCCGTGGTTGGCCTTTCGCCCAACGCCCACCGGGACAGTTTTGGCGTGGCGCAGTACATGCAAAGCCAGGGCTGGCGCATTGTCCCCATCAACCCCAACGCTAGCCAGATTCTGGGCGAGACCTGTTACCCCAGCCTGACTGAAGCGGCCCGCCACCACGCCATCGAATTGGTCGATGTGTTTCGCAACGGCGCGGATGTGCCACCCGTTGTGGCCGATGCCGTCACCATTGGTGCCAAGGCCATTTGGCTGCAACTGGGCGTCGTGCACGAAGCTGCGGCGCAACAGGCCCGGGATGCCGGGTTGCTGGTGGTGCAAAACAAGTGCTTGCTGGTAGAGCACCGGCGAAAAGGATAGCCCCCAGCTTGTCACTGCGTGACCTACGCTGCCCCCCAAGGGGGCCGCATTTCCCTGGCGGGGCTGACCGCCAAGCGGTTCAGAACACCTTGGGACGGCCCGGCGGTGAAACCAACCGGGTCTGATGAACTGCGACAATATACGGATGAACGCACCCCACTCCACCCCTGGCGTTTTGGCCGCCACAGACGCCACTTTCAACAACCACCTCAACCCGTCTTTTCTGCAGGCCTGCCTGCGACAGGCGACCGACCACACGCCGATGTGGCTGATGCGCCAGGCCGGACGTTACCTCCCCGAATACTGCGCCACCCGTGCCAAGGCCGGCAGTTTTATGGGGCTGGCGACCAACCGTGACTTCGCGACCGAAGTCACTTTGCAACCTTTGGACCGATATCCGCTGGACGCTGCTATTTTGTTCAGCGATATCCTGACCGTACCCGACGCTATGGGACTGGGCCTCTCGTTCGCCCAAGGTGAAGGCCCGCGCTTTGCCTCCGCCGTGCGCGATGAAGCGGCAGTGGCCAAACTGGCCGTGCCGGACATGGCCAAACTGCAGTACGTGTTTGATGCGGTCAGTTCCATCCGTAAGGCGCTAACCCAAACGGATGGCAGGTCCCGCGTGCCACTGATCGGGTTTTCGGGAAGCCCCTGGACGCTGGCCTGTTATATGGTCGAAGGCGCAGGCTCTGACGACTATCGCCTGGTCAAAACCATGTTGTACAGCCGCCCGGACCTGATGCACCGCATTCTGGCCATCAATGCCGACTCCGTGGCTGCGTACTTGAACGCCCAAATCGACGCCGGTGCCCAGGCGGTGATGATTTTTGACAGCTGGGGCGGCGTGCTGGCCGACGGCGCGTTCCAGCAGTTCAGCCTGGCCTACACCGCGCGCGTGCTGGCCCAACTCAAGAAGACCCACACCGACGCCGCTGGCAACTCCATTCGCATTCCGCGCATCGTGTTTACCAAGGGCGGTGGCCTGTGGTTGCAGGAAATGGCGGCACTGGACTGTGAGGTGCTGGGCCTGGACTGGACCGTCAACCTGGGCAAGGCCCGGGCATTGGTCGGAGGCTCGGAATATGCGTCCGGCGTGAGTGGTCCCGGCAAGGCATTGCAGGGCAATATCGACCCCAATGTGCTATTTGCCCCTCCCGCGCAGATTGCCACCGAGGTCGCACGTGTGCTGGACAGCTTTGGCAAGCCCTACCAGGGCGCGGGCACCGGCCCTACCCACATCTTCAACCTGGGCCATGGCATCAGCCAATACACGCCACCGGAGCACGTAGCGGCGCTGGTAGAGGCCGTGCACCAGCATTCACGTGCTTTGAGGGCCTGACTTGCTTACCACTTTTCAGGCCGGTTTTTGAAGCATCTTGTTGCACTTATGCACAAAATCGATGAAAGCGCTTGGTAAGCCTACCCAGTTCAGGGGATCCCCGCTATTAAAGCAATAGCGAACGTAAGCCGTTGATTTATAACGCATTCGAACTTTGCTTTTTTTGCAGGCATTTCGACCAAAGCCTTGATTTTCAAGGCTTTGGCGGTTACCCAACCAAGATATCAACAAAGTTATCCACAGAAAACGTGAATTGAATACAAAGTAGTTTTAAATCAACCACTTAGCCGGGTTTTCGCAAGTCAACATCAACAACACTGCCCAAGTGGCAAATTTCCATGTGCATCCACCGCGTTCACTGCTCGGCCCGATGACCCACTGGCTGTTCGTCCTCGTCCAGACCCCGGCACACGCCGCACTGGGTTCGGTGCTGAGCTACCGAAGTGAGTCGGCACTACCGCCCGGAACCCTGGTGCGGGTACCCTTGGGCCAACGCGAAACTCTGGGTGTCGTGTGGAACGCCGATTCCGCCCTAGCCACTGGCGAACTGGATCCGGGGAAAATCCGCTCTATCGTAGGAACGTTGGACGGCATTGCGCCGCTGAATTCGGCCTGGCAACAACTCGTTACATTTGCCGCACAATATTACCAGCGCTCCCTGGGTGAAGTTGCGCTGGCAGCCTTGCCACCCCAACTGCGGGAGTTGTCGCCGGTGCAAATGCAGCGGCGACTGCAACGACGTAAGGCGCAAACCGCAACTGCTGGCGACGCCGTTGCGGCCGTGGCGGACCCGAACCGCTCACACCTGCTGCCAAGCTTGAGCACAGAGCAAAAGGACGTGTTGGGTCAAATCCAGGCCAAGGCCGGCCCGTTTCTGCTATTTGGTGCGACCGGCAGCGGCAAAACCGAGGTCTACCTGCAGTGTGTGCACCGGCTGCTGGCCGAAGCCCCACACGCACAAGCCTTGGTCATGGTGCCAGAGATCAACCTCACACCCCAACTGGAGGCCCGCTTCAAGGCGCGTTTTGGTCCGCTGGTCGGCGAAGATGCCGTTGTATCTCTGCACAGCGGCATGACCAACCCGCAGCGCCTCAAGAGCTGGCTAGCAGCCCACAGTGGCAGCGCGCACATTGTGCTGGGCACCCGTATGGCGGTGTTTGCGTCCATGCCGCAGTTGCGTCTGATTGTGGTCGACGAGGAACACGACCCCAGCTACAAGAGCGGCGAAGGTGCCCGTTACTCGGCGCGCGACCTTGCGGTCTACCGCGGCCGACTGGATGGGGCCAAGGTGGTACTGGGCTCAGCCACCCCGTCGCTGGAAAGCTGGCACCACAGCCGACCGGCCGCCCAGGGAGGACGCTATCTTCGGCTACACATGCCCAGCCGCATTGGCACCAGCGCTGAGAAACCGACAGACAACCCCAGCGATAAGGACCGCCACGCCATGCGCACAACAGCTGGCACGCCCGACGGCCTGCCCCTGGTGCGCCGCGTAGACATGAACCACCAGCCCCGCCACGCGGTGTTTTCCATTCCGCTGCTCGAAGCCATCAAGGAGCGTGTGGCGCGTGGCGAGCAGAGCATGGTGTTCCTGAACCGGCGTGGCTACGCACCGGTGCTGCACTGCACCGATTGCGGCTGGAAAAGCGAATGCCCACATTGCAGTGCCTTCCGCGTGTTCCACAAGATCGACCGCACACTGCGCTGCCACCACTGTGGCTTTACCGAACGTGTGCCGCGCGCCTGCCCGACCTGCGGCAACCCGGATATTTCCCCTTTGGGCCGCGGCACGGAACGCCTGGAGGAACACCTTGCAGAGTTGCTGACTGATGCGCGCCGCCCCAACGGTGAGGCGGTGCGCGTGGCGCGCATCGACGCCGACACTACCCGCCTGAAGGGTGAACTGCAAAGCCAACTGGCCGCCGTGCACGCGGGTGACGTGGACGTGCTGGTGGGCACACAAATGATTGCCAAGGGGCACGATTTTCGGCGCATCACACTGGTGGCAGCAGTCAACCCGGACGGCGCACTGTTCTCCAGCGACTTCCGCGCACCCGAGCGCCTGTTCAGCCTACTGATGCAGGCTGCTGGGCGTGCCGGGCGCGACGCCGCATTAGGTGAGCGCAGCGAGGTGTGGATACAGACCTTTCAGCCCGCCCACCCGCTGTACGCGGCACTCAAGCGCCACGACTATCCGGGCTTCGCCGCCACACAGCTTAAGGAACGCGCCCAGGCCGGACTGCCACCGTTCACCGCCCAGGCCCTGGTGCGCGCCGAGGCCCGCACGCAGGACGTGGCACAGGGCTTTCTGAACGCCGCCAGCGCCGCAGCGCAGAACGAAATGGCCCAATGGGAAGGCTGGGCCGACGTGCTGGCGCAGATCACGCTGTACCCGGCCGTGCCCATGAGCATTCAGCGCGTGGCCAATATTGAACGGGCGCAGATGCTGGTGGAAAGTTCGTCGCGCAATGCCTTGCAGCAATTTTTGAGTGCATGGCAAGCGGTGTTGCACGCCACACGGGCGCAGCCGGTTGGCAAGGGTTTGATCCGATGGGCGGTGGACGTGGACCCGCTGGCCATTTGACAGGCTCCCGCCCTGGCCGCGTTGACTTTACAGACTGCAAAGAAGCGGTTTCGCTAGCGCAAGCCCCGCACGTATCGCGGCGTATCCACATCTGCCGCGCCGTCAACCTGCGACACCAGCGCTGCCAGCAAACCGCCTGCCCCAGTCACTGCCTGCGGTAAAGGGCGGCGCGCCAACATGCCGGGTGGCGCACCAACGACCATGGCCTGCTCCAGCTTGTCGGCCCAATCGACCAACTCAATATGTCCGTCTTCGTGTGCGCTGCGCCGCGCAAACCGCACGATCTCGGTTGCGTACTCCGCGTTGTGGGCCATCCATTCGGTATCGGTAACACGCCCAGTCTTGCGGCGCAACAGTACATGCAAATGGGCAGCAATGGCTAGTTTTTCACTGGGTAACATGGTGGCCTCCCTCAGGATCCCAAATGTTCCCGGTGCTGGGTGACGTCCAGACCGGTAACCTCGGAGCTGTCATCGACGCGCAGGCCCACAATGACCTTGGTGACCCACAACAGAACCGCACTCATGACCCCGCTGTATACAACTACGGCAACCACACCCAATAGTTGGACCGCAATATCGCCATGCACGCCGGAAATGGTCTTACTAGCGAACACGCCGGTCAACAGAGCGCCCACGATGCCGCCAATGCCGTGCACACCAAACACATCGAGTGAATCGTCAGCGTTGAGTATGCGTTTGAGACCGGTGGCGCCCCAGTAGCATGTGAGTCCGGCAATGGCACCGATGGCCAGCGCAGCACTGGGTGTGACAAAGCCTGCTGCGGGCGTGATGGCCACCAACCCGGCCACCAATCCTGAGCACAGTCCCAACAGGGAAGGCCGACCCCGCACCACCCATTCACCAACCATCCAGGCCAGCGCTCCGGCGGACGCTGCAATGTGGGTGACCGCCATGGCCAGACCGGCTCGTCCGTCGGCCGCGACGGCCGACCCGGCATTGAATCCAAACCAGCCGACCCACAGCAAGCCTGCGCCAGCCATCGTGAGACCCAGATTGAACGGCTCAAAGGATTCGCGCCCATAGCCGCGCCGGGGTCCCAATACATGGGCACACACCAGGCCGGAGACACCCGCATTGATGTGTACCACCGAGCCCCCGGCAAAATCCAATACGCCTTTCTGAGCCAGCCAACCACCCGGCTCCCAGACCCAGTGCGCAATCGGCGCATACACCACCACGGACCACATGCCAATAAACCACAACAGGGCCGAGAAGCGCATGCGCTCCACCACGGCGCCCACGATCAGGGCCGCTGTGATAACCGCAAAGGTGAGTTGGTACATGGCATAAACCGACTCCGGCACATTCGGTGCCACGTGGCTCACCGCCACTTTCCCGGCTTCCTTCAGGTACTCCAGACCAGCAAACCACAACCGACTGCCCCCCCCCAGCCAGCCGCTGCCCGGCGTGAACGCCAACGAGTAACCCACCGCAAACCACAGCAGACTGACCAGGGCGGCCACCGCCACCACACTGGCCATGGTGTTGAGCACATTCTTCTTGCGAACCATCCCGCCGTAAAACAGGGCGATGCCGGGCAAGGTCATCAACAGCACCAGTGCCGTGCTGGTCATCATCCACGCCGTGTCGGCACCGTTGAGACTGTCTTGTGGTACCAGGCCAGGTCGAACGAGCGGCGCGGGTGGCACCGCAACGGACGATGCGGCCACTGGCTCAGAGGCCGCCAAGGGTTGCACGGCAGCCGGCGCTGACGCCGCACCGGTGAAGGCATCAGCGCCCTGCGCCTGTGCCCACGCGACACACGTGAAGAAGAACAACACACTGGCCAAAAGCCATTTCGATCTGATTCGGTGCATCTCGATTCCTTTCGTGAACCATTAGCAACACTAAAAGCACAAGCCGTGCCACATTCGCGTAAACCCTAATATTGCGTTTTCGGTACTAACGGTCGCAATGCCGCAACGCGGCCCCAGTTTGGTGCGGAAGTTGCTTGCAGCGTGCTCAACGTGACAAGGGAGCAGTCCATGCTGGCAAAACTATCCAACTGGTTGGGACATCTGAGTGTGGGACGTAAACTCACGCTGATCTACCTGCTGGACCTGACGGCCGTGATTTATGTATCGGGCATCCTGATCCATGAAAAGTACTTGGCGATTGATTTCGCCCGCAAAGAGATTGCGGGTGCGGCTTATGCGGATGTGGTTCGGAAAAGCCTGATGGAGGTGTTCCTCGCCAATGAGACGATGGGCACCCGCACGGAAACCACGTTGGACGAACTGGAATCTGCCCGTGCACGGCATGATGACTCCCTGCACAGAAGTGAGCCTGCAGAACGGTATGTGCACAGTCTGGAGGCGTTGAGAGCGCCGCCCCAATCGGGACCGTCGCGCGTCGGTTCAATTCCGCCGCGGAGCAGGCTGCTGACCGAGGGGCGCGATCTGCTCACCACGATCGGCAATGAGTCCAATCTGATTCTGGACCCCGACCTGGACAGCTACTACGCCATGTCACTGGCCATGCTGCGTTTCCCGGAGCTCCTGCAGGTGCTGCATGACTCCCAGTCCTTCGTGGAGGAATCGGGTTCCACCACGCCTTCCAGGAACCAGGTCGCCCAACTTTTGCCTTTGATGGGTCGACTCGACGCCGTGTTGACGGGTATTGAGTCGGACTATGGCCAGGCCTGGGCAGCCGGTTCGCCGCAGCTCACTGCGGCACTGACCGCCTCACGCAATTCACTGAATGCACAGGCCCGGGCGTTCCAGGTGGTGTTGGATGATGTGGCCAACCGTCCCGCGTCGGCCCAGCAAATCCGTCGGTTGGAGCAGCCCGTGCAAGCCAGTTTGGTCGCATTGAACGCCGCCTGGATGAATGTGATCGCTGAACTGAAGCGCCTGTTGGATGCCCGTGTGAGCTTGTTGTTTAGCCGAATGTGGCTGCACCTGGGCACGGCACTGCTGTTGCTTGGCGGCATTCTGAGCATGGTCTACCTGGTCGCCAGCCAGATCGCCCGGCCCCTGCAAGCCCTGGCCCGGGTGGCCGACAAGGTACGCCGCAGTTCGGATTACACACACCGTGCCGACTGGAAAAGCAGCGACGAAATCGGCCAGCTCGTCACCGCATTCAACGAAATGCTGGCGCAGTTGGACCAGGACCGGTTGATTCAGCAGGAACAGGCCTCGCGTGCCAGTGCGGCCGAGGCACAGCGCCAACTGGTGGAGGCACTACCCATCCCCATGGTGGTGACATCGGTGCCTGACCATGAAGTGTTACACGCCAATACACCAGCCTTGACCTGGCTGGGCGATTGCCGACGTGACCCCTGGGCTCTGGGACTGGAGTCCAATGTGCGGGCCCGGTTCTTCCAGCGCCTGGCCGACAGCGACGCCGTGGACGAATTCGAAGTCCGGTGGCTGGCTGGCCAGTCACCCTCCTGGGCTGTGTTGTCGGCTCGCCGCCTGCAGTTTCAGGGCCGCGATGCGGTGTTGACAGCTTTTGCCCCGATCAACAAACTGAAATTGCTGGAACAACGGCTGGAACTATGGGCCCAGGTGTTTGAGGCATCCAGCGAAGGCATTGTCATCACGAATGCACAACGCCAGGTCATCAGTGTCAACCGGGCGTTTTGCCGCAGCACGTCGTACGACTTTCATGAGGTCATCGGTGAACATGTCTCCACGCTGGTGGACAGTGCGCCAGCCTTGAAATGGACCGAAGCGCCCGACAAGGAAGTCTGGCAAGGCGAAGTGCTGATGCGACGGCGCTCGGGAGATACCTACCCGGCATGGCTGATGGTGTCTGCCGTGTACAAAGGCTCCACCAGTGGCCAGGTCGTCAACTTCATCGCCACCTCGATCGATATCACCGACCGTAAGGTGCATGAAGAACGTATCCGTTTCCTGGCCCACCACGATGTATTGACCGAGTTGCCGAACCGCTCCCTGTGCCAGCAACGCCTGGCCGAAGCGATTGCCGCCGCGCGCAAAACCGGTGAAAAGGTGGCTGTGCTGTTCATTGATCTGGACCGCTTCAAGCTGATCAACGACACCTTGGGCCACCATATTGGTGATGGGCTGCTGCGCATCGTGGCGCGCCGGTTGAGCCAGGCGGTGCGCAGTGACGACACCGTCAGCCGCCTGGGTGGTGACGAGTTTGTGATCGTGATGCGCGACGTCGGTACCCTGGAGGAACTGGACCACCTGGTCAACCAACGCATGATTCCTTCCATTCGGCAAAGCGCGGTGGTGGAGGGCCACAGCATCGCGGTCTCCTGCAGCGTGGGCGTGGCCCTGTTCCCTGACGATGCGCGAGACCAGGATGAATTGTTGCGCCGGGCCGACGCCGCCATGTACGAAGCCAAGTCGGCCGGTCGCGACATGGCGCGCTTCTTTTCCACTGCGACCGACGATCGTATCCAGGCCCGCCAGACCATGGAGGCCCAGTTGCGCCAGGCCCTGGGGCGGGGCGAATTCAGCCTGCACTACCAGCCCCGTCTCTGCGCCCGCACCCGGCGGATGCTGGGCGCCGAAGCTTTGCTGCGCTGGAACAGTCCGGTGCTGGGTCCTGTTTCTCCGGCGGAGTTCATCCCCGTGGCGGAGGAAACCGGCTGGATCAAACCCATAGGACTGTGGGTACTGGAAGAAGCCTGCCAGCAATGGATGCAATTCCAGTCCCAGGGGTTGTTCGAACGCAAGCAGCTCTCCGTCAATCTGTCGGCGGCCCAACTGGCCGACCCGGACTTGGTCGGTCAGTTGCAACTCATTCTGGAACGCACCGGTCTGCCAGCCCATGAATTGGAGCTGGAGCTGACAGAATCCCACTTGATGGACAACCCCAACGCCGCACAGCAACAGGTGTCGGCGCTGAAGGCGCTCGGTGTGCACATTGCCATTGATGACTTTGGCACCGGTTACTCCAGCCTGGCCTACCTGAAACGGTTTGAGATCGACATTCTCAAAGTGGACCAGTCCTTTGTGCGCGACATGCTGGATGACAGTGCCGACGCGGCCATCGTACATGCCGTCATTGCACTGGGCCACACACTGGGCTTCAAGGTGGTGGCCGAAGGTGTGGAAAACCTGCCGACCGCTCAGACACTCACCGCTCTGGGTTGTGACGAGTTGCAGGGTTACTGCTTCAGCCGCCCGCTACCCGTGCCCGAGTTTCTGGAGTGGCTGCGCAGCCACGGCGCTACGCCACAACGGCGAAGGACGCGCCCTTAATCCACTATAAAAACAATAGCTTCCTACCCAATGAATCCGAGGGCTAGAGGCCAATTTGGCACATCAGCCGCCTGCGGCGCACGGTCAATAGCGCCAGTTGCCCCGAATTCCCACCGCTGCCGACTCGTCCTTGCGCGCCAATCGGGCTGCAAAAATTTCAAAGGACCGTCGTTTGGCTGCGTCTTGCCAGGTAGCACTGAGGGACAGGTCCCAATCGGGATCCAGCCAATTGGATCCTTGTGCATCCGTCGTCCGCTCGGTACGCCCGGTCAGCGCAGAGCGAAGCACCCAGCGCTCGGGTGCAAACCAGTTCAGGCCAAACCGGACCGTGTGCTGAGGAAATTGCGGCAAAGGCACCGCGGGATAGATCTCATTGTCGGTCTTGGCATTCACGTAACTTGCCGTCCAGCTCCAGCGGTCGCTCGCCACGCTCTCGAAGACAAGGCCGGTGGTTCTAACCGTACCAGCCGGAATAATAGGCGTGCCTTCTAGCGCCTCGGGCGATTCCCCTTGCCCAACCGTCTGCTGGCGCAAGCGGTCGTATTGAGATAGGCTGGCTGACGCGTTGAGCAATTTGCCGGCCTGGTCATAGAGGTTACGGATGTCGCGCTGGTCAACAAAAGCCATCAAGTAGTTGCGGCCACTGAGCTCCCATTCCCCTTGCAGACGCACCCGCTTGAGCCGACCGCCGGGCTGAAGACCCGGCACATCTAATGAAATACCGGCCGTGTTTTGGCTCGCCAGGCTGAATGACGAAGCCGGTCGCATGGCATCCTGCCAAGCCAAGCGGTAGGTGCCAGAAGACTGAGGAGACCAGGCGAGTCCGAGACCGAACGTGCGTGCGTCGCGGTCTTCCGCAATGACGACTGGCACACTTGCACTCAAAACTTTGCCTGTTGCAATTGAGCTTATAGACCTATTT
>ERZ724520.964-NODE-964-length-15086-cov-5.194797_pt1 | contig 15086 bp, 13 predicted proteins | sample MGYA00376053_ERZ724520 | MGnify/ENA primary metagenome ERZ724520 (study PRJEB28724, sample SAMN07190886) | activated sludge metagenome | isolation source: activated sludge of sewage treatment plant in Hong Hong | place: USA: Christiansburg, Virginia | collected... | reverse complement strand
TTGCCCGCTAGATCCTAAGTCTAGTGCGTCTACCAATTTCGCCACACCCGCAAAACCGATTAATCGGGGTGCAAAGATACAAATTATTTCAGAATTTGACAATTTGAAAATTAAGCAATTATAAAATATTACTATCTTTGCATTTTAAACTATATTTATTTAATACTAATATTATATATGAAAAATCTATCTTTAATTTTAAATGCAATTCTCTTTGTTTTAGTAGGTGTCTTGTTTTTTTTCCAATTTAAGAGCAAACCGAACTCTTCTGGAGCACCACAAATTATTCAAACAGATGGCAAATCTGTTACTGTGCCTCAAATAGCTTATGTTGATATAGATTCTTTTCAAACCAATTATGGTTATTTTAAAAATGGAAAAGCAGCCTTAGAAACTCGTCAAAAATCTATGGAGGCGGAATTAGACAGAAGTGTGAGTGCGTTTCAGTCAGAATATGCTGCATTTATGCAAAAAGCACAATCTCAATCTATGACAGAAGAGGAAGGCATGATGGCACAACAAAAATTAGCCGCTAAGCAACAAAAAATTGAAGAAAGAAAAAGTAGTATGGAGGCACAGTTTATGAAAGATATGCAAGATTTCAATTTAAAATTACAAGAACGAATAGTAGAGTATTTGAAAAAATATAATGCGAATGGTGTTTATACTTATATTTTACCTTATTCTAAAGAAACCATGAATATTCTTTATGTGAATCCTGCTAATGATATAACTAGTGTTGTACTGAAAGGGATGAATGAGGAGTACAATGCAGAAAATAAAAAATAATAATATCATACTATATTTTCATAAAGTTCAGATATTTTATCTGAACTTTTTTATTTTTAAGAAGTAGATATAGTATCTTGCATACAATGGAAATAGATGTAGAAGCAGAAAAGCAAGCGATTTTAAAAGACTATCGTCAATTGTTGCGATTGGCACGCCCGCGTATGAAAAAAGGCGATGATAAACGAATTCGACATGCTTTTGAAATGGCTGTAGATGCACATAAAAATATGCGTCGAAAAAGTGGGGAACCTTATATTCATCATCCTATTGCAGTTGCCAAAATTGTAGCCGGCGAAATGGGATTGGGTACTACTTCAGTAATTTGTGCTTTGTTACATGATACGGTCGAAGATACTACCCTCACTTTAGAAGATATTCAGAGAGAATTTGGTAGTTCATCTGCTAAAATCATAGATGGTCTTACGAAAATTAGTAAAATATCGCATCAAACAGAATCTATTCAGGCAGAAAATTATCGCAAAATTTTATTGACTTTAAGTGATGATATTCGCGTTATTCTGATAAAAATAGCAGACCGTTTGCATAATATGCGCACCTTAGATGGGCAAAACAGGAAAAACCAATTAAAAATTGCTTCAGAAACCATTTATTTATATGCACCTCTTTCGCATCGCTTAGGATTGTATTCCATAAAAGGCGAGTTGGAAGATTTGGCAATGAAATATACAGAAACAGAAAAGTATAAAGAAATTGCGAAAGCCTTAGAAACAACAAAAAAAGACCGTACTAAATATATCAATGATTTCGTAAGACCTTTGCAAGAGGAAATGGATAAATCAGGATTAAAAGCAAAAGTTTTTGGTCGTCCTAAATCCATATCTTCTATTTGGAATAAAATGCGAAAAAAGCAAGTAGAGTTCGAGGATGTTTATGATAAATTTGCCATTCGTGTTATAATAGATGCTACTCCCGAAAAAGAAAAAGAAGATTGTTGGCGCGCCTATTCCATTGTTACAGATAAATACTCTCCGCAACCCAACCGCATGCGCGACTGGCTTTCTCATCCTAAAGGAAATGGATATGAATCGTTGCATACTACGGTGATGGGGCCCGGTGGGCAATGGGTGGAAGTACAGATACGCACGGAGCGTATGGACGAGGTAGCAGAAAAAGGATTAGCCGCACATTATAAATACAAAGAAAATAAATTTAAACCTACCAATAGTACAGAAGATGTAATTGAAACTTGGTTGATGCAAGTGCGTGAATATTTGAAAAATCCAGATATAAATCCTATAGAATTTATTAATGATTTTAAACTTCAATTATATCAAAAAGAAATTTATATTTTCACGCCAAAAGGAGAATTAAAAATATTGCCAGCAGAAGCAACTGCACTTGATTTTGCTTATACTGTTCATACCAATGTAGGAGATACTTGTATTGGTGCAAAAGTGAACAATAAATTAGTTCCTATCAGCCATGAGTTGAAAAATGGCGACCAAGTAGAAATTATTACCTCTCGCAAGCAAAAACCGAGTGAAGACTGGCTGAATATTGTTACCACTTCTCGTGCTAAATCTAAAATAAAAAATTCCTTACGCGAAGAAAAAAGAAAAATTGCAGACGATGGAAAAGAAATATTAGAACGTAAGTTTACTCAATTAAAAGCAAATTACACCAACGAAAATTTATCACTTTTGACTGCATTGTTCAAGATGCCAAGCCCGATGGATTTATTATATTCTATTGCAAAAGGAACGGTTAATTTGTCCGAATTAAAGCAATTGAAAGTAGTTGGAGGAAATCTTGAAATCATTAAACCAGAAAAAATTGGAAAATCAAAATCAGAAGAAATTTTCCATGCACCAGAAGGAAATGGTGAGATACCCAAAAATGCAGAGTTAGTTATTTTTGATGAATCTTCCAGTTTTCCGTATGAGTTTGCCAAATGTTGTAATGCCATTCCTGGAGATGATGTGATTGGATTTATTTCAATTAATGGCGTGATAAAAATACACAGAACGAATTGTCCGAACGTTATTAATTTAGCTTCTAAATATGGCTATCGAATAATAAAAACACGTTGGACGGCAAAAACGACTCCTTCTTTTCTTACCGCTATCAAACTGATTGGATTGGATGATATCGGTATTATCAATAAACTTACTTCTATTATTTCGGGTGAAATGAAAATTAATATGCAATCTATTTCATTAGAAACCAATGGAGGTGTATTTGAAGGAGTGATAAAAGTATTTGTCAAAAATAACGACCAAGTGCACAAATTGATTACTAGGTTAAAGTCTATCGAAGGTGTCAACTCTGTCATTAGGGAGGAAATATAAACCACGATTTTGTGTAAAACAGTAAAAAATATATACAAAATATCACCAAAATACTGTTAAAATCATCTCTTATTAGTCTAAATAAGCACAATTTTGTAATTTTGTTACATGTCAGTTGATTTTAAACTTTTTAATGAAGTAAAACATATTTTCTCCACTTATTTAGAGAATAACAAACAGCGTAAAACGCCAGAAAGATTTTCTATATTGGAAGAAATATACAGCAGAGAAGACCATTTTGATGCAGAAGAACTGTATCTGCAAATGAAGAATAATCATTTTAATGTAAGTCGCGCTACGGTTTATAATACGTTAGATGTGTTGGTGCAATGCGAATTAGTAACCAAACATCAATTTGGGCAAAACCATGCCATGTATGAAAAGTCTTATGGCAACCGCAATCACGACCATTTAATATGTATAGATTGCGGTAAAGTTTTTGAATTTTGCGACCCACGATTACAGCAAGTAAAATCTACTGCCGGCGATTCATTTCATCAAACAATAAAGAACCATTCTTTGACGTTATACGGTAATTGCAATAAGCCCAATTGCGAGCATAAAAAAATAAATAAATAATGGTTCAAAAATACCTGTCTATTGCATTGTTGCTCTTAATTTGTTCTGCATTTTCAGCTCAATCAAATTCGCCCATTATTCCAAAACCTACTTTGCTCCAATCAAATGAAAATGTTTTTTCCTATTCAAACGGATTGGATGTAAAAATTTTGAGAGGAAATGAAAATACAAAACGGCTTCAGAAAGAACTATCGGATTTTTTGAAAGGCAGAGACATTACTATTGTGCCTTATTCTTCGACTACTATTTCCTTAAATCTCTTATCCAATAAGGACATCGATTTGCCAGCAGATGGATACAAATTAATCATTACACCTTCTTCTATTGCAATAACTTCTACCGGAAATGCAGGATTGTTTTATGGCGTACAAAGTTTAAAACAACTATTCTATGCAACCTTGACCCAAAAATTAGATTGTGTAGAAATAAAAGATACCCCTGCTTTTTCATTTAGAGGAATGCATTTGGATGTGGCGCATCAATTTTTTACTATAGATGTGGTAAAAAAATATTTAGATGCGATGGCAAAATTGAAACTTAATCAATTTCATTGGCAATTATCGGACGGTAAAAATTGTAAATTAAAAATTAACAGCCAACCATTTTTGACAGATACTACTAATTTCTATACTCAAGAAGAAATAAAAAGTATTGTAAAATATGCCCAAGAACGTTTCATCTCTATTATTCCAGAAATCTATATCCCAGCTGTTTCAGCGCAAAATCCTTTGTCAAAAAATTACCAATTAATAGACGAATTAAGTGCGCTATTTCCAGGAGAATATGTACAAATCGGCAATTCAATTACCGATGATTCCACCTTGGCATATTGGAAACAAAAAGGAAAAAAAATAATTGGAAATGATAAAATAACCACACCCAACGAAACGATTGTGAGTTATAAAAATAGCAAATCAGGATTTAGTCTTGCCGCAAAAGGAGTGGAGGTGATTATGGCCACTCGGCAGTATTGCTCTTTAGATTATTACCAAGATTGGGAAGATGAAAAAAAATCCTTTAATATGCAATTTTTGCCTTTGGAAAAATCCTACTCTTTTAAACCAACAGGTAAAATAAAAGACACCACCACATTAAAACATATCTTAGGCGGACAAGCATTTTTATATTCCAATTACATCAAAAACGAAGGTGATTTAGATTATCAAGCATTTCCAAGATTAATAGCCTTAGCAGAATGTTTTTGGACTAAAAGTGATTCCAAAAAATTTGATGATTTTGAAAGCCGCTTAAAATTGCTTAAAAATTACTTTTATTTTGAAAAAGAATTACCTAAAATAGATTTAGTACGATTTAAGCCCCAAAAGGAGCAACAATAGAGCTACGAATTGATGAGAAACACCCCACCAATTACAATGAAAGTACCACTGATTTGCTTCCAACTCATTGCTTCATTAAATATAAAGTAAGAAGAAAAACACAATCCGATAATGGTTATCGAAAAGAATAAAACACAACCGATATTTAGCGGTATAGTTTTTAATGCTTCTGTCATAAATATAGAATTTAATAAACCAAAAAATATACTGATGGAAAAAATACCCCATTTTCTGCCCGTATCTACTTGCATTGCAGAAAATTTAAACCCAATATTTGTAAGTATATTAAAAAATATGGCCAGCCACATCGAATAATTTGTAAGCATAAATTAATTTTCACTAAGGTACTATACATTTCAAAGAATACCAAATGCATGCCCCGCAATACTGTTTGAAATATTATTTAAACCGCACAATGAGTTTAGGTTGAAAAAATTCAGCTAATAATTCGTTAATAACAAAAACTCCTTTAAAATTTTTACCTTTAACATCGCAGGATGTTCCATATTCTTTTTGCTGAATTTAGAATAAACATCCACAGAATTGAAATTTATATTCAAATTCAGGAATTTTAAATACAGAATATCAATATGCAGGTAGATGTAATTTTAGGCTTACAATGGGGCGATGAAGGCAAAGGAAAAATAGTAGATTTTCTAGCAGATAAATACGACATAATCGCCCGTTTTCAAGGTGGTCCTAACGCTGGGCATACCTTAGTAATAGATGGAAAAAAACACGTATTACATACGATTCCTTCCGGAATTTTTCGAGAAGGCAAAACAAATTTCATAGGCAATGGTGTGGTGATAGACCCAATTACTTTGGTAAAAGAAATTGAAGGATTAACCTCCATCGGTATTCCTGTTCAAGAACGCTTGATTATTTCTAAAAGAGCAAACCTTATTTTGCCGACACATAAAATTTTGGATGCTGCTTCTGAAGCGTCTAAAGGAACTTCTAAAATTGGCTCCACCTTAAAAGGAATAGGGCCGACATATATGGACAAAACCGGCAGAAACGGATTGCGTATAGGAGATGTTTTAGAAGAAAACTTCATTGTAAAATATGAATTGTTAAAAGCAAAACATTTACAATTGCTTCAAATTTATAATCATGATTATGAATTGCAAGAAATGGAAGAAGCTTGGTTTGATGCCATTGATAAATTGAAAACCTTCCAACAAGTAGAATCGGTATATTTTATGAATGAAGCCTTACAACAAGGCAAAAAAATATTAGCAGAAGGAGCACAAGGCTCTATGTTAGATATAGATTTTGGAACCTATCCATTTGTTACTTCTTCCAATACCATTACGGCAGCAGTATGCACAGGCTTGGGTATTGCACCTCAGCATATTGGAGATGTAATCGGAATTACAAAAGCCTATTGCACTCGTGTAGGTAGCGGGCCATTTCCTACAGAATTAGAAGATGAAACTGGAGAAAAATTGCGCAAAGAGGGAGCAGAATTTGGTGCTACTACCGGTCGTCCACGTCGTTGTGGTTGGATAGATTTGCCCGCTCTAAATTACACTTGCTTGATAAATGGAGTAACAAAATTGATTATTACGAAAGCAGACATCCTAAATGCATTTGATGAATTTGGAATCTGTACACACTATAATTACGATGGTATAGAAACAAAAGAATTACCTTATGATATGGTCAATAAAACCATTACTCCTACTACTGTCTATTTAAAAAGCTGGGGAAATATTGATGCTTCTAAGCCATTAGCAAATGAATTAACAGAATATGTAGATTATTTAGAAAAATATTTGAATACTCCAGTAGCTATGGTTTCTAATGGTCCAGGCAGAGAGCAATTAATTGACTTGACAAAAGGTGATTTATTAGCTTAATTCTATTTGTTTCCATAAATAATGGTAGCTTTCATGCTGGGAATTGAATGAGAAAGTTTTATCCTTTTCAAGTAAATGATATTGAAACATTCAGGCTGCAATTATTAGCACTGTCCGATGAGGTAAAGCATTTTTGTTATTTAGATTCTAATCATTACTCCAATTATCCATATTCTACATTTGGTTCTTTTTTTGCTATTGATGCAATAGAAGTTTTATCCGCAAAGGAGCATTGCTTAGAGCAGATGCATAATTTTCAAAAAACGCATCAGGATTGGATGTTTGGTTTTTTGAATTATGATTTAAAAAATGAAATTGAACCACTTGCAGAAAGGCAAAAACAAGATTTTCTTCAATATCCCTTACTGCATTTTTTTATCCCTAAATTTCTCATCAAAATTGAAAATAATAAAGTAGAAATAGGTGTTCAAGAACAACATCAAATCAATGAATTTGATCAATTATTATCAGCAGTTTCATTGGACAATACTTTAAAAACGACGGCTGCTATTTTTCTTAAAAACAGAACCTCCAAAATAGAATATTTAAACATCATCGAAAAAATTAAAAATCATATTCAACAGGGCGATATTTATGAGATGAATTATTGCATGGAGTTTTATGCAGAAAATACCATCATTCATCCAACACAAGTATTCTCAAAATTAAATCAACTTTCTAAAGCACCTTTTACTTCATTTTTTAAAAATGATAATAATTTTTTGCTGTGCGCCAGTCCAGAAAGATTTTTAAAACGCCAGCAAAATAATCTTATTTCACAACCAATAAAAGGAACACGACGAAGAACAAATATTGAAGATATTGACCAGGCATTAAAACTAGAATTATTCAATAATGAAAAAGAACGCAGCGAAAACGTGATGATTGTAGATTTAGTACGCAACGATTTTTCTAAAATAGCCATTCAGCAATCAGTCAATGTGGAGGAATTATTTGGTATATATTCTTTTGAACAAGTGCATCAAATGATATCTACCATAAGTTGTGCAATTCCTTCCGCTTGTACATTTGCAGATATTATAAATGCCACTTTTCCGATGGGCAGCATGACGGGTGCGCCAAAAATTGCAGCCATGAAACTTATAGAACAATATGAACCCATGAAACGAAGTTTATACTCTGGTGCAGTGGGATATATAAGTCCCAAAGGTAATTTTGATTTCAATGTGGTTATACGTAGTATCCTATACAATAGAAGCCATCAATATGTTTCTGTACAAGCGGGAAGTGCCATCACCATTGAGTCTGATGCAGAAAATGAATACGAAGAATGTTTATTAAAAGCTAATGCAATGCTGTTGGCATTAGAAGCAAGGTAGGTTTTAAATTTATTAAAAATAAAAAAAACTCCGAAATAATTCCGGAGTTTTTACAAAATTAGCTGTATTATTTATTAATGATGATGACCGCCGGCACCGTGAACATGTCCGTGTTCCAATTCATCTTTTGTAGCAGGGCGTACTTCTACAACTGAAACCGTAAAGTTTAATTCTTTGCCCGCCATTGGATGGTTAAAATCCATTATAACCGCTTCAGAATTTACTTCACAAACAATACCTTGAAATTGATTTCCTTGGTTGTCCATCATCGGTAAAATATTACCCACTCGAATCGCATTCGTGTCGATATTTCCATCATTGTCCTTAAAGCTTTCGATAGGAATGTTTACAATTTCTTGTTCATTGCGTACGCCATAACCGTTTTCTGCAGCTATTTTAAAGCTAACGGCATCGCCTACAGTTTTGCCTATTAAATTTGCTTCAAACTCAGGCAAAAGCATGCCTGCGCCATGTAGATAAACTAATGGTTGTTCTGGTTGAGATTTATCAGCAGTAACCAATTCACCTTCTTTATCTATTTTTAATTCGTAGTGGACACTCACCACCATGTCTTTGTTTACTAATAACATAAAAAAAATTTGGATAAAGATAACGTAATTAATGGAATTAGACAGGAAAGAATAAACAAGATTAAATAGCATTATAAAAGAAATCAGCCTATATTGATGTATGTCAACTTTTGTTAACCTCAATTTTGCATAAAATGCAAAGTAATTTAAACTGAATTGGCTTTTAATCAGATATTAATAATATGATTCTAATGCTGGTTTAATGCTGCTGTTATACATTTGTAGCATCAAAAATAATAACAATGAGCTCTAACAACAAAATTCAACAAGCTTTCGATGCTTTATTAAAAGACTTTAACGTAAAAGCAGAAGAAGTAAAATCAAACATTGAACAACTTTCTTCAGATTTGAAAGGACAGGTAGATGGACAAAGAGAGAATTTACAGGAATATGGCGAAAAGATAAAAGGTAGAATTATTCAAATAGTTGATGTAGATAAAGTACGTACCAACATTTTAGCAGAAGCTGAAAATGTAGTAGATGAAGCAAAATTGAGAATCGAGAAATTGTTCCAGTTTATCAACGAGCAAGTGAATGTAGGCGAAAATAAAGCAAGAAAAGTAGCTACTAAATTTACAAAAAGAGCAGAAGAATTTTCTGCTGAATTAGAAAAAGATGTGAAAAAAGCAACTACTAAAATAGATGCTAATATAAAGAAAGCAGAATCTAAAATAGAAAAAGAAGTGGCAAAGGTTGCGAAAGAAGTAAAAACAGTAGCAGCAAAAGCTAAAAAAACTTCTGCTCCAACTGCAAAGAAAGCTACTGAAACAGTGAAAAAAGCAACGGAAACTGTAAAGAAAGCGGTAGTGGCAAAAGCACCAGCAGCAAAAACACCTGTGGCAAAAACACCTGTGGCAAAAGCACCAGCAGCAAAAGCACCTGTGGCAAAAAAAGCGGCAGCGACAAAAGCACCTGCTAAAAAAGCACCTGCTAAGAAGGTTGCAAAATAACAGTATATAAATTATTGGATTTTATTTTGGTTAGTAAGATTCTGTGGTGCGCCTTCGGCGCACCATTTTTTATTTTGATAAATACCCATTTTTTATTTTGATAAATACCTATTTTTATTTTGATAACTACCATTTTTATTTTGGCTGAATTCAAGTTATAAATACCTGTTTTTTTATTTTGATAAATACCCATTTTTATTTTGATAAATACCATTTTTATTTTGGCTGAATTCAAGTTATAAATACCTGTTTTTTTATTTTGATAAATACCTATATTTAATTATGGCAATATTTATGTTGACCAACATGAATGCTATTACATTAATCAGATAGTTTTGACATTTCTATAAAAAAAGATGTCTTATTTAAAATACGCTCTTATGAGATTTCCTTTTTCAAAGGAATGGTGTTTTGATTATTATTCAATTCGATGAGTGCTAATTAATACCGTAAGTTGGATTATTAAAATAAAAAAGCTACACCAAAATAATGTAGCTTATAAGGCGGAAGAAAAATTTATTTAATCTAATGTAATATTCTTCATAGCATTCGGTCTGATTTCTATTTTTGATGGATCTTCCGAATTATTAAAAATCATGTAGTTGGAAAAATTAGATTCATCAGAAGGGATAGAGTCATCTAGCTCCATTCCAAACCGCTTATACGCTGGTTCTTTTTCCAATTCGTACAAGCTAATATGGTGCTTCTGCATATCTAACGTAATTCTTTTTTTTATCAAATCCCTTTCTAAATCTTGGTGGTCGATTCCATCTAGATTTTTATTGTCTGGAGTTTCAAATAAGGTAAATTGCGTTTCATTTATAAGTGTTGTTTTGCGTTCGTCTTTATCTGTTTCTTCCGAATAGTTGAATCTTGATTGATCTACAATTTTTATATCTGAATTTTTAGTTGTTAAATTTATTTCAAATTCAAATTCATTGTTATTATTGGAAGTTGTTGGCGGTGTTGGAATAACAACGGTATTTAAGTTGGTTGTTTGATTCGTATCTGGAGTTGGCTGTATGGTTGGTTTTTCCCCAATTATCCCAATTTCTTCTGATTTAATTTCTTTCTGTTCCTCTGTAATAAATTTAGGTGTTTCTTTTTTATTTTCAGGTTGAGAGGTGTTAGAAGTATTAGCATGTAAGGTATAAACTACTTTTTCTTGTTTGTCGCGTTGTTCTTGTCTGCGTCCTTTTTGCAATTCGCCTGTTTGAAATCCAGTTGCGACCAAAGTAATGGCAATATCATCGTCCAAAGATTCGTCTTTACATACCCCCCAAATAATCTCGCAGTCCGTTTGTGTTTGTTTTTGTATTGACTCGGTAATTAAATCTAATTCACGCATTTTAACGCCATTGCCATAAGTAATGTATAATACAACACCTTTTGCGCCATAAATATCAGCATCTTCTAATAAGGGAGAGTTCATAGCTTCGTCTATTGCTAAACTAGCTCTGTTCTCACCGGTTCCTCTGCCAATACCAATAATTGCAACACCGCTGATAGACACAACACGTTTTACGACATTAAAATCCACATTTATTTTACCAGGTTTGGTAATGATTTCGGTAATACCTCTTGCGGCTACTGTTAAAATATCATCTGCTTTGGAGAACGCTTCATCAATATCTAAATCAGGGTAAATGTCGTATAGTTTATTGTTAGAAACCACGATTAATGCATCTACATTTTCTTTCATGTTTTGAATGCCACGTTCTGCTTTGTCGCGCTTAGGTTTTCCTTCATTGGAAAAAGGAATGGTAACAATACCAACGGTAAGTACGCCTAATTCTTTAGCAATTTTTGCAACGATAGGTGCACCGCCGGTACCTGTTCCACCGCCCATTCCTGCGGTCACAAATACCATTTTGGTATTGTTGGATAAATACATTCTTATTTCTTCTTCTGCTTCCAGGGCTGCGCGTCTGCCATCTTCAGGATCTGCGCCTGCGCCCAATCCTTCTAATAAATTGGTGCCTAATTGAATTTTTGAAGGAACAGGACTTTTTAATAAGTCTTGTTTGTCTGTATTGCATACACCGAAGTTTACTCCGGGAATGCCCTGTTCATACATATAATTTACAGCATTACAGCCGCCACCACCAACACCTACGACTTTGATGATGGAGTTATTTTCTGAGAACATTTCGAATTCCATGATATTCTTTTTATGGTTAATTATTTATTTAAAATCTTCAATATCTTCTTTTAACCACTTCGTAAGAGAGGAAATTAAAGAAATCTTTTTTGGTTTAGTTGGTTCCTCTACTTCTACCTTTGGCTTTTCTTCTATAACCTCATCTATTATTGGTTCATTAATATTTATGGATGTTTCATCTGATATGAATGGTTCAAAGGTATTTTCTACCATTATTTCGATTGGTTGAGGTTGTACAGCTTGCTCTTCGATGTCATTGTTCAGGTTGTAAGCTTTAGCTTCTTCTCGTAGATTGAATCCTCTAATAATTAAACCGATGCCTGTTGCATAAATAGGATTGTCCACATCAGATATTTTAGAAGGAGCTAAATGTTCTCTTGGATATCCTAATCTTGCGCTTTGTCCGGTTTCATTTTCTACTAATTGTATTAAATGTTTTAGTTGAGAACCACCTCCAGTTAAAACAATACCACCAATTAATTTTTTTTCTAATTTAGATAATCCAATTTGATAATTGACGTGTGCAAGTATTTCTTTCATTCTGGCAGAAATTACTTTTGCAACAGCTAATAGGTTTACTTCATTTTTTCCGATAGCCCTAGCTCCACCTACGCCTTGAATGGAAACGTGTTTATTGCGTAAATCTTCGAATGGAACGGCGCTGCCATAGGTTTTCTTTAATATTTCAGCTTGTTCTTTTAATATTTTAAAATCTTTTAAATCCTCAGAGATTATATTTCCACCAAAAGGGATGACAGCAGTATGTCTTATAACGAAATTCTCAAAAATGGCAATATCTGTTGTGCCACCACCAATATCTACTAAACATACACCACCTTCTAATTCTTCTTTGCTAAGTACAGCATCTGCAGAAGCCAAAGGTTCTAATTCTATAGTAGCAACTTCTAATCCGGCAATAGTAATACATCGTTCTATGTTTCTAACGGCAGATTCACTTGCAGTAATAATATGAAAATTTCCTTCTAATCGAATACCCATCATTCCGATAGGTTCGCTGTAAATTCCTGGTTCGTTATCTACAATATATTCTTGTGGCAAGACATGCAAAATCGTATCACCCGGAGGGAGGGCTAATTTGCGCATTTCATCTTTCAATTTTTTAATATCCTCATAGTCAATCCATGTATCATTGTTATTGCGAGTGAGGATACCTCGGTGTTGCAAACTCCTGATGTGCTGACCGGCAATACCTATATGAACTTTTTTAAATTTAATTCCTGATTGTCGTTCTGCTATCATTACCGCCTTCTTTATAGATTCAACGGTTCGGGCAATATTCACTACTGCACCGCGTTGCACCCCAAAGGACGGACAATTTCCGATACCAAGGATTTCAATTTTTCCGTGTTCATTTTTTCTGCCGACAATTGCGGCAATTTTAGAAGTACCAATATCAATGGCACATACTATGTCCTCTGTTGGATTTGCTAAGTTCATTTCCATAGCATCTTTTGTTACATTATCAACTTGCATATTTCTTATTTTTATTTGATACAAACCACTTGATTTTTATACATAATGTTTATAACCTTGTAATAGTCCCAGCCCACTTTTCTCAACACATCGAAATAGAAGACATCTAATTGTTTTATTTTTTTTTCAAGATTACTATTATCTCCCAATAAGATAGTGCTGTTTCCTAATCTCGGAATCAGCTCAAGCTGTCCTACATTATTGATGTTGTACTGACCTATCATTGCCTGCCACACTTCATTCTTATTTATCTCTCGGATAGTGTAAAATGTCTGTTTCAAACCAGCACTGCTTACTCTTTTTGTAGAATCGTACTGCTCTGTTATATAACCCGTAACTATAGGCACTTTTGCAGTATAATTATTTGTTGTCGGGAATTTTACTCCATTTTCATCTACATAAAAAGATTGTCCTTGTTGGTTATATACTCTGAACAGTGGGCTTCTTTGAATAACTTTAATACTTAAATCCCCTTGATTATCGATAAATGCATTAGCATATTTTACTTGTGGTATTTGACCTACCACTTGTTCTATATGTTCTAAATTTTTTCCAGAAAGATTTTTCCCTTCTACCGTAAAATTATTTTGTATTACTTCTAAAACTTGATTTTTTTCTACAAAATAATTTCCTTCAAAATCATCTATAGCAATCGTAATTTTTTTTACGCGTTCATCGAAGCGATACATTTGTCCTGCTATTAATAAAAACAGAAACACTCCTACTCCCAAAAGCATAGAAAGCCGAATAATAATATTTCTGGTAGTTTTTTTCATCAACTTTTACTTATTAATAATTGAGTTATCGCATGTACTTTAGTGTCTATATCACCGGCACCTACGGTCAATATCACTTCCAGTTTATTTGTGTTTTTTAAAACCTCTAACAACTCTTCTTTTACAATATTTTTTTTATTGTCAATAGATACCTTATCTAAAATAATTTTACTTGTAACGCCGGGCATTGGTTTTTCGCGTGCTGGGTAAATATCCAATAAAATGAGTTCGTCTGCTTTTGATAAAGAAACTGCAAATTCGTCGCATAAATCTTTAGTTCGGGAAAATAGATGTGGTTGAAAAATTACGGTCAATTTTTTATTGGGATACAATTCTCTTGCCGCCGAAATAGTGGCATCTAATTCTCGTGGATGATGTGCATAATCATCGATGTACACAAATTTTTCATTGCGTACATGTGTTTCAAATCTACGTTTTACGCCTTTAAAAGTAGCTATAGCATTTTTTATATTTTCTTCCGAAACACCAATATTTAAAGCTATTGCGGCAGCACCTACTGCATTTTCTATATTATGTTTGCCGCCGTAATATGATTTTATATTTTGAATAACACCACTCGGGTGCACAATATCAAATGTATATTCTCCATTATTAATTTTTAAGTTTTGTGTATAATAATTGGAGGATACATCGGATAAACTGTAACGATAATTCGCAACGTTTTTATTTAGAATTTTTTCAGTAACAGTATTATTTGTAATTAAAATTCCGTTTGGTCTTACCTTATTACAAAATTGATGAAATGAATTTTCGATGGCTTCTAAATTTCCGTAAATATCCAAATGGTCGGTATCTACGGAAGTAATGAGTGCAATATTTGGTTCGAGATTCAAAAAAGAACGATCGTACTCATCTGCTTCCGCAATTGCATA
>ERZ724520.961-NODE-961-length-15100-cov-3.927484_pt1 | contig 15100 bp, 13 predicted proteins | sample MGYA00376053_ERZ724520 | MGnify/ENA primary metagenome ERZ724520 (study PRJEB28724, sample SAMN07190886) | activated sludge metagenome | isolation source: activated sludge of sewage treatment plant in Hong Hong | place: USA: Christiansburg, Virginia | collected... | reverse complement strand
GGCCTGTTTGTCGGTGCAGCTTTGGCATTCCTCGGTCAGCTTGGCCCCCATGGCACCGACTTCGACATCGAGGATTTCGACGCTGAGACGCCAGGGCGCGGCCCCTTTGCCTGCGGGACCGGTCCGCTTGACACGATACCGTGTGACCATCTGACTAGCGAGTAGTCGACCGAGTCGCTCGTAGCAGAGCTCTGTATGACAGCCCTGAAGCTGCGCTTCACCAGCGAGCGTTGCTTCCAGATCTGCCGCAGCGATCAGGCTTAGCTGTTGCGATTTTAGAGCGGCTTCGGTGGCCGTCCGAAGCATCGCTGGATCGTCTTTGCTCAGCTCCCCTTCTAACTGCGGTTCGACAATCAGCACGCTGGCCGCCGAAGCGGTGCGATGGTACAAACACAGAACTCCGATCACCAATAGGACACTGCGGAGAAGTCGCTGTGCCCCGAACGCTCGCTGCTTACCACCGATAGCCATGCGGGCCCCCTCCAAGCTCAATGCGGTCGCCATCAAGCATTTGATCTTACGTGATCGGGGCCGCGAAATGTGAAGTGAGCGCAAACTTCGCGAAATGGTTAGGAATTCACCGGGAGAGACGGTGGATGTGTAAGGAGGCATCGGGATCTGTGGGTGACACGGGGAACGGATTCCACTTGGGACTCTGCTCTTTTCCCTCCGCCGATGCAGAGGGCGCTCGGGTCAATCATTGAGGTAGGACGGCTCGACCAACAGAGATTGGCCCTTTGGCAATTGCTGAGCTGCTAGGCGACCTTTGCATTTTTGGCGACGGGAACGCTGGCTTATGTATTCTGATGGTAGGAATTTTTCGGCCCTCATGCCACGTCATACCCTGCGGAGGAAATACCATGCGTACGTCGATCTTGTTTGCGTTGCTGCTTAGCGTCTCCCCGGCTTTTGCCCAAACGGCTGCCGCTCCGACCCCTGCTCCGGCCCCTGGCGCGACGGCTACCAACCTTGCGGTGAGCAGCAAGGACAGCACCATCACCTATCACTTGGTCCACAAGCTGCATAAGTTTGACGGTGTCTGTAAGTCAGTCGAAGGCCGAGGCCGCGTGCTTTCTGACGGAAAAGTCCAGGTCGCAGTTCGTGCCAAGGTCGAGTCCTTCGACTCCGGCAACGCCAACCGCGACTCCCACATGAAGGAGACGATTGAAGCGGCCCGCTTCCCGCTCGTCGAGCTCAAGGCGCAAGGCGACTCGGCCCCGCCAGCGACGTTTCCTGCGACGGTGGACCGGACGTTCAAAGCGGAACTGACTTTCCACGGGGTAAAGAAGAGCCTCGATGTTCCGGTCAAGCTAACCTATGCCAGCGCAACCAACATTCGTGCCGAGGCTCACCTGTCACTGAGCTTGGATGAGTTCAAAGTCGAGCGACCAAGCCTAATGTTTGTCAAGATCGACGACGCCCTGCAGGTCGATGTAAACATCGCGTTCGCGCCGTAGTTCCCGCGAAACGCATTCCCGACCAGCGGGCAAAGGCACGACGTCCACGACGAAGTAAGGCCAAGTGCCAAGGCCGGCCTTGACTCGATTCGCAGCTAGCGCGTGGATTACGTCAGCGCACCATGGTGAACAGTATTCCTAATATTAGGAATGCTTTTTACTTCTTTTTGCTGCGCTTGCCGTCGGACTTCTTCTTGGGGGGCGGCGGCTTTTTGATTGGATAGCAGTGAAAGCCGCAGGTGTCGGGCTGGATCGCGGCGCACTCGCGGACCCACTTGCCGGTGATTCGCCATGGACCCGAAAACGGTGCCGGTTCGGCGCCGCCATTGCAAAGCGCGGTCTTGTCGGTGTGGACTTTGCTTGGACCGCCCTCGACTTTTTGTTCACAGCGAACGGCACAGCTTACTTTCCACACGCCATCGACCGGGACCGTCTCTTGGCCGTTTTCATCGTAGACGGTGCGCTCGGGATGCAGCTCCCAGGTGTAGAGCGTGGGGTGAAAGCCCTCGGGGCACTTGAGTAGGCAGGTTGGCGTGGTGGGCTTCGGCTCGCTTTTTGCCGTCACCACAGGCGGTGACAACAAAAGCACAGCGGCCATGGCGAAGCGACGAAGATGGGCGGCAGTCGACATTTGATCCCGATTATCGTCGCACAAGCGAGGGCTGCTCCGCAACCACCACCAAAATGCATCCACACTGGTGCGACAAAGTGCTCGGCTACGCCGCCCGCTGCGATCTATGATGGGGCTGCGTATGAACGAAAAGCCCAATCCTACTGCTCAACCTTTTACTCATGCCCTCGTGCAGGCGATCGAGAGCGGGCCACGACGGCCGTCGCTCGAAAAGCACCTCTCGATGTACCTCGATATGGAGGCACCACCGGGCCTGCTGACCGTGCTGTCAGCCTGGGCCCGTCACGAGGTCAAACAGCTTCGCATCGGCGCGTTTGTGATGGATGACCAAGCCATCGGGCGGTCGTTTCGTCTGCCGGTGTGGGTCAAAGATGGCCCCGGCCCCGACGCCGACTGCTACATCGATGACAACCAGATTCGTCAGGATGTGGTCCTGCTTGGCACCTTCCGAGGTGATCGCACCAATGTCGCGCTCGGGGTGACCCGAGGCCAAGGCACGATCAGCGACTCCGTGATCGGAATCGATGGTCCGGTGAACATCAACTACGGTGCGCTGGAGGACTTCTTGCGTCACTGCCACAGCCGCGCCGTCAAGGATGGTCAACCGACGGTGCTTGCCCCGGTCAAGCAGCCTGCTTCCTGAGCCAGCGATCGTATAACCACAATAGAAGTGCTGTTGCCACCGACAGCGCCGCGATCAGCCCAAACAGCAGATCCGGTCTGTTGGCCCCGCGCTTGCCGAGTGCCTCGTACGCGGTTCCGGACAGCAGCCCACCAAACAGATTCCCGAGCGCGATGCTCAGATAGAAGTAGCCCATGTAGAGTCCGACTTTTTCGGGCGGCGCGATGCGTCCGGCGTACTCTTTTGACTTGGGACTTGCCATCATCTCACCGACGGAAAACGACAGAACGCCAATCACTACCAACCAGCCGGTGCCGTGCGTACCGAACGGTACAAATAGAAGAAAGCTGATCGCGGTCAGGAGAACTCCGCTCACGATCGTGACGAGCGGAGGCAGCCTGCGTGAGGCGTACGAGATCACCACTTGCAGGAAGATGATTCCGAGCGAGTTGAGGTTGATGAGGTGCTCGGGCTTGACCCGTCCGTGATCGAGTACAGCCCTTGACCACGATGAAGTATCAATGCCAAGTCGGGCGATCGTGCTGCTGATCAGCGAGGCGACGGGCTGGAAGCTGCGCACCAGATCGCTCGAGTCAACATAGTCCCGAATGTACTCCGGCAGCGTCATCGCGAGCTGGTTTTCACAGGTCCAAAACCCAGACATCAGGAGCAGGAACAGAAGGTATCGGCCTTCTCCGACCATCAACTTCTGCATGTACCAAGGAGTGCGCTGCCGACTCTTCGTAAAGCGGAGCAAAAAGTCCCATGTTAGATGGAGCAGGAGCCAACCCACAGCGACGGTAGCGGCGCGTCCAATGCTCCACCACTTGCTCCCCATGACCAGCAGCAGCAGCATGCCAATGACGAGCGAAAAAAAGCGCGCATTCCCAACGACCGCGACCATGCGCAGGAGCACGTCCGAGAGCGGTTCTTGGCGGCGCTCATGAGGGGGTTCGCGATAGAACAGGAGCGACAACACGCCCATCAGCGCGATCCATCCTGCCGAGGCGTAAAAGACGTAATCCCAGCTCCAACCGCGCACGATGCCAGCGATCAGCGGACCGAGGAGCCCGCCGATGTTGACCATCATGTAAAAGATGCCGAAGCCGAGCGTTCCGTTTTGTTCGGTGGTGGTCTTGACGATGGTGCTTAAGACGACGGGCTTGAACATTCCGTGTCCGCACGCGACCAAGATGTAGACCAAAAAGAAGCCGTAAAACGTGTGCGGCAGGTGAAGCAGCAGATACCCCGGCACCATCACCGCCGCCGACAGCGCGAACATCAGACGGTAGCCGTAGCGGTCCGCGAGCGTTCCGAACAAGGCCGGAAAAAAGTACAGGAAGAAGGTCGACAGGCCTTGGATGACGCCGCGATCCTTGGAACTCAGCCCAAGTCCTCCGTCGGCAATCGGCGAGGTTAGATAGAGCGTCGAGACGGCATAGAAGCCGTACCAGCCCATGCGTTCGAAGATCTCCATCGCGTTGGCGACCCAGAACGACTGTGGAAAGGATGGGATTTTGTTTTCAGAATCGACGGGGGGAGCCGGCATGGAAGTTGGCGGATCGGCCAAGAATTGTGAGCGTCTAACACATAGGATGTGTGCATGTCACTTCTGTTCACGCGTTTTCCGGGACTTGTCGGCCGGCTGCCCTTTCGTCCACTTGGGCAGTTTCCGACGGCACTGGAGCCACTGCGCGGACTGTGCTCGTCTCGGGTCGACCTGTGGGTCAAGCGCGAGGATCAAGCGGGGACGCTGTATGGCGGCAACAAGGTGCGCAAGCTGGAGCTGCTGTTGGGCGGCATCGGCGACCAGAAACCCGCGATGGTTCAGGATGAGCGGCCTCGACTGCTGACGCTGGGGGCGTGGGGTTCCAACCATGCGCTGGCGGTGGCGCTCTATGGACAGAGCTTGGGTCTACGCGTTGACACGGTGCTGTTTCCGCAGCCGCTCACCGTCGAGACGGCACCCTATCTACAGCGACAACTGGCCGGACAACTGGCGGCGGGCGCTCATTTGTGGCCGGCTCGGACGTTTGCAGGACTTGGGCTCGCGTATCTTCGGGCGCGGTTTGCGACCAGCGGACCACTGCTTACGATTCCGGCGGGGGGCTCGTCAGCAGTGGGCGTGCTTGGCTGGGTGTCGGGAGGTCTGGAGATTGCGGCTCAGTTGGAAGCCGCCCACTTACCTCCATTTGATGTCGTCTACGTGACCGTAGGAACTGGCGGCACCGCAGCCGGACTGTGGCTAGGTTTGGGACGGGCCGCCAAGTCGGTGGTCGCGGTTCGGGTGGTGCCGTGGCCCATCGCCAGCGAACAGGGAGTCCGTCTACTGACCCGGCGAGCCCAGTCGTTGCTTGAACAACTCACAGGCGAGACGCTGCGCCCCGAGCCTCAGCTTTCCGTCGAAGGCAGCTATGTCGGACCGGGCATTGGATACGGTGCAGTCACCGCTGCGTCGCGAGCTGCCGTCGAGCGTGCCCGAACCTGTGGCCTGTATCTGGAAACCACCTATACCGGTAAGACGCTGGCGGCGCTGCTCGACGCTGCCGATGACGGACGACTCGATGGCAAGCGTGTCCTGTTTATCAACACGGTCAGCAGCGTCGATCTGTCCGCCGTGCGTGCGCGGGCCGATCTGACGAAACTGCCGCCTTGGCTGGGTCGTCAGCTCGACAAGCCGAAATGAGAACTTGTCAGCCCTCGGCGCGCTCTCGTACGATGACAGGCTGGGGGTTTGTAGATGTCCGAGGGGGCTGGGCCTCAGGTGCCGATTCGGGTGCTGGTCATCGATGACGAAGCCGGCGTGAGGCGCATCTTCACGCGACTGCTCAGCCGGGCCGAGATGGAGGTGACCGAAGCCAGCGATGGATTCGAAGCCCTCGCGATCCTAGAAAAGCAGCGCTTCGACGTCATCCTCAGCGACATCAACATGCCCGGTCTGTCGGGCGTCGCATTACTGGAAGCCGTTCGGGCGCGCGATCTGACCTCGCAGGTGATCTACGCGACGGGTAACCCATCTTTGGAAACGGCGATGCGGGCGGTCGAGCTGGGGGCGATGCGCTACTTGACCAAGCCCATCGATCATCGCGTCCTCGTCGAAACGGTGCGGGAAGCGGCAAGGCTGCATCGGCTGGCAGAGCTCAAGCAGCAGGCCATGTCTTTGCTGGGCACCAAACATCCGCTGGCCGCCGATCGGATCGGACTTCAGACGGCGTTTTCGCGCGTTCTCGATAGCATGCGGCTGCACTTTCAGCCGGTGGTGTCGCTGCGCGAGCGGCGAATCTGGGGCTATGAGGCGCTCTTGCGATCGTCGGACCCAGTGCTGCCAAATCCACTATCGGTGCTGGAGGCTGCGGAGCGGCTTGATCGATTGCGCGACTTGGGTCGCCGGGTTCGCGCCTTGGCGGCGACTGCGGCCAGCGCGCTGCCCGACGGGGCCCGGCTGCTGGTCAACCTACATCCATCGGACTTAGAAGACCCCGAAATTACATCCGCCTCGGCACCGCTCACCCAGTTTGCATCGCGGGTGATCCTTGAAGTAACCGAGCGTGCCGATATCTCGGGCCGACGCGAGGTCGAGGCACATGCCTTGGCGCTGCGTCAGCTTGGCTACGGCGTGGCCATTGACGATTTGGGGGCGGGTTACGCTGGGCTTTTGAGCTTTTTGCAGCTTCGTCCGACGGTGGCCAAGCTCGATATGGGTTTGATTCGGAACATCCACAACGATCCCCGACGGCAGACCGTCACCCAGTCGCTGGTTCAGCTATGCCGCGAGCTGTGTGTTGAGGTCATCGTCGAAGGAATCGAATCGGGTGAAGAGCGCGACATGCTCCGTGACCTCGGCTGCAACCTGATGCAGGGCTATTGGTTTGCGATGCCGGCCCCGCAGTTTATGTCGATCCCTGCGGAGCGCTGGACGTGAGTCATTCGTTGCCTTTGGGATCACCCACTACGGCTCGTGCTGTCCTGACTCGCACCGAACGTCATAGCAGCATCGACGGGCTGCCGATTGCCAGCTTTGCCGTCGACAAGATGTTTCGACAGAGCCTGCTGGTGCTGCTGGTGATCGGCCTGCTCGCGCTGCCATTGGTGGCCACCCATTCGTTTCAGTCGGCCTCGCCAGGAATTTTTGTGCTGCAATCACTGCTGTTGCTCACGTCGACGGGTGCGGCGCTCGCTTTTCAGCGGCACTCGGTCAAGCTGTCCAGTCAACTGGCCTCTTTTGGCGTGTTGGCTTCGGTGTCGCTCAGCTTTCAGGGTGGTCCACTGTCCAGTTCGTGGCAGTTTCTGACGATTGTCCCCATGCTGATGCTCGGCCTGCAGTATGGGCGGCGTGGGGTGGTGCTCTCGGCGCTGGTCGTCATCTTTGCCAGCGTGTATTGGACGCTACGCAACGGCTCTGTCGATGAAGGGCCGCGAAGTGGTTCGCCGTGGCTGCTCGGCTTGCAGTTGTTCAGCCGCTGTGTGGTGTTGGCGATGGGCGGGATGGTGGTCGACCGCTTGCTTGCGATTGTTCGCGAGCGCGAGACGTTCTTGATCGATGTATTCCGCGACATCGACATTGGTGTGTCGGTCTTTGACGTGGATGACGGTGGCGAGCTGCGGGTGGCTGCGCTCAATCCTCGTATCTATCAGCTCCTGGGTTTGCCGAAGGGTCCGCTCCTTGGTAAGCGTTCCCGCGATGTCTTGCCTAGGGACTATCTGCGAGCGACCGATGAGACCCTTAGCAAAGCGCTGTCGACCGGTGAGACCCAACACAACGAAGATCGTTGGCGTTCCGGCGACCAGAATCAGCGGCTCCTGATCACTGCCGTTCCACAGCTTGGTGAAGACCAACAGGTAAGACGACTGGTTGTCTCTGGTACCGATATTTCGCGGCTGAAGGAGGCTGAGCGGAAGCTGCACTTCCAAGCGGAACTGCTGGCCAATGTAGCCGATGCTGTCGTCGCTGTGAATCCCGAGCTGCGGATCACCTACACCAACCGGGCGGCCGAGCGACTGTTTCAGGTGGAGAGCAAAGCGATTCTCGGCAAGGCCCTTGACGAGCTCACCGGCACTGGGTTTCTGCGTGAGTTCGAAAGGCACGTTGGACAAGAACAGAGTGTGAAGAGTGGCTCCTTTGTGGTCGGTGACAATCAGGAGCTACCACTAGAGTTCACGATCTCGGCCCAGAAGGATGAAGATGGTCAGATCGCGCAGTATTTGGTTGTGATTCGTGATATCCGCGATCGGCGTAGCCTAGAAGCGCATCTGTTGCGGGCGCAGAAAACGGAGGCACTCGGTCGCTTGGCAGGCGGAATTGCACACGACTTTAACAACATGCTGGTGGTGATCACTGGCAATGCCGAGCTGCTCGCAGAATCGCTGTCTGGAGATCATCCTGGCCAAGAAGACCTCAAAGAGATCAAACAAGCGGCCACCAGAGCAGCAGACTTGGTCCGGCAACTGCTGACATTTTCTCGTCGACAACAGGGCACCCTTCGCACCAGTGATTTGAATCAGTTGTTACGAGACATGAATCAGATCCTGCTCCGGTTGCTCGGAAAGGGAATCCAGTTTTCGATGGAGCTTTGCGACGAGCTGTGGCCAGTGATGGTCGATGTCGGGCAGCTTGAACAAGTGATGATGCAGCTACTCCTCAATGCCCGTGATGCGATTCCCAAAGAGGGCCGAGTGGTGATCGCCACCAGCAATGTTACCTTGGGGGAATCTGCGGTCCGGCATGGACTTACGGCAGGGGACTACGTAGAAATCCGGGTCACAGACTCCGGCATCGGTATGACTCAAGAGACGATGAAGCGACTGTTCGAGCCATTCTTTTCGACCAAATCAAACAGCCGTTCCGTTGGCTTGGGGCTCTCTGTCTGTTACGGAATCATTCGCCAGAATCGTGGCGCGATCTCTGCGGACAGCAAGCCGGGGGAAGGCACGACCTTTACCCTGTGGCTGCCACGCTCGACGACAGATGAAGCGACCGAGCATGCTCCGGCCACCGGTGCAGTGATGGCGGAATTTCATCAAAGCCGTCCCCCGAGCGGCCTGCCGTTGACGGTCGCTCCTGCTCGCAGCGCAGGTTCACAAGAGTAGTCCTCCCTAACGAACGCACCTAACCCCCAGCCAATCTAGGGCTGCATTTTCAAGGGTTCCTACGGAGCAAGGTCGGAGTACAGAATCTGACTGGCCTGAGTCGCGAAGAAGCCACCAGGGAGAGCGGCAGAGGACTGCCAAGTTCCCTTGTCGTATCCGTTCAGGAGTGCCGCCCCGCTTGCTCGCCAACGATAGATTGCGTCCTTGCCAGTCACGATCAAATCGTCGGGTCGCCGACCACTGATTGCTAGCAAGGTGCCGGGCGTGAAGTTACTGCTCTGGTCCTTGTCGTTCGCGAAAAAGCACGTTCCGTTGTGAGCGATGAAACGTCCGGTTCCTCCACCCGCGTTTCCGGTTCCGACCATCTTGACGCTGCTCAGCGTGGAGTGGGCATAGACTCCGCGCAGCGAAATGTCCGAGGGCGGAGCACCACAAGTGGCATCATTTTTGATTCCTACAAGTCCGTAGTTGGTGCCACCGGTGTAGTGAATGACCAGGGATCGCTCGCCCACATACCAGCAGTCTGTCAGGGAAGCGCAATCGACCGCGTAGAGTCCATATGAGTTGCCCGATAGGTTGATCGGTGCCTTGTCGACTTGGTTCACCGTGACTTTTCCGGTGGCAGCCGTGTAGACTCCGATATATCCCTGCGCATCACTGTCGGTGGTACCAGACAGATAGGCCGTTCCAGACTCTGCGTAGACGCCGGTCCAGGTCACCGGAAGTCGACTCAAGCTCCCAAAATCGAGGGCCAAGCGGGTCGGATTCCCACCAGCATCGATTCGCACCACAGAGTCGCCATCCCCCGCGATCCAGGTGTTGCCTTGACTATCCCCGTGAACGGCTTTCCAGGTCGCCTTGGGAGTGCCAGCAACACTGTCTGGAAGAACGACGTTGTGAAACAAAGTTCCGTCCCAGTGCAGTACCGCCGCGTCTTTGCCTACGATCCAGACATTGCTGGCGGTGCCAGCCCAGACTTGGGCTTCCGTCGGATAATTTACTGGTGCATCGTTCGCTTTACATGGCGCAAACGGAATGACATCCAGCACTGCGGTGGCGTTGATCTTTCCTGCGGTGCTCAGCTTGGCTTCGGTGCTGCCTTTGTTGAGCGCACACGGCAGGTTGTTTTTGTAGGCGAATACCTGGACCGCGAGCGTGCCATCTCGACTAACTGGCGGGCGGATACCGAACACCGGACTGCTGACTTGAAACTGACCACTTCGTAGCGCGCTGGCGTGATAGGAATCGGTGTCGATCCGATAGTAGGCGGCCAGAGAGGATGTCTCTGTAGAGAGGTTGACCAGGTCAACGACCACGACATGTTCGCCGCACGAAGCGAGACCAAGGGCAGAGCTAAGTGCCAAGGCGACTGTGGCAAGGCCCGCATGCTTTGGCATGGTGGTTCACCTAATATTCAAAGATCGTAAGTCCATCGGGTAGCTTGTTGCGATAGTGAAGGCCAACTCCCAGTCCCACTCCGATGATGATTCCGGCGGCGATCGAACCAGATATGATGCCAATCATAAGCCTCTTTTTTCGCTTGCTCTGCGCCTCTTGCACTTCAACGTACCATGGCATCATTTGGCCGGTCTGCTTGTCGTAGCCGTTCGGCGCGGGTTCTCGTCGACGATCTTCCTCGGCTTGTAGGCTGGGTGCCTCCAGCATCGCTTTGGTTTGGTTGATGTATTGCTCGACGTCGAGCTTAATCTTCGGTGGCGGATTTGGCTCTGCCTTGAGGTACTGCTGGTAGTAGTCGAGAGCCTGCTGCGCATTTCCCATCTTGCGGTAGACCTGCGCCATGTTCAGCAGCACACGCGGAAACTGATGGAGCTTATAGGCGGACTGAAAGGCTTCGATGGCACCTTCGAAGTCCTTCTTTTGGTAGAGCGTCATGCCACGTCGGAACAGGCCATCAAAGTCATCGGCGAAGGCGCTGGCAGTGCCAAGCAATACCCATAGTGCGATAATAGAGGAATATAATATGCCTCTATTATAGCGAAGACCGAAAGCTCTGTGGCTGCTTGACATGGCGGAGGCTCGACCTAATCCGTGATGAGATCCACTTGGCTGTTATCGCGGGTCCGTTTCTTCTTGGAAGTCTTCTTGGGTCCGGGCTTGGGCTCTCTTCGAGGAGCCAATGCCTCGGTACGGTCCTCATCGGTGTTTTTGCTGAGCGATAGTTGCTTCGCCAGAAATCCTGGCTTGCGTAGCTCGATCTCGATGTGGCCGCTGGTCTGCGGCTCTTCGCTCTGCCATGGGGTCACACCGAGTTTTTTTCCATCGGCCACGCTGAAGACCTCGGCACCTGGTGGCTGAGAGTCCACCCGCCAATGCACCACAGTCGCTTGCTTGCCCGCGACTCGAATTGGATCGGTCGCGGCTCGGCGCTGCAGCAGCCAGCGTAGGCTCATCGCACCGCCAAAGATCAGCACGGTTCCAAGAGACACCACCGCAAATAGGCGTGTGGACAGGCTCTGATTCTGCGGCATGCGGATGAGCTGCAATCCCGCCGTGGATGGAGAGCGCTGCTTGAGTTGGGAGAAGAGCGCCGACAGCGCTTCTTCCAACTCCGCCATCGAAGAATAGCGACCGGCTGGTTCTTTGGACATCGTGCGCAGCACGATCTGGTCCAGCTCCGGCGGGATCCGCGAGTTGGGGGCGACCTCGCTCGGCGGTCTCACCCGGTCGGTGAGGTGTTTCAGCATCGTCGCCGTCGGATGCCCGCCATCAAACGGCACCCGCCCAGTCAACATTTCCCACTTGTAATTCAAAACACTAAAAAATATAGTCAAATTGCGAAATTCCGTCGCTGTAGGTTTTCACGCACATAGCAAACGATGGCGTTTCAGGCGAGCAAACCGAGCGATCGGAAGGGGCACGGAAGGGACTGGGAAGATGGGCGAAGTGATCCGCAAGATGAAGAACGGGCGGTTTATCGGCTATTACATTCGCTGGGTCGATCTCGACGGTAAACGCAAGATGCGGGCCAGCAAACAGCCCACGGTCGCCGATGCCAAGCGGATGCTGGTGGAAATTGAAGCACGCGTCGCCCGGGGAAAGCTGGGAGTTGCTGAGCGTCCGGTGCGGCTGAGCATCGGTCAGCTCCTCGAGCGGTTCTATGCGGAGTACGATCCGCCGCGTGCCCGCAGTCGCTCGGCATGGGAGTCCAAGATTCGCTCGCAGCTTGTGACACTGCTGCCGCAGCTTGCGGAGCGCGACGCAGGCAGCTTCTCTGTTGAGGATGCCGAGAAGCTACGCCACCAACTGACACGCCAAGGCTACAAAGGGAATACGGTGCGGCTCAAGCTGACGTTTCTGGGCACCGCGTTTGACTTCGGGCTGCGCAAAGGAATCGTGCTTGGGAATCCGTTCGCTGGACTCCGTAAGCCACGAGCGGAACATCGGGTGGAATATCTGACTATAGCTGAGGTACGGCGGCTGCTAGCGACAGTGGATGCTCGATCCGATGAGCGGGGCAGGGTGCTTGCGGTAGGAGTCCGGCTGGCTCTTTACGCAGGTCTACGAGTCGGGGAAGTCTTTGGACTGCGCTGGCGGGACATTGACCTGAGCCGAGGCATGATCACGGTCTCACGCAGCTATGCAGGAACGACCAAGAGTGGCAAGCCCAGGCACATTCCGATGGCCGATGAACTGGCCGAAGTGATCCGTGCTTGGTGCGCTATCTGTCCTGAAACCACGGAAGGAGTCGTCTGTCCGGTCATTTCCGACGAGGCCGGATCGATCTGGCACGCCGTCAAGTGTCGTCGTCCGGAGCTGGCACCGCTGTACGTCGCCGCTGCAATTGCAACCCCTGCTAGACCCTGGCATGCCCTCCGTCACACCTTCGACAGTCACTTCCTAATGAACGGAGGCGGACTCCTGACGTTGCAAAAACTACTTGGCCACTGTGATCTGAAGATGACCAGTATCTACGCGCATTTGTCGTCGGATCATGTGGCGACTGAAGTGCGTCGCGTCAGTTTTCTGCGGTGAAAGAGTCCATGTTTCGATTAACGCTGGTTGTCCACGGACGATCTCGGACTCTGTTCCATCAAGAACTCGTGGACGAGCGACTGGAAGTGATGGACCCCGTGTTCCCGCTTTACGCAGAAGCGACCACGATCGTAAGACCGTGAGCGGAGTCCTTTTTGGACCGCTTCACAGATTTCGATGTCCTCTTTTTGGACCTCATCACTGAAAGCGATTCCTTTGGCGATCGCTGCTCGCGCAGCCTCTGGATCTCGCGCCGTATTCTCATCCACAGCGCGCTGTATCATCGCACCTGCGGCCAGCATGTACCACTCAAAGATTACCTGCGTACGATCGACCGCGAGCGGAATGACTGCATTGAACTGAAGGTTGTCAGGATAGACGTTGAGCATCCACCCCGGAAACACCCAATAATACAGGGCCTTCGCATCCGCAGTGGTGTCTGTGTATGGACTCGCTGTGGCAGGTGGGTCGGATTCCTTCTTCGGTCGCAGCGGCGCGTGTTGCGAGGAATAGTAGCGATGGGTATCGACGCGGTACGCCGCGTAATCCAGCTCGCGATACAGGGCCGGATGGACGATCGGAATATGATACCCTTCCAAGTAGTTGTCGATATAGACCTTCCAGTTGCATGCAACCTCGTAGACCTTGCGTTCACACAGCGTCAGCCGCGCCAGCGAGAAGCGCTCAGTAGCTTGCGGAATCCCGTTGATCACAGTCGACAGAGCCAGCGAATCCGGACTGAGGTTCACAAACACAATCGGTCCGAAGGTATCCACAGAGACCGCCCGGAGTCCGAAGTCTGACTTGGTAAAGCACTCCACTCCTTCAAACTCAGGAGTGTTCCGCAGCTCGCCACGGAGCGAATACGTCCAGCCGTGATATCGGCAGGTCAGCGTCTGTCGATTGCCACATCCCACCGCAACCGGTCCAGCCCGGTGACGACAGACGTTGTAAAATGCCCGTAAGACGCCTTCTCGGTCGCGTACTACGACAATCGGCTCGCCCGCAACGTCAGCGGTGAAGTAGGAACCGGGAGTCTGCACCTGCTCGATACGACCCACTGGCTGCCAAGTTCGGGAGAAGATGCGCTCTTGCTCATGTGCGTACGCGGCCGGGTCTGTGTACAGACTCTTGGGCAGCGTGCTGGCTTTGGCAAGCTCTGGCTGAAAGATCGGAAGCTCGATCTTCATCGAAGCACCTCGTTTGGGCACAGAGATGGGAATTCCTAGGGACAGAAGGTGATCTGGTAGCCAACGCCTTGGGCGGTTGCGGCCTGACAAGTATAGGTACTTGTGGGATCATCATATGGGAAGCTATATGCCGTCGGACACGCTGTCTTGAACGGCTTGGCAAACGTCTCCGGAAGGGCGGGCGATTCCCATTTGGCGTTGTGGGCTTTGCAGGATCCAGCAGGCGACCAACTCGGACAGCCGCAGCACTGATTGGTGGCGCCCGGAGAGTAACAGGAACCGCTTACGCTGTTTGGCCCACCGCCTACGCAGCCATACAGATCGCGGGTTGTTGCGCACGCCAGCGCAGCATTGGTGGGATCCACTGCACAGGCTTCATTGGCGCTGCGGCAGCCGACAACTTTGCCATTTGCCATTTGCTGAAGTGGGGTGGGACAGCTCTTGTTCAAGTCACTGGTACAAGACGGAGCACCGCAATCATACGCACTGGTCAGATTGGTTCGTGTATAGGTTCCGGCTTGCGGAGCGACGGAGATTGGCACGTTATAGCCATCGACCAAGCTGACATCGTAGAAGTCTTTGCCGCCAAATCCGTTTAGCTGAAATTCCACCAGAGATGCCGGCGGTTTGCCTCCGGCTCCGGCGCATTCCAGCTTCTGTCCACAGTCCGCCGACTCGCACTGTCCTTTGCCGTTCGCGTCGAACACACAGCCCGTACGACCCCAGAAGCGGCCTCCCCACTTTGCGGGAAGGGATACAACTTCAGTGCCACCGGGATCCATTTTCCATCCACCATTTTTGGGCAGGAAGGTCGTGGTTCCGTTGTTGAGCGCACCCACCCAGATGGTCTGTGTACAGCGGTTGGAAAACAGGACTGTGCCCGGTCCTCCAGTTGGTATCGAGGCATCGGAAGGAGGATTTCCTCCGTCGGTGGGTGTTGGGCTTGCATCCTGGCCGCTGGTACTGGCGGTCGAGCATGCGAGGCAAAACAGAATGGGTACGGAAGGCCAGAAGTTGGACCATTTCATCATCTGTGCGGGCTCCTCATTGTGAGGGTGTAAGCAGAGTCAAGGCACTCCAGGCATTCCCACTATACCACACGGAGCCAGTCGATCCCCAA
>ERZ724520.959-NODE-959-length-15109-cov-8.298857_pt1 | contig 15109 bp, 11 predicted proteins | sample MGYA00376053_ERZ724520 | MGnify/ENA primary metagenome ERZ724520 (study PRJEB28724, sample SAMN07190886) | activated sludge metagenome | isolation source: activated sludge of sewage treatment plant in Hong Hong | place: USA: Christiansburg, Virginia | collected... | reverse complement strand
GAGGACGACGAGGACAGTGAGGACGACGAGGACAGTGAGGACGACGGCAAAGACGACGAGGGCTCTGATAGTAGTGACGATCCAGTCTATCAAGTGAATTTGCAGGCACTAAGAGACAACGCAAAAGGCGAATCAGCGTTGGGCAAGGTGCTCGTCAAGACCAGTATCAAGAGAGCCGAGAATTATGCGCTAGAGCACGAGCGGGACGTTGAGCTGCGATATGAGCAGGCGCGTGCGCAGATGATCCTGTCGCACAGCTATACGAAAGAGGTCGCGGAGAACCATCAGGTCAGCAATCTACTTCGTCGTGATTTGGTAGCGATGGCAGCGGCGTTACGCAGTGAGTCGCAGAGTCGAGTCGCTGACAGTAACCGTCAGATCCGGCAGACCACGAAGCTCGTTGTGCATTTGGGCAAGGTAATAAAGCAGACTATTGCGGCAACGCCACCACCGCCGCCGCCGTTGCCGCCGCCGTTGGATGTAACGGGGCTCGGTATTGCGCTGATCAACGCGGTGGGAACGATAGGATCGGCTTGGGGTCCAAACCGACCCCAGCTTCCGGCAGCGAAGACTCCGAGCGAACCGGCGACAGCAGCAGCGCCAGCAACGCCAGCGGCACCAGCAGCACCAGCAGCGCCAGCGGCACCAACAGCACCGGCCCCTGTGGCAGCGCTGACTACCGAGACGGAAACGGATGAGGAGAAGGAGCTTCGGGAGGCGATCTTCGTCGCCGAGACTACCGGGGGCGGGGATGCTCCATCGCTCATCAAGCTGATCAACAGGCTGGCCGCAAGGGCAAACCTGATTGCGCCAGGCAAGAAGTCATGATGAACGTCTACCGAGCACTTGGAGTCGCTCCTAGCGCGAGCTTTAGCCAGCTACGATTGGCCTACAGGAAAGCCGCGAGGAGGGTTCATCCCGATGTCGAGCATGGAGACGTAAGACGTTTTCAGGCTCTTCAAGCTGCGTGGGAATTGGTGTCCACGCAAGAACTACGAGCAAAGTACGACCTCGATAGAGCTGCCTGGGCGAACGAAGTGCAGGCGGTGCTCTGCACAGTCTGTGGCGAAGCAAATCGTCTGAGTAGACGGCCCGAACACTTCGCTTCGGTGCTCTGCGGGGGCTGTCGAAGTCCACTCTCGGTAGAGGAGAGACGGACAGGGACGACTTGGCAGGTCAGCGAGAGGAACCGCAGACTCTTGCTCGACCAGACGTGTGCCCTGATCGACACGATTGAGGACGAGGCGATCATCGCAATGGGCAATGCCCTAGCGGGTCAAGTCCGACGGCTACGTCGTCGGTTAACGGGGGTTTAGACATGGCGTGGAAATCGCGAGAAGGCAAAGTTCCTCCGAGCAGTTGGTACGGGATGCTGATAGCGAGTTTGCGACAGGCATTTCCCAAGGCCGAGTTCAACGAGGAAGACCTAACGACAATGTTGCAGCCGACCTGGGATGAGCAGTGGCGCAATGGCAATAGCGCCAAGACCGTGGCGGCGACCACCTGCTCCTGTGATGGGCGCACGATTCAGCCCTCGCCAGCGGTCTACGTCAACCTGCCGCGAGGTGCAGCGCGTGGGCCTGCCAATCTGCCAAGGGGTGTCATCCCAAACCCGGCAGCGTTGCGGGAGAGCATTCCCATCGAAAAGCTCAAACGGGCAGCCCTTATCGTGGCCAATCGAGCGACCAAGTATCAGGAGCAGATGAGCAAGCTCGCACTGCGCAGCCCTGCCAGAGATCAAGAAGGGCTCAGTCGGGCGACCAGCAAAATGGCGGAGCTTCGGGAAAAGTACGAGGCCGAGATGCGCGAGCTACGCCAACTGCATGAAGCGATTGCGAACACGCGAAGCCAGTCTGAAATGGAGTTCGTACGGGCTCTGCCCCCCCTCCCTGCGGCACCCGAGGCGCTCGATTTTGTCCTCGGCATCAAGCCTCGCAAGGAAAAGCCTGCGAAGGCCGAGAAGCCTGCGAAGGCAGAGAAGCCTGCTAAGCCCGAGAAACCTGCAAAAGCAGAGAAGCCTGCTGAGGCAGAGAAGCCTGCTAAGGCAGAGAAGCCTGCTAAGGCTGAGAAAGCCAAGAAGCAAACTCAGGCCGAACGAGACGCTGCCAGCATGAAGATGTTTGCGGAAACGATGGCCGCTGCTCTAGCCGCGAACAAGAAAGCGTCGTGAGTGCGCCATGAACGCAGCTATCCAAGCGCAGGCCCGAGAATTACTGAAAGGCGTCCAGGATGGTATCCTCGTGTCTTTTCCGAGCGACGCTGTGTACTATCGGGGCTTCTTTAAACGGTTTGGCCCACAACTGCTACAAGCCGTGATCGCGGCACTCGATCCGCTGATGACGAAAGCCGCCGAGCGCTTGGATGCTGTCCAGAACAATCGGTGGCACCAGCTCAATGCGGTGAATCTATCGAGCTGGCTTGAGAAGGCAGACGCAGATACGGTTCAGTGGCTCCTATCGAGGATTCCTGCACACAGGCCCGATCTAGCCAGCGTCACCAACGAGTGGGCACTCAAAGCGGGTATCTCAGTCCCTGATCACTCCAAGATCGAGCGCACTGTGCCAGCGTTCCTGAGTGGTCGGCTATGGCTGATGTGGCTCTCGGACACTGGCGTAATCGGCGGAGTGATGCCTCCGACCGATTTTGCAAGGTTTGCGGCGCTAGCCTGGGATGAGGATGAGGCAAGTTCGGGTGGATTGCTCGATGTTGCGTTCGGTTGGTTTGGCGCTGCGGAAGCGATCGAGCGGGCAAAAGCCCAGGATGGCCCTCTGCCCGAATGGAAAATCCAGCTCCAGTACGATGCTCTCAAGGCCAGTAGCGCGGGCCTCGCCGATGAGGAATTGCTCAGGAAGGAATCGCGGCACGCGGTGCAGGTTCGGCGGTGGCTGCTTGATGCGGCGGGCATTGGGATTCCTGAACCGAAGCAAGTGGTCGTCACTTCTGCGGAGCCCAAGGACGCGCCCACTCCTTCGGAGATTGAGGAGCTGCTCGGTCAAATACGCGAAGAGTTCAAAGCGAGCGAGCGGGAGGCGTCCAACATCGCGGCGGTTCACAAGCTGCTCGATCCGCCAAATCGAGCGGCTTGGCCGATTCTGCTGAAGTATTCGGGTTGGGGAGGTCTTTCTATCGAGAAGGCGAAGGACCGTCTGCCCGAAGCATGGGTGCCAAATGAAGAGGCTCTGGTTCACGAGTTCTACACGCCGACTCTCCTTTGCCAAGAAGTGGCTCGCCTCCTCCGACCTTGGGTGGATGGCTTGCCGCTGCACAACAAGACCGTGCTCGCGCTCGAACCCTCTGCGGGGATCGGACGCTTCATCAACGCGCTATCCGTCCCTGGATTCGAGCTGCTGAAGTGGACGGCGATCGAGTACAGCCGACCCTCTGCTGCGATCCTTCAGCGGTTCCGACCGGACATCAACCTCGTGTCCTCGTCCTTTGAGGAGTGGGTGGCCAGCTTTGGAGGCAGGCTGCGCGGCAAGGTTGGACTCATCGTCGGGAATCCTCCCTACGGCCAGCGCGGTCCAGAGATCACGGTCGATCCCGACAAGCGATTCCGTGATGACAAAGCCTATGTGTACTTTCTGAGACGGAATCTCGATCTTCTGGCCGAGGGCGGAGTCCTGGCAATGATCGTGCCGTACGGCCTGATGACGAGTCGTACGACCTATTTCACAAATCTGCGGCAAGAGCTGCTGACGGATCACCATCTGCGCCTTGCGTATCGGTTGCCGTCGTCGATCTTTCCAGGAGCGAAGATCGTCACCGATCTGGTGGTCTTTGAGAGCCGAGGCGGATCTCTGTCTGCGACGCTGGTGGAAGACAACTACATCGTCGCAGGCGAGTATTTTGAACGGCATCCCTCCAACATCCTTGGCGTCGAAGTGACGGATACGGACGAGAAGAAGGCATTCCGTTACGAGGTGACAGGGACTTTCGTCCGCCTACCCGATGCAGAGAGTCGTCCACGCTGTCTGGTCTGTTCGGTGACACGGCACGATCTACCGCCGAGTCAAGTTGCGGCGAAGCGACTGGCCCATGAGAGCCTGCCGGTCGCTGTCCAAGCCGCCGTGACGCTCGGTACGCGAGTGGGGAGCTATCTGGATCTGCTGGCCAGCGGTCGCCAGAGCGACATCGGGAAGGCTGCCGCACGCTGGCTGGAACTCACCCAGTCGCTCCAGAGCTGGGTGCGCGCAGGGAACCATCCCATCCGAGACACCGAAGCCTGGAGCGAGCACACCGAGATCGCGACCTTCCGAGCAGCCTACGCACCGGACGGCGGCCTGTCGGAGTCACTAGCGAATCGACCCGTTTTCATTCCCACCTTTGTCGGATCGGACGATGTGATCGAGCAGGCGAGCTGGCTGTACCGACAAGCGCGATCTCTGCTGATCTCCGATATCGAGCGACTGCGGATCGAGCGCAGTGATCCTGTTCGGTCAAAGGCAGAGATCGCAAGCGAGCTGCTCAAAGCAGGGTGGTTCATTGAGTGGGCTGATGAGGAGAGCCTACACAAGTGGCTCCCTGAGCAGGACTATCTGACCGGACTCCTGTGGCCCCGCTACGACAATGCCCTGCTCCGCTCAAAGACCGGCGACCCCGTGGCGGCAAGTCAGCTCAAGCGACTGCAAGAGCGGCTGACCCTGAAGCGGATTGTCGAGATCGATCCAGAGCCAAGATCGCGAACGGTTCCGGCAGAGGTCGTTCGTGACTGGGGGAGCTTCTGGCTGAAGTTCGAGCTGCCCGCTTTGGAACGGACGGGCGGCTTCATCACCATCGAGGGGATACCGTACCAGTTCATCAAGGGCGGCAGCAGCAGCGAAGCGCTCAAGATCCTGCTCGGCTACCTCAACCACGATATGAGTCTGTTTCAGCCCGCCTACATCAATCGGGTCAATGACGAGGGAGTCGAGGAGACTAGCGCCGAAGCGCTGGCCAGAGTCCGCATCAGCTACCTCACTCAAGCGAAAGAGAGCTTTCGGGCTTGGATCGCTACCGACGCCTCGGCCATGAGCAAAGTCGAGATCGCCTACAACCGCTCTGTCGGTGGCTATATCCCCCCGGAGTATTCGACAGACCCGCTGGAGATCGAGCGATGGGGCAAGCGAATCACTCTGAAGTCGCATCAGAACTCCGCTGCTCGTCGGTTGATTGCGGGGGTGCGGGGTCTGCTGGCACTGGATGTCGGGGTTGGGAAGACCTATACCGGAATCGCAACGATTGCCTATCTGCGACAGATCGGAAGCTGTCGTCGTCCGATCGTGATCGTACCAAACGGGCTCGCTTGGAAGTGGTTCAAGGACTTCGCCACAGCGACGCCGGACTATCGAGTCCTGGTCATCGGCTCCAACCGATCGCTAGGAAAAGACGGCTTCTTTGCAGCCAAGACAGACAGCTCCGCAGAGAGGATTGCCAAGTGGCGGAGGTTCCAAGCCGGTGAGTACGATGTCGCGATTGTTACGTACTCGATGTTTGCACGTCTGCGCGTGACCAAAGCCACCTGGGGACTGTTTGCACTGAGCAGCGAGGTCTTGAGCGGCAACCTGTCGCTCCAGTCGCGGGAGCTGCTGGAGACTGCGCAGCGCGCTGAAAAACGCGGTGCAGAGGAACGACCGCTCGGCACGGTGTCTGATAGCGCCGCAGAGAAGGAGATTGGGGCGCGGTGGGTTGGTATGTCCGAGGACGCAAGGCAGCAAGCCAAGCTGGAGATTGCGACTCGCCGCAGAGACGAGCATGTGAGTGAAGAGAGTGCCGTCGCAGCCGTGCTTGCTGGAAAGAAGACGCTCTCTGAACGCGGCGAGGCCATCGAGAAGATGGCGCATGACCGATGGATCGCCGAGCAAGACCAGCAGGATCCGAAGTTTGTCGATGAAGGACTGACGTTTGAGAACGTGAATCCTGACCTCATCATGGTGGATGAGGCCCAGAACTTTAAGAACCTGTGGCCGGTGCGTCCCATCGAAGGAGGGATGCCCAAGTATTTGGGAGCCATCTCAGACGGTGCCAACCGAGCCTACGAGCTGGCGGTTCGGGCGTTCCATGTCAGGAGTCAACGACAAGGCGGCGGGGTGATGTTTCTCAGTGCCACACCGGCCAAGAACTCTCCGCTTGAATACTTTTCCTTGGTGGGAATGGTCGATGCCACCGCTTGGGAGCGAGTAGGAATCGCGACTCCAGAGGACTTTATCGATCGATATCTCCGTTTGGAATCGCGAGACATCATCAACCCGGATATGAGCGTGAAGACGGTGCAGGTTGTGGCCGGGTTTCGGAACCTCGACGAGCTGCGCAATGCGATCTTCCGGGTGTCCGAGTTCCGAACCGCCGAAGAGGTGGGCCTGAAGCTACCGCCTCGCGATGTCAAACAGGTGTTGGTCGAGCTGTCCCGGACCCAGGACGAAGTCTATGGCATGTACGCTGCCGCGTATAAGAATGCACTCAAGAACGCCGCAAAGCTGAAGTCGGAAGGTGCCCAGCTTGCGGCACGGCGGAAGGCGCTCGGCTACCTCGTCCGAATGTCGCTCTGCTCTGTCCATGAAGAGCTGCCCACGGGACCAGAGACAGCCTTCGGGGTGATCGCAGGCATGTCGCTCAGCGACCCCCGAATGCCTCCGGCAGAGCGACTCCGCAGAATGGCACTCCTGACCAAGTGCGGGAGGGTGCCAACTGACAAATCAGACGCCGCTATCGAAGCAGCCTATCGCAGTGCGCGTGAGGGCAGGATCGCGACTCAGGAGCAGATCGAGGAGTGGCAGGAGGAAACGGCACCTCTTGGTCTGGACGCCGTGGAACAGCTTGCAGCGGCCCTGGCAAAGACCGGGGACAAAGCCTCTGACGGCTGGACCTGGGGCAGCGCGGGGCGAGTGAAGAATCCTCACAGTCCCAAAATTGACAGGGTCGTCCAAGAGATCATGTCGCTCCAAGACTGTGGGCATTTGGTCTTCTGCGACAACGTCCCGGTCCATCGCTGGCTCGTGATGTGTCTCACCGAAGCCGGGTTCGATCCCGAACGGATTGCAGTCATCAATGCGGATCAAGCCAAGGACACGGCTCGCCGGATGTCGATCGCGGAGCGGTTTAATGGCACTCCCGCGATCGTCGCTGCGGACGGTACCTTGGAGCAGGAGGCGGTTGCACCTGACTACGATGTCGTGATCGCAAATGCCACGGCGTATGAAGGGATCGACCTTCACATTCGTACTTGCCAGGTCTATCACCTGGACCTGCCTTGGGAGCCAGCAACACTCCAACAGCGCAATGGTCGTGCGGTCAGGCAGGGCAATACCCAAGCAGTAATCGGCATCAAGTACATCATGTCGGCCCGCAGCCTCGATGTGATTCGCTTCAACATGATCGTCGGCAAGTTGGGATGGATGACGGACCTTCTGTCATCCGCCGACCGGGAAACCAATAACCCGGCAGCGCAGTCTGAGATGAGCGCAGACGAGATGGTCATGTATATGTCGCGAGATCCAGAATCAGCCAAGCGGGCGATAGAGGTACTTCGCGCTACACAGGCTGAAGCGGCGGCGGGTCGCATCAAGACCAGAGCATGGAACGAGCTGCGTGGATTGATCTCCAGAGTCTCTGTGCTGAATCGATCGCTGGCCTCGGAGGAGAGAGCTGTGGTCGAGCGAGAGATCCTCGACATGAAGGCCGCGCTCCGCAAGATTCCCGAGAAGGTCTGGCCGTGGTATTGGCTCGTCGAGCAGCCTGATAAGCCCATTCTGTTTGGTTCCGATTGGGCGATTCAGGCTAACTCGTTTATACTTCCATATGGCTTAGGCACGGAGCACATAGCCATAGTGCCAGGTGGTGAAATGGGTCAAGTGGTGAACACAACGATTGGCCTGAGACAATTCGGGGAGTCCAAATGGATGGCCTGGGATCCATCCAGGGATTTGCCACCCAGAATGCTACTGACCGTCACCGTCGATCGTATCCTCGACCAAACCGCGTATCCTCTGAGTGAGGATGAGAGACTATTTGATGGTGGACTCCGCGAAGCACTGTCTTCAGTGGAGAAGACAGGCACCTGGGAAGCACTGGGCATTCGCTGGTCTAGCGACCGTTTCCGCGACTATCTGTACCGCAAGCACTGGGCCGAGGTGCTGCGGGCGGTCCAGGGACATGGCTTGGATTTTCTGGTTCCGGTGAGAGTGGGGGACGGGCCGATCTCGCTGCTGGATGGGAGTGATCCTCGTGTCACCATTGCGTCCCTGATTTCGTTTGACCGCAAAGAATATGCCCTTTTCTATCGGCAAATTACCAGCGCACCTACCGATCTTAAATATACAGACATAAACCTGACCTGTGAGTCTTGGTGGGGAATCAGATTCCCGAGAGGCGTGCTGATTCCCAGCACGGTAGCGTACACCGAGGATGGGAAAAGACTAACAGTCAAGGCTGAGTTTGCCCGTGGCAGCTTTGCCGTCGTCTTCCCAAAGGCTCGTGTGTTGCAGAGCGTTATTTTGGTTCATATCCCATCGGAAACCGCTCTGGTCAAGTTGAGCGGAGGGATTGAAGTCGCCAAGGCGCTGATCGAATCACTGCAACGTCGTCGAGACTGGGGACACAAAGACACCTTGCCGAGACTGATGGAGTTGCAATCCGAGCTGAACTGGTGGGCAGAGCAATCTCAACCGCCAACCGCTGAATCACTAGCAGCAGCCGTATTTTAGTAAAAAACAAGGGGGGGAATCATGGCCAAACAGAAGAACAAAACCAAAGACACCGATGCACAGATAGCACAGCTCGTCAGCAAACTTGACTCCAACGACAAGCGACTCGCAGAAGCCGGAACTGCCAGAACTGGGTCGAAGTTAAAGAAGAGCTACGACAAGCTGAAGGCAAAGGTTGAGGACCGCGAAACTCGGACTCACAAGCTCACTGTTGACTTTGGTGGCGGTGCAGTGGCGCAGATCAGCAATGAGTTCATCAACGGTCTCATCCGGCTTTGGGCAGAGTACCGTCCCACCGGATGGACCGCGCAAAACGCAGACCTCTTGCAGAGCGCACCTCACGTCATCTTGGGAATGGGCGTGTATCTGACGGAGCTTGCGCTGCGAACTCCCACGAAGGTGCCTTCGTGGAGCCGCGAGATGTCTTCTCAGGCGGCACTGATTTTCTCCAACTTGGGAATGTCGAACCTCGCTCGGGCTCTGCGCACTCGCTGGAAGGAAGGCAAGGGCAAGCCGGTGGAGCTGGAAGCGATGCGAGCGGAGAATGAGGCGATGAAGGCCCGGCTGGCAGCGCTGGCCAAGCCATGAGTCACGAAGCAGACCTCTTCGCACGGAATCCGAGCACGTTGGCGGTCTCCTTCTGTGCCCGTGTCTTCGTGGTGATTGCCCTCGGGGTCGGAGTTGGCCCTCGGGGGCAGGTCGCGGAGCTATGGGCGCTGAGCATCCTGCTCGTCAACCTCTATTCTCCGTTTCTGCCGAAGGCGGCGCGAAGTCTGGTCGAGGAACGCTTTGTGCGGCTCGGGATGGGAAGCACGTTCTCTGCAATGGACCCGCCACCCGATCGACATTTGATGACGCTCCTCGGTGAAATCTGGAAAGCGCAGGACTCCCTTGAGCTGGTACGCCTGGGCAACGGCTTGGCCAGCGACATTGAGGCTGCGGGCTCTCCGATTTGGGAGTCAATCGGAGTAGTGCTCACCCCGAAGGTCGTGCGGGCAATTCTGGAAGTGGAGCCGCTCAAAGCGTCGCTAGCCAACGTGCTCAATGAGATGGGGTTTATCATGCCAAAAAAGCTAGAAGTCCGAGAAGAGGTGCGTACTCTTGCGCAGAGAGTCTCTCGGGTTGCAGAGAGTCAGGCCCCTACTCTTGGGAGCCAGGAAGACCGCTGGGCACTGGCTCTGTTACTCGCCTGTTGGTGGCTCCGACGCACTGTTGCAGAGCTTCGGACTGAGCTTCCAGCCGCCCAGACCGTCTTCGGCGTGTTTGACCAGAAGCCGCAGCTAATGACCTTCATGGCGAGTGTCTCGATCGTGACAGGTACGCCATCCGATGCCACTGCCTACGCAGAGAGCTTTGGCGCGCTGCTGAAGGTCTGGAGTGTTACCGAGCTTCGGCTCGCGTTGCAGCTCCCTCCAGTGGTGGCTGCCAAGGATGCCGTGGTGGGTCGGTTTGGTGTTGCAGGCGGGCAGGATACAGAGCCAGTCCTCGCTCATCTGATCACGCTGGGATACTCACGGGATGAGGCGCTGCGCGCTCTGGCTGGCAAGGCATAGGGGGCCATCATGTCGAGCTTTGCGGCGGGTAAGGAGTGGCTGGTACATACGGCTGCCAACATGGCTGCATCCATGGCTGCGAGCCGCCGGTTCCTGACGGCTGCCGCTGCGCAGAGGCTCGACACCGTGCTGTCCGCTGGGAATCTGTGGCCGCTCGGACTGGTCTTTGCTGGCTGGGCTCTGGTCCGGGTGGTAGGGGGTCCGATTGGAGTTGCGGTTACGTCGGCGCTCCGGCTGTGGGGAGCGTACGCTGTCGTGGACTCCGTACAAGACATATTCGGCGAGCTGACCGACTGGGCCAAGGTTTGCGCAAAGTCCACCGAGAACTCCCAAGCGGAGACAGAGAAGGCCGCAGAGCTGTTCGCGGTGGCCGTCACTCACGGAGTGCTAGATGGGCTCGAACTCCTACTCGTCCATCGCATCTTTGTGTCTGCACGTCGGGTGCTGATTCGACGTGTACCTGTGCCCGAGCGTCTGGCGGTTGAAATGGAGAAGGCCAAAGCGGAAGCCAAGCAGAAGGCGGAGACGGAAGCAAACCGGAAGCAGCGCGCCGATGCAGAGACAGAGGCAAAACAGAAGGCAGAGACAGAGTCGAAGCAGAAGCAGCGGGCGCTCGCAGAGGCGGAAGCCAAGAAGTCTGAGGTGAAAAGGAAGCTCCGCACCGTTGCCGAACTGGCGGAGGCTGCTGGCGCTCGTCGTGCTGCCGAAAGCGTGGAGGGAATCGGAAGCGGCGCGGTGGTCGCCGTAGCCGTTGCAGCCACCGTACTCGTGGGAGTCGTACTGGTTTCGAGGAGTTCCTAATGCCTGCGCTCATCTGGCCTGTGGAACCGACTTCGGTGGGGGAGTCTGTCATGGCGATTCGGGGTCATAAGCCGCAACCCCACCACGGTATCGATCTGCACTGTCCAGCAGGCACCCTCGTAGTTGCTGCTTGTGACGCGATCGTGAAGCTGGTGATCGATGGTCGCAAGAGCACAGACCCGAAGCGCAAGGCAGCCGGTCTGTGGATTGATTGCGTGAGCAGGAACCGCTGCTACCGCTATCTGCACCTGGGCACCACGCACGTTTGGGAAGGGGAGTCGGTGAGCGCTGGGCAGCCGCTTGGCACGGTCGCGGCTGCATTCACGAGCGGACTGGCAGAGCGTCCTCATCTGCACTTTGAGATCCGAGTTTGGACAGCAGCGGGATACGGCGAGTCGCTCAACCCTCTGCTCTATCTGCCACCAAGGATCAGTTGACCGATGCACGTTGAGTGGAAGGGGGAGGTTTAGGAATGGCCGAAAACATCGACTGGAAGAAGCTGGGGCTTGGGGTCAAGGATCTGCTGGTCGGAGTCGTCACAGTGGCGGGTGGCGCGACCGGCGGTGCTGCGGGCGCTCAGGGGGGACAGCAAGCGGGCAAGGGACTCGACAAGATCCTCGGAACGGCGGGTGTTTCTGAAGAAGAGGCACCTCCGAAGAAGATCGAAACCGCAAGTCCACCTCCAGCGCCCGCAGCTCCACCCCCTGCACCCGCACTGCCGCCCCGAACAGAGCGGTTTGACAAGGCGGACAACCGCAAGGCGCTGCCTCCAACGACTCAGCCGGAGCCGCCAAGCGCGGCGGAACAGGAGCGCATTGCAGCTCGTCACGTTCTGACCGAGTCTGGCTGGACCGCTGAGGAGATTGAGATCCTTCTTCTGGGGAAGACGCCAAAGAGCCGCGCATTGCTCGGAGTCGTTGGTGAAGGAAGCCGGGTTCCTACTGTCGTTGGCACCAAGTTGCCAGTCGACAAAGAGGTATCGTCGTGACCAATCAGGCATACCACTGGAAGATCAAGACCGCTGATGATCTTGGAGCAGGAACGGACGCAAGAATCCGGCTGTCGCTGCATGGGAATCGCGGCGACATGGAGTTCAGTTCGCTGGTATCGGAATTCGCCTATCTGGATCGCGATCTGCCGCCCGATGCACGAGGGCCTAGTGCTTGGCTTCCGATGCTGCCGCTTCGAGAAAGACCGAAGGACTTTGCCAGAAACGTCGTAACGCTTGGCCGCTTTCCGAGCTGTCCAGACATTGGCAATCTGGAGACTGGCGTGCTCATTTCGGACGGAAGCGGGTCGGGATCAGACTGGGAGGTCGAGTCTGTTCGGATCAGCCTGACCGGCCAAAGCGCTGTCTGGGTGGCAAGAAGCGTCGGGCTTGTGAAGGGAGGGGTCGCAAAGCAGCTCACCTTCGCCTTGGAGTCGGAAACGGAATGGTCACCGATGGCGCTCCAGCGGAAGAAGGAGTCCCTGCGTGAGCTGGCGCGTACCGACCCTGTTCGGTGGTTGGAACAGAAGCGAGAGGGCGACCGTCTCCTATCGAGCGTCCGAGCCAATCCGAACGCCGAAGCAGAGTCACGCAGAGCCTTGCTGGACGCAAACTGGACCGCTGATCAGGTGGACGACATTTTGGCCGGAAGGAGCCCAGTAAGCCGGGCGATCTTGGGTAAGGTCGTGGATGGGAATCGGGTGCCTACCGTGGATGGAACGCGAGTCCCTGTTGTGGAGGGAGTGCGAGTGCCTCAAGCAGCGCTGTCGCCTCCGCTCTCGACCTTAGAGTCGGAGCCGGACTAGACGACAGGAACCGAACGCAGGAATCAATCGCTGACGCACGAGCGGCGGCAAAAGGGGGATGGAAAGTTGGCCAAGTACCGATGGGAAACAGTGACGGCAAGTACCTGGAATGCGGGGACCGACGCGACCGTGATGTTGTCGCTCTCGGGAGACAAGGCTTCGATGGGGCTTGTCGAGATCGCCGACCCGGACGACAACAACGACTTCGAGAAGGGGGATGTCAACCACGGTCTGATTGAGACAGCCGACCTCGGAATGATCCAAACTGGAACGATCCAGCATGACGGCTGGGGGGCTTCCCCCGACTGGATGCTTGATTCGGTGAAGATCATCAACGATGAGGATGGTCGGACGTGGCTTGCGGGTGTGAATGCAGAGCTGAAAGGCGGTCAGCCGAAGCGGCTCGTGTTCTCGCTGGTGGACAGAGGACAGTACGATATCCGACTCCGCCAAGCGAAGATCGACGCCGATAAGAAGCGGAAGGATGCCGAGATCGCAGATCGGCAAGCAGAGCAGGAGCGGCTTCAGCAGGAGGCCGACCAAGCGGCGACAGAGGGCGCGGCAGAACTCGCTCGCCAGAAGGCCGAGCTTCAGCAGCAGCTCGCACGCGCCAAGAATCAGGCCGAGCTGGACAAGCTGCGGAATCAGATCAACCAAGCCGGGGGTGCAGCGCCTCCTTTGAGCAACACCGGGCCGGTTGCCGGAATGCTCCGCACCTACGAATTGTTCGGGGTGCAGGGCGGTCGAGTCGTACCACTCCTATCGGCGGTCCAGTTTGGATCTGGCCGAGTATCCGTGACTCCTGGGAGTCAGGTCATGATCACAGATCAGGCCAACGAAGGGAGTGGTTTGGCCGGGGTTCCTGGTCGCTGGCAAGCGTCGGCTGGGGGTCGGAGTCCGGCAGACTTGGGACTCGACAGTGACAAGGGCGTTCTCGCATCCGATGGGCGAACAGCATGGCCCCTATCGGGTCAGTTCTTGACGCAACTGTTCGGGTCCAACTGGCGACAGACGGTCTACTAACAACGGACAACTAGCAACTCACAACGTGGCACAGGGCCACTAAATCGGGGGAATCGAATGGCGAAAGATGTGACAGTGCGAGTGACTGGTACCAACGCGGATGGCAGCATCAATATCCAGATGCCCGAAGGGGGCAATCCGTTCCTGACTCCCATCCAGCAGGGAGGGATGGTGCCGTACAATCCGAACGCAGCGATGTCCAGTCCGAGCACCGGATACCGTGCGCGGATCAACGGCCAGGACATCAACTTTGCGTCGGAGGCCGACTTCCTGAAGGCCGAACGACTGTGGCAAGAGGCGTCCGCTGCGCAGTCGAGCATTCCATCGTTCGGAAGCGGCGGCAGCAATGGACGTGGAACGGGAGCCTGGTTGCGTACCGGAGCGGATGCCGCAGCGGCGGTTGGCGCGTTCCTCAACGGTCGGGCGATTCGCAACAAACTGACCGACCTCCAAGACTCTCTCGATGACCGCAAGTTGGCGATGGCGGAACTGGATCAGCTCGCGAACAACACCAAGTTTGTCGAGCTGATCCCGGTCCTCAAGAAGCTGTTTCTGGCAGAACGCGACTCCACCGAAACCAGCGTGTCGCTGCTGGAGGATCAGCTCACCGCTGTGGACATCCAGACCGGAGCAGGAGTGGCCAAGGTCGTTGGCGATATGTACGAGGGAGGGACCGCTCGCAAGTATGAAGCTGGATCGGAATCACTCATGGCGGTTGGGGCAGGCGGGCTCGGTCTGGGGCTCCTTCTGTCCAACAATCGAGACAACCGAGACAGTCGCCGCCGTCGCTAACAACCCAACCAACTTAGGAGTACAAGCCATGGAATCCAAATCAAGTGCCGCTCTGCTAGGTCTTGTCACCGCTGCGGTGGTGAGCTGGGACCGGCAAGACCAAGAAACCCAGCGGAAGAATCGCAATACGCGGGACGATCTCCGCGACATTACCGACCGATTCAATTCCTACATCGCTCGGGGGGAGCAGATTCGGAGTCGGCTGCCCTCTGTGATGAGCGCTCTTTTGGGACTGGCGCTGGCGAATCCCACGACGGCTTCCGCAGTGGTGTTGCCCACGACGACCAAGCTGACGCGACCGGAGATCGGGGGAGACTCTGTCGGTGATCTTTCTTGGCCTCCCAAGACCGGCACCTTCGACGTTCACGGCAACGTCAGCGAGATCGGCGAGCTGACGCGCACCTTCCTGGCTACGACGTTTCAGGAGTGGCGGGCGTGGAACGAAGGTCTGACCCAGGACAAGTCGCC
>ERZ724520.956-NODE-956-length-15128-cov-3.726995_pt1 | contig 15128 bp, 19 predicted proteins | sample MGYA00376053_ERZ724520 | MGnify/ENA primary metagenome ERZ724520 (study PRJEB28724, sample SAMN07190886) | activated sludge metagenome | isolation source: activated sludge of sewage treatment plant in Hong Hong | place: USA: Christiansburg, Virginia | collected... | reverse complement strand
CGGGTTACCCCAGCAGATTTCGAGTCTGCCTCCTTAACCACTCGGACATACTGACAAGCCTGCTATCTACGGTTGGACTTCACTTATATTAAAACTAATCCTTATTGATTGATACTATTGGATAGGAATAGGCAAGGGTGTTGTTCAAGACAAAAAAACTATAATTATTAATGAATAATAACTTTTCAAACGATTATACTCAAACAAGCAAGTATGATCGAATAGTCATTAACAAGTAACGTATAAAGACAATACCCTATCCGCTCATTAGCCAAAAGCAAGACCAGAGTGTTCAAACTAATAAAAGAAAAGAAATGTCTGAGAAATTTTATGTCTTATCTCTTAACAGAGTAACCAATAAAAATAAAATAAACATCAATAAAGAATCAATAAATCTAGACTCCATAAAGAGATAAGGCCAAACTAGAAAAAAATCAATATCTCTATTACCCTTAATTAAGGTAGAAGCAACAGTTGTGAATGGTCCTAAATGTCCTTGTGAACGCTAAAAATTATAAGGTGGTTGGGTGGATCCTATCTCCAAAGAGTAAATCTCTGAAACAAAGAAAAGATAGCTTAGTTCTTACCTAAATTTCAGGAAGATCTATAACTTGCACTATCCTAAATTTATGTCAAAAGAACGATCTATAACAACGAATAAATAAAGAAATTAATCCCCTTTGGGTGAAATTTTAGATCGATTTCATAAAAAAAGATACCCTTCACTTCCAAGCATTGCTCCTTTTTCTAGTGATCGTTAAATCAGTCCTCAACACAATAAAAAAATATCAAAATAATTTAAATTTACATCATAATTCTGGACACTCTAAACCGTTTATGCCAAATAAATCCATCTGCCAAAGCAGATCAAATTTAATAACATTCAAATATCAACAAAGTATCACAATATTCCAACGATACCCTTAAAGAGTAACCTGTAATAGTTCATTGAGAACTATTCTTGTTTCAGTAATTAAATAAATCTTAAGAGGATCATTTAGCAAACTAATTTTATGGTTTAGTACTATCAAACTGAGTTTTACTTCGGATAGATGGAGAACAATATCAAGGTAGGCTATGGAGTGTTTATTACAAATCAGAGTTGTTTTGAGGGGCTTTTTAAAAACAATCAAAAAATTCGAGGATGTGAAATGTAATCCAAAGGGATATATAAAGGCTAATACTACAACAATCAGAGGGAGGGAGTGGGTGAATTTTAATATATAAATGGATAGTACTACGTGGGAGATTGGAAATTAGATATGCGACATGGTAATGGAACTTGGACTAATAAAAATGGGGAGAGCTATAACGGTTAATGGGTCGACGATAAAATAGAAGGGTATGGTGTTTTTACAAAAGCATGTATCTGTTACTCGATTTAGATAGATAATATAAGGGAAATTTCCTAAATTAGAAAAAATAGGGGTGGGGCAAATAGAATTTTTAAAACGGAGATTCCTATTAAGGAATTTTCAAGAACGGGGTGCCTGATGGGCAAGGCTCTTATGTGTGGGCAAACAAGACCAAATATGAAGGATAGTTTCATTTGGGATTTAGAAATGGGAAGGGTTATTTGAATACTGTTGATGGTTGGACCTACGACGGGGAATTTGCCGAAGAAAAAGCAGAGGGGCAGTGCTAAATAGTGTCAAATGATGGAGATATTTACAAAGGCTGCATTCGAGGTGGTAAAAAGAACGGGAGGGGTTAGCTGATTATGCGGACGGGTGATAGAATTAAAGCATTCTGGCAGGATGATATGATTATAAGCATGATTAAGGTTTGAAAAACCATTTTTTGTTGTTTATGCCCTATTTCTAAATAATTATTTAAGTTAATGCAATAAATTTCTGAAACTCAAAGACGTCTCTAGCAACGCAAAGGGTAGAGAAAATAGAAATTTAAATATAATAGCCTGGATTAATACAATAACAGTCGGGGTAAGAGCAATCCATAGTCAAGTAATAATAAAAGTTTAGCGACACCGGGTAAACTCTACTTGCAATCGTTGGATGAGTATAAGCAGCGAAATTACTATACTATTGACACTGATTTGCAACGATTGGATACTTTGTAATCAGCGGAATATACCAAACTTAAAGGTTTTGCCAAATTGCCGCAAATAAAATCGAGAATTAAGGCTGTAAACTCATAAAAACGAGAGAATAATCAACGCAAAAAATATTAAGGATATAGGAATCCTACTATAAATTCAGAACTGTATAGTGAGGGGAATAAAAGAGATTCGAGAAATAATGACCATAAACGAATTTGTAGTGTGCATTGTCACCACCGAGATGAAAAGCCAAAAAAAAAGAAAGTTCCAAAGTAGTAATACAGAGCCAAATAGTTCAAAAGTACTTAAAATACTGAAGTGAAAGATTATCTCACTACTTAATCAAAAGCCCGTTATCCCACATCGCAGTTGAAAAATTATCTTTCACAAATGAAACTAAAAGAAGCTGAGAGTAAAAAGAAAATAAAAGTTTAAGATTAAGATGACGACTCGCGTTACTACCAAACGTATTTCGGGTTGCAACCGGAGTTCTATAAGCTACAAACGGAATATGCTCTTGAATTTTACGAACCACGAAAAATTGAGCACCATTTTACTGAATACAATCATGCTACGCTGCCTGAGATACCTCACAAATAAGACATAGCTGATTACATCTAAAATTATAGGTGTGTTGGAAAGGAAATCGATATCGACAAGTTGATCAAAAAGCCTAATTTTCTTGTAGAATATACTCCTTCATAAATGTACTTCGGGGAAATGAACGGACATATGAGAGAGGGGCTTGGAGTTGTCATTACCAGAAGCAGCTGTTTCGAAGGATTGTTCAAAAACAATAATAAACATAAAGGAAGTGAGCTCAACCTCTCAGGTCTTTACAAAGGGGATTTCAAAAACGAAAAGAAGGAAGGCACAGGAGAGTTTACATGGATCAATGGCGAGTATTATATTGGTGATTGGGTAGATGGACATCGTCATGGAAGCGGAATCTGGACCAATAAAAACGGAGACAGCTACAACGGTTAGTGGGTCAAGGGACGCAGTGAGGGGACGGGAATCTATATAACCGAAGGTAATTGATTTATGATTTAGGCCGTTAGTACAGAGGCGACTTTGTAGATTTCAAGAAAGACGGATGGGGTAGATAGAAGTTGGCTAACGAGGATAGTTATGAGGGAGGTTTCAAGAATGGTATTCCTTCAGGGAAAGGAATTTACACTTGGGCTAACGGTACCAAGTACGAGGGGGAGTTTATGAACGGTTTGAGAAACGGAAAGGGTCTGTTGAGCACAATGGACGGCTTTGTGTACCACGGGTAGTTTATTGATGAAAAGCCTGAGGGGTTATGCGAAATATTTATGCCAAACGGAGACGTCTATCAGGGATACCTCAGAAATGGAAAGAAGAATGGACGAGGGGTGCTGATGCTGAAACAGAGCAAACAGAATTTAGATGGATACTGGCAAAACGATCTTTTCATCAACTCTATTAAACGATGATTTTTTTATTTTCTATCACTTCATTTACTCCAAACTAACAGACTCTATCAAAGTGAGGGCTACTCTCATGAAGGCAAGTTCTTTGGGCAATATTCAAATAAAATAAAAGGTTATCACGAATCATCGCATAATAAATAATCGCCATGCGAAGAGAGTACTTTGGTTTCAACGAAAAAGTGTGGAGCGACGAAGAATGGCTTTAAGTACTGCTTTGATAACAAGATCGCTGAACAAATCAAACACTCCCCCTACGCCCGCCTCCGCAATCTCCGCCATATTTATGAAGCTGAGCAGTACCTTTTTCCTGACCTAGTCAATCTGCCCGTTTCAGCCGTATTGCTTTCGGGTCTGGCATCTTCTTCTTCCTGGCTTTCCTCAAATTCCCAGTCATCCGCATCCAGCCCGGTTTCCGCCGACTCGGCCTCGCTGCTGCTCCAGCTTACGGCATCTACTGGTACGTGAACAGCATTGCTGACGAAATGAAGATCAAGCGCAGTAGTTTTTAGATTTAACGCAGTAAAATCAACTTACCGCAGAATCTTGGTCGACAACCAGGCCAACCACAGAATCACTATCTGATTTATGCCAATCAATCAACATCATACAAAATTAACTATCACAAAACACTCTGGATGTGCAGCATTGCGTTCGGGTGGAATCCCAGTTCTTAGAGATTCTCCTTCTCCTCTGGTTCGTAGGTTAGCGACTTCAACTGAAGGCGAGAATGAGTTGCTCATCAACTTGAAATTTTTGGTTGTGACCTTATGCATCCAGTCATAGATCTCGCGCACTTGTTTGCTCCTCTATAAGTGGAGGATGAACACATCACCTTTCTCGTTTCGTATCTTCAAGGTGCAGATGTCATCCTCTGTTATTGTCTTATCTTCTAATTTCGAATGTTAACGAGTCTTGAACACCATTGCTCCTTCCTTCTTTTAGTATATATCGCTTTCCTACTCTTAATGCTCCTCTGGTATCTCCTTCTCACTCTCTCCATTTAGTCGTTTTTAAATTTCTCCCCGAATGTTTATCACTTTACCGTTTTTTATAATTTGTTTGGGTAACTTACTCAAAAACTACTATTTAGATGGTGGCTTAAAATCGTTACTTTCCTTTGATTCAAAGGTATTGATTACCTCATCAGAACTCTATTACATGTACTTTTAAGCTATTTTGTCAACTACCTTGATAAAGACACCGTTTGGAAAGCGTACCTTTAGAACGTAGGGAAAATAGCCGTCAAGTAAATCACCTAAAATTTGCAAAGATTCTTTAGATTTATAGGGGAAAAACTTAAACCCTTTGATTGCAATACCATTCGAAAAGAAACCCATTGGTAATGGCTCAGATTTCCTAAATTTATGAACTCCATTTTAGTGGTACACCTCCGTACCCATACCCTCGGAATGAAGCCCAGCATTGAGTTATTCCGCTCTTCGAATAATAGTGTTGATATCGATTTCACTGGGCATGCGGTACTGGTAGTTACCCTTAATATCTTTCTTCATTTTTTAATGCTAAAGTTTTCCCTATATCTTGTTTCCTACCCATTTTAATCCATATTTTTTGAGATAGGCTTACATTTCCTCGACTTTTTTCTTGAGCTATCCGTTTTCGCTTTAAAGCCCCTTCATTTTGTCGTACTCCTTTGTTGCATCGTCTCGATACCCCTTCAAAAACGTATTTTCGGCCTTAAGTTTTTACAACTCTTGACTTTTTTACTACATTCAAACATCCCTACCTTGATCTCTTCCCTTTGATTTCTGCAAGTCACCTCAACTGCTTTCAGCCTGGTAGCCATAGATGTGAGTAAGTCGTTTTAGGATTGGGAGGTAGGTGGTGCTTTTTGTTTGGGTGGTAGCCTTACGCCAGTTTATTACTTGATTGGTGCTTTTTTTTAAGTTTTGATGGAATATGATGGTGTCATTTCCGATGCGAAATCTTTGAGTATTCTTTTGGAAATTTAATCATCTAATATGTCGGTAGATGGTTCAGCGATAATGTTTTTGCCTGCATTCACCAACGACTTGTTTTTTTCATTATCTTTTTCCCGTTCACGTGAGTTAGATGCTCTGGAAGGAGGTTTTTGCTCCCAACTCTCCTTCAGTTTAAAATCTCCCTTATAAAAGAAGCTCATAATTATTATGTCAGGCACCAGTAAACATAGAAGGGTATCTGGAGTGATAACATTCGATATAATCAGTTTGGAAGATTGTAGGCGATCTTGCGGTAAACAGCTGGTTTTCTCTTACGTATTTTTCCTGAATTTTAGACGATAGGCACTGGGAAAACGAACTTCTTCACCTGTGGCTGCTTCTTTACTTGCCCTTCCTCAATTTTTTTGATTTCCTACAGTTGCCACTTTGGTTTCGGATATTCGATCTCCACTCCTCTATCCTCCTCCTTGCGCTTTAGTTTCCTGATCTTCCAAAAAGGAGTGATTGGGTCAAGAAGGGGAATGGGGAACCTTTACGGGTGGAGATGTTCGCGCAGTTTGAGAGGAGTTCGATGGATCAGTCTCACGGATCCTCCCTGCTTTGTTACGTAGTCGATCGCTGTTTTGCTCGCATCGGTCACTTAGAACCTAATTGGATAAGTAATTCGATCAGCTCCCTTCATCAATGCTATTGTACCCTTGCCAGAATCTTAACGCCGAATCTCGTGTCTTTGACTAACCCAATATCGTGCAGGGTCTTAATGGTGACTGTTGCTGCAGGGTTCAACGCGCCCCTTTTCACAAAGTAGTCGATTTGTTAAAGATTAACAGGGGTTAGGAACTATCGTGGGCGTCTTTATTATTCAACCTCTACTTTTGAATCACCCGACCGTACTTGGGCAATCTTTTCTGAAGAGGAGTTTGACCTCCTTCGAAACGAACATGAGGGCCTCCTCCGGTACGAGCCCAGTGTCCCTTTACACCTCTTCCACAGGTTTTGCTGAGTGGTTGTGGAGTTACCCTTTGTTGGAGGAGGGGCCTCTTCCGAGAATCTTGGCGTAATATCTCGAGCCTGGGTTGTCGTGGAGATAGTTGATTGAGAAGGGCTGAAGTGTTTCATGCTGGGTTGGTACTTCTGGTCCTCTTGGTTTTCGATGGAAGAGAAACTGTATGTTTTTGAGCAGGGCGCAACCCCTGGTGGTCATCATTTTGATCATGGTTATCTTTATATAAATAATGCGACAAATACATTAAAAGGGATCATACTCAAATGGGAATAATCAAATTTAGGGGATTGATGGGTCAAATTCGCTCCGGTAGCCCAAAATGCCTCCTTTCAGACTAACGCCCTTCAGTTGGATGCTGTTTAGGTATTTGACTGCATGCTTGCTTGTCACTCCCCGCACGCACGATACCGGGATTACCTCATCTTAGTTGTTAATTTCTAGTTTTTTTATGAGCTCCTACCTGTTCATCTTTGATAATGTTTCGAAAGGAATATTTTGAGAATTGATGAAATGGACGATATTGTACAAATTAGAGGGTCTCACATCCAAAATCTGTTTGGAACTGCTATTTCTGCCTAAAAACTACTTCCAGTCCACTTCATCCACCTCGGGAACTACTCCTTTAGCACACCCTCCATATTTTGCGTAATCATAAGATTCCATATTGAGTTTATTCGGCCCGCACCCGATACACTGTTACTGTTTCTTCCTTAAAGCTACTTTCTTGAACTCGCACTTCCTGCCGTCGTAGGTGAGTAGCTTGCCCTAGAGTGAGCTGTTGCCGTTTAATATGAGTTTGATAGCTTAGGTGGCGAGGATGATACCCACCAAACCGGGAAGCATGCCAACAACTCCGAGCGTAGAGCAACCACCCATACTGACTTGGTCGTTGCCCCACAGACAGCGATAGCATAGGTTTTATCCTCCAAAACAGGCAATTTGGGCCTACCATCCAACACAAGCTCCGCTCAACAGTTTCTTTCCTTTTTTCATGCAATAGTCGTTGACGATGTAGCGGCACGTTGGGTTGTCTGATCCATCGATTACTAGATCATACTAACTCAGACTGTCAGAGCTAGAGACTGTTACGAAAGGATGCTGTTTTATGTTGAGGTGGGGATTGATGCCTTCCATGGTTAGTTTTAACGACTCAGTCTTTTTCGAGCCGATTCTGTCAGTGCGATGCCCGATTTGTCTGTGCAAGTTGGTGACTTAGACGGTGTCCGAATCGAATAGTCCCAGCGTACCAACTCCGGCTGCTGCGAGGTATAGAGCGAGGGGGCATCCTACTCCTCCTGCACCGATGATGGCTATTTTTGCTTTGACTATTTTAACCTGGCCGTCGTACTCGATTTCTTTGAGGAGCATCTGTCTTGAGTAGCGCTGGACGAGGTTGGATGGGAGTGTTTGTGTCAGATTTGTTTTTAAGGGGGTTTCTTTGGGCGGATGAGGATAATTTTGTGTTTGCTCTGACTCGGCTTTGTTGCTGTAAAACTGTTATTGTGATAGGTAGTGAATATGTTGTTCTTGGAGAAGATGCTGCAGATATTCGATATAGGGGTTGCAATCTGTCATGATATAAAAGAATTGCAATAATTAGCTATCTTACGCTGGTTAAAAGCGTAGAAATATGTTCATTGTTGCAAAATTGAAGATGAGGACAATTAGGCGAACGTCATTAATATAATTATCTGCTAGAGAATGAAAAATAAATCACGAAAAAAGATACTCGCTTAGGAGCATTTTGATAACAAACACAAACGTTTGCAAAAGAGATAGCTTTCGCTTTGTTCTGCCAAAGTGCTCAACAAACTTAGCCTCAGTTTCTATGATGACACTACTTTGCGTAAGGACAAACAGTTCATACTCGATAGTCCTGTGGAGTATGGGTACAATCTGGGGCTTAACCGCACCCTACAGGCGAACACCAAGAAGCATACTCTATCGCCAGGGCGGAAGGGCAAGGGATCGACAATTGATGCGTTGCCTTTGGGGAAGGAGCAAGACGAAATTGATTTCACCACTACGGAGGCGAGCAAGATAAACCTGTTGGAGGGGAAAAGGGAGGGGAGTAGGAAGGGTAAGGAGGACAGGGAGGGAAGCAAGAAGGGAAAGGAGAAGGAGGTGGGGTCATTGAGCAAGTAGAAGAGGAGTATGGAGAAGTACAAGAAGCAAATTTTTATGTAGATGATGCAGCAGCGAATGAAGGCTTCGAAGGGGACTTTTGAGAAGAAGCAGGCCCACTTGGGCAGAAAAAGTTGATAATATTTTCCATTAAAAATTTTAAACTTCATAACTTTAGAACTAACTGCGTCCACACGTCATATTACATACTAAATACAAATATGGAGAAAATGGAAAATAGGATATTATGAGCTTAAGATTGAATATAGCCTTTAACTATTTATTATATGTAGGAGGAGACAAATTATAAGAGGTCTTAGGCAAAGTCAATTCACACTCAAACTGAAGGATTTCACTAGGTTCAAGTCAATACAGATCTTCAGCAAATTCAACCTGCGCATCGTCTTCCATAGACAAGATCAACTCAGACTCAAACTGAAGGCATTCACTAAGTGTAAGCCAAAGCAGATCTTCAGCCTGTTCAACCAGTGGTTAGTCTTCCACAGAAAAAGACAATTGAAACTCAATATGAGGACCTGAACGAGGTCGAAGTCAAAAAAGAGCCTCAGCCCGTGCCTCAATCAGTTCGAGATGCTGCTATTGATCTGTTGGATGATTCTCAACCCAGTTTGTCAAATGTGCAGGTGTTGGTTGAGGAGGAAGAGCGCGCGCCGTATGTGGAGTTTGAGGCCGAAGAAAAGAAGGTCCGAAGGAGAGGGAAAGGTGTGAAGCTAGGGGCAAGAACAAACATATTACTGCGGAAGATTTAGGAAGAGCAGTAAGAGTAAGACGAGCAGACCAAGCTTTGGAGATAGTTGATGATGGATGAGCTCGAACCTTTGGAGTTGGATGAGCGGAACGAAACGAGTTTGCAGGATTTCACGTTCAGCAGAAGGTGCTCCATATCAGCAGTGCCAGTTCTTAAGATCATCCAGGGGCGATCGGGCATCATAAGAAGCGGAATTCCACTCTTACGAATTGAGGAAAAGGAGGAGGAGGAGGACAGCATTTACTATCAGCTTAGATGATCTCTTCTGCAATAATTTGGTCTACCAATTATAATACTTTAACAATTATCATACCCTTTACAATATATCATCATCTTAGTAAGTTCAATCGAGTTTTAACGCGGTAAGATGGTGGCTCATGCCTTTGTATTTTATGATTCTATTTCCAAGACTGCGTGAGTTTGATTTCGATGACATCTATGTGGAAAATGTTAAATGGAATATAAATGGATAATATGAGCCAAATATAGAATATAAACTATAAGTATTTGTTATATGCAAGAGGAGGCAAATAATAAGCGGTTATCTCGTCCATAGGCAAGGTCAATTCACACTCAAACTGTGGGTGTTATCTAATTTTAAGCCAATACAGATCCAGTTCAACCAGTTCTTCAATAAGTTCCAGTTACCGCTATTGAAAAAACATGTTCGTTCGTTGGTAATTCTTTGTCTAGTTTGCCAAACGGGGAGTTGGTTGAGGAGGATGAGCGTGTTCCGTTTGTCTAGCTTTGGCAGATGAGTTAGCCGCTATATAGTTAATCTAACAGATCGAGTGATCATGCCGCCAATAATAAAGTTCACTTAATAAGGAAAACTCACAAGCCAGCGGTAAGGACGAACATTGTATCGCGAAAAAGATCGAAGATATAGATTCCTTAAGATGAACAGATTAAACATTGGAAATAGTTAATGAAGGATGAGTTTAAATCTTTGGATTTGAGTGATTGGATGAACGACTCTACTTTCCAAAATTTCACGTTTTCCCGGTTCTCTAGATCAACGGTGCTTATTCCGAACGTTATTCTGTCGAGGCCATCGAACGGCTTGATGAGCAGCCTTCATCTCCTCAATAGCTCACAAATTTCGAAAAATGAGCGGGAGTTGGACGACATTCTCGAAAGGCTTGGATGAAATTTTTGATGGTCTATCCTCAATCATACTTTATCAATTATCTGACACTTGAGCATAAATGATCATTTTAGCAAATTCAATCGATTCTTCAGTCCCCGCAGCCTCTAATGGTGGTCTTTCTTTATCCCCTCGAGCGCCACTCTGAATCTAATGCAGCAGCCACGTTTGCACATGAAAGGGAGTCGTCCTTCCAATATCTGCCACTACTAGAGCAAGCGATTGGTGAGTTCCTTTTTCTTCTCCAAGGTGAGTCTTTCGCTCATGGTTTTGTATTGCCTTAGTCTGTTTTCGAAATCGTTGAGTTTGATTTCGTTGGCGTCGGTGTTGAGCATTTGTGCGCAGGTATCGCACCACTGCATGCGCTGCATTTATCCGATGATGTCTTTATAGAGTTGGTAAAGATCCTTATAGATTGACTTTTCCTCATGGCATTTTCGTAGGTCGCAGTCTTTCAGTTCCTCAGTACGCCACTGTACATCTAATTCCCGTTCGAACTTGGATTTTAGTTGTTTGCATATGTCTTCGCCAAGCAGGCCCATGATCTATTTCGCGTCAGCTTCGGATGAGACTAGTCTCTGTTGCAGAAGTTCGTCTGTTTTTTTTGTGGTGACGGTGAGGTACTTGGAGTAGAGCAGAACAGCGACCCAGAAGATGAGCAGTGAGCTGGCTGAGACGATGACTAGGATGGGGTTGAACTTTTTGATGTAGATGTAGGCGGCTACTGCGAGTACGATGACTAGTGATGCCATTTTGAAGTAGGTCATTTTGTCTTGCAGATTGCGGGTGGATTGCTTTTTGTGTTGCAGAATATGGGAGAGCCTTTTCTTTTCGTTTTAGCGGTCGTTTATGGTATTGAGGACGTGGGTGAACTTGCTTTCGTAGCTTTTGCGGCCGATGAGGAAGAAGAGGGTGAATACAAATAGTGCGGCGACTGGTTCGAAGTACTTCCAGGAGGAGAGGTAGAGTAGTTCTGTTTGGAGTCTTAACAGGTAGGGGTGCATAATAATTACGATATTATAACAATAATGAGTCAACTTGACATATAATATAATCAACTTTATACCAATACTCTAATAATTTAAATAGCAATACATCATCAAAGGTTTGACTTCTTCGACTTCACAAGGTTCTCATAGGCATACAGCGCGCAGATTAGTTTGCTGTCTTTGGTATTAAAGAAAAATGTTGGGTCGTAATCCACGAGTTTAACTTTAATACGTTCATGCGTTCCTTCTCCGTGTATCTTCTGTTCGATGACATGCAATTCTTCCTCGCTGACTTTGATGTGGCAGTAAAATAAGAATATTTCTTCATCGCTACCGCCGCAAGAGGGGTAGTAACTGCCGAGGGGTTGAAGTTGTTCTTTTTTAAGTTTAAGGCCTGTTTCCTCCTCGATTTCTTTGGCTGCAACTCCTACGAAATCTCCGCTTTCGTCGATCATGCCTGCTGGTACTTCGAGCATTGTTTGCTGGATGGGCACGCGGTACTGTTATACTAGTAATATTTTGTGGTTGACGAACATGAGGATGCCAACTGCGTGTCCGCGGAGGAAGAGGTAGGCGGGCAATTTGAAGCCATCCTTTTAAGTACAGGCGCGCAAGTTAACGAAACCTACGTTCTAGCCGAACATTTCCACGCCAAGAATCTAGATTTTTGAGATGACCACTCCCTTCTCGACGTTGTTGCATTTGTCCACATAGTCACGGAACTTCTTGCAGGCCTAGACCTTACCGAGAACTTTGTTTTCGATGTGGGGGAGACTGAAGACGGGGATTTTGCCGAATTTAAGGGTGAGTTCAAATGCTTTTTGCATGTTTTATGTTTTATGCTTATATTATAACAAATAAATCCCCTATCAGGTGACCATACTGGCAATTTGGCCACTCGGCGTAACGAGCCAGGTCGGCACCATGATATAACTAACTAACTATAACAAATAAATCTTTGTGAAAAGGAATTACGAAAGAGCTATTACTTTTAGTTTATAAAAGATATAATAATAATTGTCTCCTTCATCAGCAATAAAATTAAAAGCCTGAAAGTTTGTTCGAAATTCATAAAAAGTATATAAATTGAAGGGTAGCATAGTGACTTGATGGATGTATCGATTTGTATCTAATATTAGTATTAGAGCGGCACTCTTTTATTATAAAGATATAAGAGTGATAAAATGAGCGACGATGATGATTGGGGCTTCTATGATAAGAGCGTGCCTGAACCACCTCAGCCTAAAGTGTAAGTTTAGGAGACGAATGCTAGAGGCAGAGGTCGAAGAGGGCAGCCCGAGCCAAGCTAGGCCAACAATGAGCCTAATTAAAATAAAGATAAGTTTAGCAAGAAATCAACGGAATAGTTAAGTAGTGAGCCAGCTGAATCTTAAAAGAGGGGGAGGAGTGCCAACCGACATCAGGAGAACATTGTTAACAACGTGAGTGTCGAGTAAAACATTTCTGATATCATCCATCCCAGTGCGGTCTAGCTGAAGCCGGAGGAGGAAGAGAGTTCTTGGATTTAGAACAGTCACAAAAACTAAACAAAAAAAGAAGAAACAAATGTACTCCCGACTGAAGAGAAGGAGGAAAAGGAGGAAAATGGGGGAAGAGGTAATCGAGGCAATCGGGGCAATCGGGGTGGAAGGGGAGAGCAGTAAACCAATGAGGGAGGGCGTTTCAATAAGTAATTTATTGTTAATGAAGTCGGGGAGCATAGCAAGAGGGGAATGGAGGAGAGCCTAGGAGGGGAAACAGAGGGAACCGATAGGGACAATAGGATAATAGGGGAGGGTTTAATCGAGATTACAACCGAGATAATAAGGAAGGAGATGGAAACAGGAATTTTAGAAATTACAATAATGGAAATGATAGGGAGGGAGGAGGATTTAGAAGGAATAGAGAAGAGGGGGATAATGGAGGTAATAACAATTGGAGAGGATAGAACAGAGGAGAGTTCAGGGGCAGAGGCAGGGGAGGGTTTGGGGATAGGGGAGACCGAGGAGATAGAGGAGAGAGGGACGAGAGGGGCGAGAGAGGCGATAGGGGAGGAAGAGGTGGTTTTAGAGGGGGAGATCGGTAGGGTTTTAATAATAACAGAAACGGCAATCATTAGAATAGACCTGTTTAAGCAATAGTGTCGGTTGCTAACTAGAAACTAGTGCCTACTACTCGTCGTCGAGCCTGGCCGTGCTGTTAAATTTTTGTGTTCGGCAAGCGTTTGGGGGTGACTCTGCGTAAGGTGCAGTTGTTTAACTCAAAGTTATTGGTCGTTCCTTACCGTAACTTAAAATTCGACTTTTACCCTGGCAATTTCGTGAGATCCTGTAGCGTGGACTACCGAGAGAAGTTAAAGTCAAAGGGTTAGGTTGCGTAGAAAGGTGGTTCTGTGTACATGCAGAAAACAAAGGCTCTGTAGCGTTACTTGGCGGTGGCTTTTATGCGTATCGATGAGGGGAGTGTGGTTGAGAGTTTGTAGAAAGGAATAAAGTAGCTGATGCGGCAGGTGTAGATGATCCAAGTATAGACGCCGTTTGACACTATTGTGTTTCCGATTTCTAAGGAGTTGTGCGAGCCGATCGTGGCGTTGAATTTGTTTGCAAATGCGTTGGAGAGTAGCAAGAAGGCGCAGGAGGTGATGCTGGCAACCAATGATGCGGTTTACTTCGAGCAGTGCATTTCTGATTTTTCGAAGTACGTGACTCAGTTGCACGAGAACAACGATTTATCTTTGTAGTGATGGTGTGTGTTCGTGGTTATGGTGTTTATTTCTTTAATTGGTTGATTTTCTAAATCTATCAACATAATTAATTTTCAAAGCGGATGGCGACGGTGAGGAACCCATCGGAGGTGTAGAAGGTGCATTTGGTGTTGAATTCGCAGTAGAAGACGATCCGGTATGCACAGACGCAGATTGCGGAGGGGGAGTTGATGAGTGGGAAGTCGATTTTGGACGTGACGTTGCGGCAGCTGGAGTTGCTGTGCGCGAATTGTCCGGAGGAGGCGGAGGGGAAGCGGGTGGACTTGATTGCTGCGGTGAAGTCGACCCTTTAGTAGATACAGGCGGTTAAGTTGAAGAGGACAGAGTCGAACAAACGTAAATCGTCAATTTCTCACTCCCTTTCCTGAATTAATTTTCATCATTTCTTATATTTTTCACTCTTCTTTCGTCCACGCACGCAACACAACATGGAGCTAGGAGATCGGGACAGGGGACGCATGGTGATAATATTGCATTATGGAAAATGGTTATACCCGATCCAGTTTATTAATAAATTAATTAACCATATGGAACAGTAATATTGCACAGCGGAATGATAGGATACCAAAAATGAAGGAATAGAGTTTAAAAAATTGTTCAGATGTTCATTGATTTTTTGCGGTACATCGCGTAGAGCCAGGTGTTTGGCTCGAATTATCCGCCCAAAGGCTACTTCGCCTTCTTCTTGCCAACACTAGCCGGCCGATCTCCTCGGTTTGAGATGTTCTACAGTTTAGCCGCATCAGTCCCTTTCACACCCTTAGAGGCATCAATTCCCTCAAAAGTACTATTCATAGCTGCTACTGCTGGCTCATTCCTCGAGTTTTTGTCTTCTGCTGCTGCTGCCTGTTCAATTCCCTCGTTTGGTTCGTT
>ERZ724520.954-NODE-954-length-15161-cov-4.432808_pt1 | contig 15161 bp, 9 predicted proteins | sample MGYA00376053_ERZ724520 | MGnify/ENA primary metagenome ERZ724520 (study PRJEB28724, sample SAMN07190886) | activated sludge metagenome | isolation source: activated sludge of sewage treatment plant in Hong Hong | place: USA: Christiansburg, Virginia | collected... | reverse complement strand
TGGTGGTGCCTGCTTTTTTTTTTTTTTTTGCAATCCATTCAAACTTGATATCTGGCTCGCTCATCGGGCCAGTAATCCTGTAGCTCAGGCTGGTCAGGCTCTTGATCTGTTTATCGAACACTTTGCTGATCAGATAAACACCAGCAGCAGCAGGCAAGCTGACAGCAGCCGCTGCAATCCAGGTGGCATTGTTGCCTACCGGCAAGGTGGCGACCAGTCGAAGATCCAGCAGCTCTTTGTCTAGCAGCGCCTTGCCGCTCAGTGCCAGCGCGCTGGACGGGCTGACAATTTCCAGCGGCTCAGTGAATGTCATCACACCTTTTGCAAATTCCAGTTTGCCCTTGTATTCATCGAAGCTGATGCCATCGCTGCGTAAATCTGAAAAGTCCAGTTGCAGGCGACGTGCCCAGGTAGCCACGTTAATGAAACTCAGTGCGCGCATCGCAGCATTCGGGCTGGCTTGTAAATACTTTCCATTTTTACCTTCGGTGTAAACGTTGCCAGCTATGTTCCTGATGCTGACGTCTTGTGGCGGGCCAGGCCAGACAAGATCGGCGAATAGGGAAACGCTCTTGCCGATAATAAACATATCGATGCCCAGCTGTTTTATAGCAGGCTGTTCTCCCTGCATCATCAACAGCCCATGAAATTCACTTTGTTCTGTGCCGTCGGTATTGTGGCGCCAGAGCAATGTACTGCCGCTGGTGCCAGTGCCATCCCGCAGTTGATATCCCGGCCCGGTGGCGAGCAAATTTTCAAAGCGCAGCACATTTTCCTTGCTGCGTAATTCGGTGCTGAAGTTGCCAACATCCATGTCGTCAACCAGCAAATGATCAATGCGGATGTTCAGTGAAGGGATATCGGCAAAATTTACGGGGCTGCCTTGTTTGTTGTCTTTTGTTTCAGCTGCCCCCGCTTTATTGCGATACAGTCTCAGTTCACTCAGCGCAATATCAGGAATGCGTTGGTCTTCATAGAAAAATGCGCTGCCGCGGGCATTGCCTGAATCAAAATAGATCTGCCATGCCTTGTCAGTGTGTTCAGCAGACAGTTGCAGTTTAGGGAAAGACATGTCTTTCCAGGTGGCGTTGTTAAACGTCAATGAAAGCGCGGGATAAACGGGATTACTGCTAGTCGGTTGCTGCGGTAACTGGTTATACACGGCAATCAGGCCCAGCCACTGCTGTAAATCAACCGATGGCAGAGAGCCCCGTATCAGGAAATTTCCGCCTTGGGCGCGTGCGCGTGCAGTTTCACCCAATAACACCATCTCACCACCCAGAAGGTTGCCATTCCGGACGCTGATAAAGCCTGAAAGTTGTTTGTTATATTCCACTAGATAGTTTTGCTGGTTGTCACGCAGCAGGTCCACCCTCAGGTTGAAAGGCGTTTGCTCGCCACGATTTTTGGTGAAAGGAGGTGGTAGTGGCGCGCTTACCTGTTTCAAGTCGCTGCTGATCTGCAATTGTCCGAGTTGTGCTGCGGGCGCTGCGCCAAATGGCCCCAGTGTCAGGAAAGCGTTGTAGTCCAGTTGCCCGGCCAACATGTGTAGTGGTGTAAGTTTTGTCCAATTGGCAATATCGGTTGTGTTGGCACTGCCTTTGGCAGTGATATTGATCGTCAGGTCTTTGGCAGTTTTTTTGCTGGCGATATCCAGCTTGAGCGGCTTACCAAATAACAAAGCATTTAATTCGGGTGAATGTAATCCTGTATCTGTCTGGTAACGGATGTTGCCATTGATGGATTTGAAATCCAGTCGCAGGTCATCCATCACCAGTTGTGTGTCGAACAGTGAAAGTCGCACGTCCTCCTTTTGTTCCACTGTTGCGCCTGCCAGTGGGATCTGCAATTGCAGTCCTGTAGACAGCAGTCCTTGTGGCATCCGCCAGCTGTTCATTTCGTTTCCAATGATGTCTTTCAATGGCGTTTCTTTCAGGATGCGTAAGCCATCTTGTGCATAGCCACGTGCATTGGCGTTGACATGAATAGACAACCCGGGGTTCTGCTGGAGCAATTCAACATAAGCTCCCTGAATAGCGGTGTTGTAAATCAATCCGCTGTTTGCGCGAACAATGGCGTTGCCATCATCTACTAGCAGGCGTGCATTCAGTTTCGTCAGCCTGGGCCAGTGCGGGTCGAATTGCAGATCGCCATTATTGATATCGGCATAAAACTGGATTGCATTGGTATGTTGGTTGCCATGGGACAACCCGCCGCGATAAATAAATCCGGCATTGGGAACCTCTGCATCACCTATGCTGTTCTTGAGCCATGACAGCAAGTCAGCAGGCAAAATATAGGGAAGGAACATATCTCGATAACGCGCCTGACTATTGCGCAGCCCTATCGCGAGATACATTTCACCAGCAGCGTTATGCAAGGGAAGATCAAGCCAGAAATTTCCACGCGCTTCACCGGCATCACCTGTCAAACTGGCATAGTCACTGCCTACCAGAACCGTGTCCCTCTCAGGTATCCAGTGCCATTGCACGCGGCCAGCAGCGCGCTGGAAATGCATGGGTTCATGATAGATGCTCGGGTAAAACATGGAAAAACCATTGTTGCTGTCGAGATCAATAAACCCGTAGCCAATTCCGCTTTGCAGATAGCCGCTTACCTGCGTGAAAGCAGGAACGCCATTCCATGCGCCGCTATTTATGCTGTCGGCATTGGCTCGAAGCAACATGCGTTCAGTCAGGGGCTTGGTGTTATCCCACAGGAGATCAACATTGCGCAAAGCGCCTTGAGGGTTCAGTGACTGGAATAGGGTTTTCAGATCGCCGGCAGGAACGTATTGATTAACCGCCATGAGGTTTTGCAGTACCAGTTCTGGCGCTTGCATTCGCCATTCACCAGGTTTTGAAAAATCGACTGACACTTTTGTGTTGCCCAGTAAGGGCAGTGTTTGTTGCTGCTCTTGCAGTGTCAGGGAGTGTATGTCGATACTGCTCAGGCCGTCTTTTTTCCAGTGTGCAGAAAACACTGCATCAATGGATTCTGGCAATGGGGTATTGCTGGCTGTTTCGGGCTGTGGGCGAACATGCAATTGGGCAATCGCATTGGCAGTTTCCATGCCCTGCCAGTCGATCCATGCTTCCCCGTTTGTCAACGCCAGCGGTTGTTCAACAGGAATAGGTATCCAGTCATCCAATAGCCACTCCTGTGCGTTGATATACAACTTACCTTCACTGCTATCCAGGGAATTACCTTGTAACTCGCCAACAACGTAGAGGTTTTCTTTCCCATGTTGGTCAACAAGACGCAAGAAAAACTTTTTTCGATAAAAGTTCTGCTCGACACGAAAATCATTCAGGCGCAATAAATGAACCTGGTTCCCTTTATGCCATTCCAGTGTAACGTTTTGTACTTTTACATCATTATTGAATAGCAGATTGACAATGTTCCAGGTTTTTTCCGGGTCTGCTTCCGTGCTCGGCGCAGAGTTGTCTGGCTGCGTATAACGGATATTAGCCTCTGTCAGCTGCAATCGGTCAAATACGGGTGTTCTTTGTATAACGCTGCGCAGGAAGTCGATATCCAGCCGCACGTTTTCCAGATGTATAGAGAGCTCCGGCGTGTTGACCGACACCTGCTGTGCGCTGAATTCAGGATAAAGTTGCGTCCATTGGCAGCGAAGTCCGGTTGTCTTGATATCAGCGCCAACGTGTTTGCTCACATAGTCCAGCAAAGGCCTGTTATCAAAGTTGATGTTTGGCAGCAGCTCCCGGCCTGTAGCCACAACAATAGCGGCCAGCAAAATCAGCAATGCTGTGCTGTACCAGACGAGATTGATCAGGCGCAGGGCTAGACGTTTCGGCATAAAAAACGGCGTACTAGCCTGGAGGTGAAAAGTTTAAAGGGGGACGATGTCATATTGTTCTCGCGTGTAGACACTTTCCACCTGGAAACGGATAGTTTTTTTCGTCAGTTCTTCAAGATCGGCAACACTCGCTGAATCTTCATCCAGCAAACGGTCAATGACCTCCTGGCACGCGAGCACCAACAGCTGTTTGCTGTCATAGGTTCTTGCGCCACGCAGGATTTCCCTCAGGATTTCGTAGCAGACTGATTCTGCTGATTTCTGTATCCCGCGACCCTGGCATGCCGGGCAGGTTTCACACAATACGCGGCTGAGGCTCTCGCGGGTGCGCTTGCGGGTCATTTGTACCAGCCCTAATTCCGATACACCCGTAATTGATAATTTGGCATGATCTTTCTCGGTGGCTTTTTCCAGCGCCCGTAGCACCTGGCGTCGATGTTCCTCATCCTGCATGTCGATGAAATCAATAATAATAATGCCGCCAAGATTCCGCAGGCGTAATTGGCGAGCCAATGCAGTCGCTGCTTCCAGATTGGTTTTGAAAAGTGTCTCTTCCTGATTGTGATGACCCACAAACGCGCCGGTATTGACGTCAATGGTGGTCATGGCTTCAGTCTGGTCAATAATGAGGTAACCGCCAGACTTCAGGTTCACGCGGCGCTGCAGTGCTTTCTGGATTTCTTCTTCCACGCCGTAAAGATCAAAAATCGGGCGTTCGCCATCGTAGAATTCGATCATGCTGCGTGCGCCGGGTTGGTAGTCGGCGGCAACATTTAACAGGCGCAGATATTCTTCATGTGAATCGATACGTACTTTCTCGACCCCGGGTTTGACTGCGTCACGCATGGTGCGGATGAACAGCGGCAAGTCGTTATAGATGACATTGGGCACAGAAAAAGAACCCAGACCCGGCTTGAGATCGCCCCATAGTTTCTGGAGAAATAGTGCGTCGGTCTGTATGTCTTCTGCTAAAGCACCTTCTGCCACAGTGCGTACAATGTAGCCGCCTGCCCGGTCACGATTTTCTTGTGGTAAACAGGCTTCGACAATGCAGCGAAGGCGCGTCCTTTCTTCTTCGTTTTCAATTTTTTGCGAGATGCCGATGTGGTTGGTGTAAGGCATGTATACCAGGAAGCGTGAGGAAACCGACAGGTGCGTGGTCAGTCGCGCGCCCTTGCTGCCGAGAGGATCCTTGATCACCTGCACAACAAGGCTTTTACCGTCATGGACAAGTGAGCGTATATCCGGCACATGTTCGCTGGGTCTTTCCATGCCGTTTTCATCGGTAGTCGCAATGTCTGCAGCATGGATAAATGCAGCCCTGTCCAGGCCTATGTCGACAAAAGCGGCTTGCATCCCCGGCAAAACACGCACCACTTTTCCCTTGTAGATGTTGCCCACAAGCCCGCGTTTTTCAGTTCGCTCGATATAGACTTCCTGCAGCACACCGTTGTCGAGCACCGCAACGCGTGTCTCCATGGGTGCAACATTGATCAGGATTTCTTCGCTCATGTGGTAAGTGGTTAACCTTATTCCGTTTGTGTGGTTTGCCAGCAGCGGATACCGAATTTTTCCAGCATGGCTGCAGTCTCGTAGAGTGGAAGGCCAACCACCGCACTATAACTGCCCTCGATACGTTCAACAAAAACGGCACCGAATCCCTGGATGGCATAACTGCCTGCTTTGTCCGCTGGTTCGCCGGTCGCCCAGTAGCGACGCGCTTCCTGTTCATGGATCTGCCGGAAAAACACCTCTGTGCTGACCACTCTGGTTTCCAGCTGTGTGCCGCAACAGATGCTGATAGCGGTGCTCACAGTGTGCGCCTTGCCGCTCATGGTCATCAACATTGCGATGCCATCTTCTTCATTCGCGGGTTTAACCAGCGGTTTGCCGTGACAGGCGCCGGCTGTATCGGCTGCCAGCACCACAGAGGTTGCCGGCAAAGCCTGTTGTGCAAAGCGCGCTTTGGCGCTGGAGAGGCGGGCAACGTAGTCTGTCAGGCTTTCGCCGGGCAGCCAGCGTTCGTCGATATCAACCGGGAAAACATGAAAGTGGATGCCGATCTGCCTGAGCAGTGCGGCGCGGCGCGGCGACACAGAGGCCAGAAAAAACGGGGGGTCGTGCCTGTCCATTTACGGACGTACCGAGCTGCGAAAGGAGCCCTGTTCAAGCTGCCGCAGTAGCAGGAAACACGCAGGCCAGCAAATGCCGGTGCTGATAGCAGTCAGGATCATGAAGGGTTTATTGCCGCTGTAAGGATCGAAAAACAACACCCAGTCACAAATAAGTAGGTAAGCCAAATACAGGAGGCCGACCACCAATGATTGCTGCCAGATAGCAAACATCCTGATGCGTTCATGCAGTAACTGCACGGCATACACAACTACCACCAGAGCGAGTGCGTGCATCCCGAGAGGGCATCCTTCCACCCCGTCGAGAAGCAGGCCGACAAAGAGCGCCCAGCCGCTGCTGACGTATTCGGGTTTACTCAGTGCCCAATACAACATCACCATTACAACGGCATCGGGCGCTATTTGCCGTGCAGCTGCGCCCAGCGGCCAGAATTGCCAGAAGAAGGCAAACATCATGCTGGTGGGCATCAGCCACCAGTAACGGTCAGGGTTGAGTAGCATCTTTATCAGTGCTGGCTGGTGTTGTCGGCATTGTTGGTGTTGCAGAGGGTGCTGGTGCTGCCGGGGGTATTTGCGCTTCGGCACGGAATACCAGCAGCAGCTGCTGGCTGCGATCCAGATGGGCAGAGGGTCTCACCACCACTCTCAGGAATGAGTCCGCGCCGTCATATTCAATACGCACCACTTCGCCGACGGGATAGCCTGGCGGGTAGCGGCCGCCCAGTCCCGAGCTGACAATCGGGTCGCCCTCCTTGATATCGGTGGTGGGCACAAGATTCCGGATATACAGCTCATCCAGATGCCCGCTGCCTTCGGCGATGCCGCGGACACCATTGCGGTTGACCTGCACTGGCACCGCGTTGCTGGTATCGGTAATCAGCAACACGCGCGCGGTGTGCTCGGATATCTCAATGACTGTGCCCACCAGGCCAAAGGCATCCAGCACGGGCTGCCCCTCAAAAACGCCATCTGCCCGGCCGCGGTGGATCCGGATTTCCTGACGGCGGGGATCTTCAGATACCCCGAGCAGTTCTGCGACCAGTGCAGAGTCATCCAGCAGTTCAGTGGAGTTCAGCAGTTCCTTGAGGCGGGCATTTTCTGCCATGAGTGCAGCCATGCGCAGCACATTGCGTTGCAGGATAAGGTTCTCATGCTCCAACGCATGGTTGCGTTCTTCCAGTGCTTGCCGGCTGCTGAAAGTCTCATCCGTCCATTCCCAAACGCGGGACGGAAAAGCGATCAGCCAGTAAAGCGGGCGGGCAACATGGTCAGCCAGCAGGCTGCGCGTGCTGGCCAGCAGCTCTGGTCGGGAGTAGCCGATGCCCAGCAACACCAGCGCCAGCGCCGCAGGCATTAACAGGCGGGAGAAAGCGGACGGGCGCTTGCCAAAAATCGGTTTGATGGCCGCGCCCCTTTATTCTTCATGCTCCGATCCAGGGCCTGGGCCTGGCATCGGGCGTGGGGCAAATGGAAAGTGCGTCACGTTCGAGCCGGCTTTCACCTCGGTCATGCGTACAGGGCCTTCTTTCTCCACTTCATCGATGCGGACAATGGCATGCAGCGGGATAAAGCTGCGTTTGACGTCAGCGAACTCGGTTTTCAGCTTTTCCTCACCCGGATCGACGATCATCGACGATTTCTCGCCAAAGACGTAATCCTCGATCTCGATAAACCCGTACAGGTCACTCTGGAAAATCTGGCGGGCGTACAGTTCGTATACCTGGCTCTGGTTTACGAAGACAACCTTGTAAAGGGCTTGCTTGGCCATGATGCTCATTCGGGGTGTTCTGGAAGGGTTGTTAGGATACCAGAGCCTGCCGGTCTGCACATAAGAAGGGGCTTGTGCCTGTATAATAAACGCCCGCTTTGTATTGCCCCCTTGAGGGCCGGTCGCATGAGCAAGCTCTATATCGAAACCCACGGCTGCCAGATGAACGAGTACGACTCCAGCCGCATGGGGGATCTGCTCTCGGAGAGCCATGACCTGCAGATGACGGATGATCCGGCCCAGGCCGATGTGATCCTGCTCAACACCTGCTCGATCCGTGAACGTGCGCAGGAAAAAGTGTTCCACCAGTTGGGCCGATGGAAAAATCTCAAAAAAAATAATCCGGCGCTGATTATCGGCGTAGGCGGCTGTGTGGCGAGCCAGGAAGGCGAAGGCATTGCCAAACGTGCACCATTTGTTGATCTGGTATTTGGTCCACAGACGTTGCACCGTCTGCCGGAAATGATCAACCAGCGCCGCGCACAAGCTGAAACAAAAACGACGGTTGTTGATATCAGCTTTCCGGAAATTGAAAAGTTTGATCGCCTGCCATTGCCTGAAGCAGACGGCGTATCCGCGTTTGTATCGATCATGGAAGGTTGCAACAAATATTGCACTTTCTGCGTGGTGCCATACACGCGTGGCGAGGAAGTCAGCAGGCCATTGACTGATGTGCTGGTGGAAACTGCGCATCTCGCATCACAAGGTGTGCGCGAAGTGAACCTGCTCGGGCAGAACGTGAATGCATGGCGCGGCACACGGCCTGATGGCAGTGCAGCAGATTTTGCGGATATGTTGTTGTGCGTTGCGGCGATTGATGGCATTGACCGTATTCGTTATACCACGTCGCATCCGCTGGAGTTTACCGACAGTCTCATCGATATTTATGCAGAAATCCCGGAGTTGGTCAGTCATTTGCATTTGCCTGTGCAACACGGTTCTGACCGTATTCTGGCTGCGATGAAACGCGGCCATACCGCTATTGAATACAAATCAAAAATTCGCCGCTTGCGCCAGATCCGTCCGGATATCAGCATCTCTTCCGATTTTATTGTCGGGTTCCCCGGCGAAACGGATGCGGATTTTGCGCAGACCATGAAACTGATCGATGACGTCGGTTTTGATACATCGTACAGCTTTATTTACAGTGCGCGCCCCGGCACACCGGCCGCCAGTTTGCCGGATGACACGCCGGAGTCAGTCAAAAAAGAACGCCTGGCAATTTTGCAGCAGCGCATTTTTAATAATGCACAGCAGATTGGTCGGCAGATGGTTGGCACCACACAGCGTGTGCTGGTGAGTGGTTTTTCCAGAAAGAATCCCGGCCAGTTGCAGGGGCGCACCGAGAACAATCGCGTGGTGAATTTCAATTCTACAGACACCGCGCTGATCGGCCAGTTTGCGGATGTGGTTATCCGGGAATCGCTGGTGAATTCAATGCGCGGCGAACTACTAAAGATGTAAACCGCACTCGGTTTTCGGTTTGCCAGCCCAGCGGCCTTTGCGGCCTTCGCCCGGCACGGTGCAATGTGAGCAGCCGATAGACGAGTAACCTTTTGCCACCAAAGGATGGAATGGCAGCTGGTGTTCCTTGATATAGGCATCGCGCTCGTCACGGGTCACATCGATCATCGGGTTGAACTTGATGATGCCGTTGCGCTCTTCAAAAATATCCAGCTCGGCGCGCACGTCGGTCTGCCACCCCATGAGGCTGGATACCCAGATATCGTAGTTGCCCTTGATGTTATCCAGCGGCTGCACCTTGTTGATGGAGCAGCAAAAATCCGGGTCGGTTTCGTACAGCTTTTCCTGTTCGCTGTAATTGTGCTGGTACTCGTCTGGCTGTAGATCCACCACAGTCAGGTGGAACAGTTCGGTCAGGTAATCGCGGTAAGCCAGCGTTTCAGCGAAGTGATAGCCGGTGTTGATAAAGTGGATTACTTGCTCCGGGCGTATCGTGGAAATGATGTGCAGGAAGTAAGCCGATGTGGCCGCGAACGACGATGTCACCAACACTTTGTCAGGCGCAAAATCCTGATAGATACGCGCAATGCGCGCCGCGAAGTCCAGCGGTGCATAAGCCTCGTTCAGGGCGGCAAGCTCGAGGCGAGTCAGCCCCGCGCTGTTGTCGCTGCTGCGGGCTATGACGGAAGGGCTGTTCATGGCGGATTCGGGTACCGTTTCAGGCCGTAATCAACTGGCGCTGGTATTGTTGATCATTCAGGGGTGCGCAGGATAGCGGTATCCCGCTGCATTTCAAAAGAATATCTGCTTCTATGACTATAACGAACATATGTACTTATACCAGACGGCTGCGTTGATCGGTTGGGGCCCGAGCTTTGATAGGCAGGCAGAAACAGTGATAATGCAGGACTTTGCCGATAACGTCCCTCTGCGGGAACAGGTGTTTTCTCGCCATGCCTTTCACACTGATACGGGGTTTGCATAATCTGCGTGCACAGCACCGCGGGTGTGTGGCCACTATTGGTTCATTTGACGGTGTGCACCGCGGCCACCGTGCGATCATTGACCAGCTGCTGGCGCAGGCGCAGGCGCTGGGTTTGCCATCCGTTGTCATGGTATTCGAACCGCAACCCTACGAGTTTTTTTCGGGCGAAAAGGCTCCAGCGCGCCTGATGCGCTTGCGCGACAAGGTTCGCGTCTTGTCGGCCTGCGGCGTGGATCGCGTGTTCTGCCTGCAATTTAACCAGCGATTACGGCAGTTGTCTGCCGATGACTTTATCAAGCAGGTACTGGTTCAGGGACTCGGGATCAAAAGCCTGGTGGTGGGTGATGATTTCCGGTTTGGTTGTGACCGGGCAGGGGATTTCCAGCTGTTGCAACGCGCCGGGCTGGAGTACGGGTTCAGTGTTTTCGATACCTGCACCGTGCAGGACGGCGGCGAGCGCATCAGCAGCACCCGCATCCGCCACGCCCTGGAAGCCGAGCAGTTTGAAGAAGCCGAGCGATTGCTCGGACATCCGTATACGATACGGGGCCGTGTGGTGTACGGCCAGCAACTGGGCCGAACCATTGGCGTGCCAACAGCCAATGTGCGCTTGCGGCGCTATCGCTCGCCGCTGAACGGGGTGTTTGCTGTGCGGTTGCAGTTGGTAGGCGAGGAACACTGGTTGCCCGGTGTGGCTAACGTGGGTGTGCGCCCGACGGTGGGTGGCGAGACGCGCCCGATACTGGAAGTACACTTGCTGGATTTTCACGGCCACCTGTACGGGCGTGAAGTGGAAGTGCGGTTTGACAAGAAACTGCGCGATGAGCAGAAATTTCCGTCGCTGGATGCACTGAAAATACAGATTTACAACGATATAGAACAGGCAAAAAGTTTTTTTGCGTAATTCCCGGATGATTTTTTGAGACCATGTAATGACTGAACAGAAAAAAGATTACAAGCACACGCTGAATTTGCCGCAAACAGGATTTGCCATGAAGGCGAATCTGTCACAGCGTGAACCGGGCATGTTAAAAGTCTGGCAACAGAATAAATTGTACGAACAGATTCGCGCTGCACGAGCCGGGCGTGAGCAGTTTATCCTGCACGATGGCCCTCCGTATGCCAACGGCGATATCCATATCGGCCATTCTGTCAATAAAGTCCTGAAAGACATTATCGTCAAGGCAAAGACACTGGGCGGATTCGATGCGCCGTATGTGCCGGGTTGGGATTGCCATGGATTGCCTATCGAACACAATGTTGAGAAAAAATTCGGCAAGGCCGGCGACAAGCTGGACCATAAAAGTTTCCGTGCCAAGTGCCGTGAATATGCGCAAGCGCAGGTCAATGGGCAGAAACAGGATTTTGTGCGCCTGGGTGTTTTCGGTGATTGGGAAAATCCTTACCTGACAATGGCGCCCGCTTTTGAAGCAGACATCATCCGTGCGCTCGGCCGCATTGTTGCCAACGGCCATCTGGTGCGTGGTTTCAAACCGGTGTACTGGAGTGTGGTGGGCGCTTCTGCATTGGCAGAAGCAGAAGTGGAATACCAGGACAAGGTGTCCACTGCGCTGGATGTGCGTTTCACGGCAGCAGACCAGCAGGATTTTCTCTCGGCCTTTGACGGTGTGTCCGGCTCTGGAACGGTGTCGGTGGTGATCTGGACCACTACACCATGGACGCTGCCGGCGAACCAGGCCGTGAGTCTCGGGCCTGATATTGATTATGCATTGTTACAGGTTGATACCGGTGCAGGTAACGAGCGTCTCGTCATTGCAAAATCGCGTGTGGAAGATGCGTTGCAACGTTACGGAGTGAGTCAATTCAGCATCGTTGGGCAGTGCAAAGGCGCAGCGTTGGAAAATAAACTGCTACAGCATCCGTTCTATGCGAAGCATGTGCCTGTGCTGGTTGGCGAACATGTCAGTCTCGATGCAGGTACTGGTGCCGTACATACCGCGCCCGATCACGGTATGGATGACTTCGTGGTGGGTCACAAATACGGAATCGGCACACTGAATATTGTTGATGAACACGGTGTGTATCGTGCCAGCACAGACATTTTTGCCGGCGACCATGTCTACAAGGTTGACCAGAAAGTGGTGGACCTGTTGCAGGAAAAAGGTGCACTCGTTCTTGCCAGACAATTCACGCACAGCTTCCCGCATTGCTGGCGCACCAAAACGCCATTGATTTTCCGTGCGACGCCGCAGTGGTTTATCAGCATGACCGAGCGCGGTTTGTTACAGCAAGCGCTGGATGCTGTGCAGAAAGTGCAATGGTTCCCGGCGTGGGGACAAGCGCGTATTGAAGCGATGCTTGGGCAGAGCCCGGACTGGTGTATTTCTCGCCAGCGCACCTGGGGCGTGCCGATTGCATTGTTTATCCACCGTGAAACGCAGATGTTGCATCCGCGCACGCAGGAATTGATTGAACAAGTCGCGCAGCGTGTTGAAAAAGAAGGCATGGATGCGTGGTTTGATCTGGACGCTGCGGAATTGCTCGGTGACGAAGCCGAGCTTTACCAGAAAGTAACCGACACGCTGGACGTGTGGTTTGATTCCGGAGTGACGCATCTCGCGGTGCTGGAGCGGCGCGCAGATTTGCGTTATCCCGCCGATCTATATCTGGAAGGTTCTGACCAGCATCGCGGCTGGTTCCAGTCATCGCTGAAAGCAGCGCTGGCGATGAATGGCACTGCGCCTTACAAGCAAGTGTTGACGCACGGATTCACGGTCGATGCGGATGGACGCAAGATGTCCAAATCCATTGGCAATGTGGTGTCGCCGCAAAAAGTGGTGAACGAACTGGGCGCAGATATCTTGCGTTTGTGGGTAGCGGCTACTGATTTTTCCGGTGAAATGACGGTGTCGGATGAAATCCTCAAGCGCACAGCGGATTCCTATCGCCGCATCCGCAATACCGCGCGCTTTTTGCTCTCAAACCTGAGTGGTTTTGATCCTGCGTTACACGCGGTGCCCGTTGAATCCATGCTGGCACTGGATCGCTGGGCGATCAAACGCACAGCAGTGCTGCAGAAAGACATTATCGCCGCGTATGAAAACTATCAGTTCCACATTATTTACCAGAAATTGCACAACTTCTGTGCGGTGGATCTTGGCGGTATCTACCTCGATATCATCAAGGATCGCCAGTACACCATGCAGGCAGATTCATTGGGTCGCCGTTCGTGCCAGACGGCGCTGTATCACATCATCGAGGCGATGACGCGTTGGCTGGCGCCTATCCTCAGTTTTACGGCGGAAGAATTGTGGAAAGAAATTCCCGGCCAGCATAGTGATACGGTATTCACTGCAGAGTGGTATGCATTGCCTGCAGCTGCTGTGAACGAGCAGATCAGTGAGGATGATTGGGCGGATATATTTGCTGTGAAAAAATCCGTTAATGAAGCTATTGAAGCCAAGCGTTCAGCAGGTGAGATCGGTTCGTCCTTACAGGCAGAAGTAACAATATTTGCTAACGAAAAGATCCAGAAAGTATTGGGTAAGCTAGGCGATGAATTGCGTTTTGTACTGATTACATCGGCCGCCAGAGTGCAGCCATTAGCCGGCCCTGCAGATAGCGCTGCCTTTGGCGTAGAAGTAGCAGCTTCTGCCCATGGAAAGTGTGTGCGCTGCTGGCATTACCGTGAAGATGTTGGCCAACATGCAGATGATCCGGAATTGTGTGGCCGCTGTGTAGATAACGTAAATGGCAGCGGCGAGCTACGTTATTTTGCATAGGCCGTTTTGCTTGAGGATAAATATAGTGAAAGTACCGGATATGAAAATAAACAGCCGTAATGCTTATTGGTTGTTATTGTCGCTGGCAATTTTCGTGCTGGACCAATGGACAAAGCATGTGGTGGTGGCAGGTTTTGAATACCGCGAGGTGTTGCCGGTGTTCACATCGGGTGGTGAATGGGGATTCAACCTCACGCTCGCACATAATTACGGTGCGGCATTCAGTTTTCTGGCAGACCAGTCAGGCTGGCAGCGCTGGTTTTTTGCTTCGCTCGCGCTGGTGGTGGGAATTGCGTTATCAGTCTGGTTGATGCGTTTATCACCAACACAGAAATGGTTAGCCGCGGCATTGTCTTTATTAGTGGGTGGCGCGTTCGGTAACTTGTATGACAGGGTGCTGAACGGTTATGTGGTCGATTTTCTGGATGCGTATTACGGCACGTATCACTGGCCTGCGTTCAATGTGGCTGATTCTGCTATTTGTGTCGGCGCATGTTTATTGTTGATTGAGTCATTCCTGGACAAGAAGCCGTGAACCCTGTCGCTGTTGCAGATACTGTTTCAGAAAAGACCCGCGTCACGCTGTACTTTTCACTGTCATTAACCGATGGCCAGCTGGTGGATTCCAATGTTGGCGGCCAGGCTGCGCAATGCGTGCCGGGCGATGGCAATTTGCTGCCTGCGTTTGATGCGTGTCTGCTCGGCTTGCGGGCAGGCGACAAGAAGCGCTGTGTGATTCCTGCGGCGGACGCGTTCGGCTTGCGTCAGGATGCCAATCTCAAGCGCGTACCGCGTAACAAGTTTGCGGAAGATATTGAACTTGTACCTGGTCTGGTGGTGTCATTTGCTGCCGCTGAAGGCGGGGAGTTGCCGGGTGTGGTCCATCGTTTGATGGGGGATATGGTGGAAGTGGATTTCAACCATCCGCTTGCTGGCCGCGACATTGTTTTTGATGTTGAGATAGTGGACGTAGTTGTGGACGTAGTTGTGGACAAAGAACATGCAAATCAAACTCGCTAATCCACGCGGTTTTTGTGCCGGTGTTGATCGCGCCATCGAGATTGTCAGCCGCGCACTGGATGTTTTCGGCGCGCCGATCTACGTGCGGCATGAAGTGGTGCATAACCGCTTTGTGGTGGACGGGCTGCGGAAACGTGGCGCGGTGTTTGTGGACGAACTGGATGACGTACCAGACAACTGCATCGTGATTTTCAGTGCGCACGGTGTGTCGCGCGCCGTGCAGGATGAA
>ERZ724520.953-NODE-953-length-15164-cov-4.818651_pt1 | contig 15164 bp, 31 predicted proteins | sample MGYA00376053_ERZ724520 | MGnify/ENA primary metagenome ERZ724520 (study PRJEB28724, sample SAMN07190886) | activated sludge metagenome | isolation source: activated sludge of sewage treatment plant in Hong Hong | place: USA: Christiansburg, Virginia | collected... | reverse complement strand
CAACCCCAACCCCATCTAAATTTCAATAGAATTTAATGATATGGATTTAGAAATACATCATCAAATGCTTCCCTTCTTAAGATTAGCTCTTAAAAACTGAGCCACCTTCTTAATAAATTCAACAGTCTCACAATACTTCTCGCGGGGAACATTCATAGTGTCCAAAACGCAAATCGCCAAATCTTTTGTCATAAAGCCTTGCTCGACACACTCAATGATACTCGACTCAAGTGTATTGCAAAAATGTTCCAGTTCTTTGTTTCCGTCCAACTTTGCCCGATGTAACAGTCCTCTTGTCCAAGCAAAGATGCTGGCAATAGAGTTAGTTGAGGTTTACTTTCCTTGCTGCCATTGTCTGTAATGCCTTGTAACGGTTCCATGGGCCGCTTCTGCCTCCACTGATCCATCAGGAGCCTGCAAAACTGAAGTCATCAAACCAAGAGAACCATAGCCTAAATCAAATAAAAAATACCTTGAGCAAGAGTGTCACTCTGCACATCACCATCATAATTCTTGCAAGCCCAAACATATCCACCCTCTGATTTTATCATATAGGCAACCATATCGTCAATAAGTCGGTGCTCGTACCATAGTTTTTTACTTTCGAACTACTTTCTATAGGTTTAGTTATAAATTCTCTCAAAAGTATCTTTAAATCTACCATCATATTTCTTCAAGATAGTGTTTTTAGTAGTCAAGTAGAGAGGATAGTTTCTTGAAAGCGCAAACTTAAAGCAGCTGTGGGCAAATTCTTCAATACTTTCATCAGTATTATACATTCCGAGTCCAACTCCTCCTTTTCCTTCAAATTTGTAAACCTACATTTTCTCTTCAGTTCCATCCTCACCCTTGAAAACAATCGAAAAAGTTCCAGGTTTGTTAACAGTGAAGTCTGTGGCTTTGTATTGATCTCCAAAGGCATGTCTTCCGATAATGATGGGTTTCTTCCATCCAGGAATTAATCTTGGAATATTTTTAATAATGATAGGTTCTCTAAAAACAGTACCATTCAAAATATTCCTGATAGTACCATTAGGACTCTTCCACATTTTTTTCAATTTGAATTCTTAGACTCTTGCCTCATCAGGAGTAATAGTAGCGCATTTGATTCCGACCTTGCATTTTTTGATAGCTTCAGCAGCTTCAATAGTAACTTTATCCTCGGTAGCATCTCTGTTCTCCATTCCCAAATCAAAGTAAAGGATTTCCAAATCGAGGAAGGGAAGAATGAGTTCATCCTTAATAACTTTCCAAATGATTCTAGTCATTTCGTCTCCATCTAGCTCAGCAATGGGGTTAACAACCTTAATCTTCGCGGCCTCCATAAGATATTATAACTAATAGATATATAACTTTATTTAAACTACTATACATTCTGTCATCTGCATCATTCATCAATTATTTTCATCACAATATGAAGCAGGTAAGATCTTGGAACATTAAAATGAGAAATACGAATTATCAGTATACCCATAAAAATAATTTAGCCCAATAAACAAATGAAAGCGACAAAAATACCCTAATACCTTCCATTTAGTCCAAATAGATACTACTACCATGTCTTTTGAATATCAATTAAACACCATTTTTTTTACTTTCCTGACAAATAAATAAGGAACAAAAGCCGATAAGTGCACTTTAACATCAAAGCAGAATATCAAATTAATTAAAACAGCAACTTTATTATTCATCCCTCCGAAACTTCCCCTTTATTTGATTTTAAGATTTGAATTATTATAATTATTTGTACTTTAAGATAAAAGCAAATAGCATTATAAAATAGGAATTCAATAACCATTTAATTTATATTTTGAATCCCACTGATCGGATATTGTTCTACATTGAAAATCCCCCAATATTTCAAATATCAAAGCAAACCATAATGTTAGGCAACATAAAATATTATTTTTTTTTGTTCATATAATACAATTAATCAATAAGAAAGTCACCCTTTTCGTTCCCATGCTTAAAAAAAATATTTAAGAAAGATATGCCCCCAGCCACTCGTCTCAAAGCTACTCAAATCTACATCAAACAGAATTTATGCCCACCAACCCAAAAAATCTATGGCTTAGGAAATCCATTTTTAATCCTAAGTAGGGCCTAGATTAACTCTATGCCTCCAGAAATCATATCCCAGCCGTCGATGTACCCTTAATAGAAGTCATACATTCCAGCAGACGGTGGCTATTACTACAATCTCCAAAATTCAGTCGAAGTTTCTTCAATAAACTCAATTAAGGGAAACTTGGTAATCCTTACGAACAGATACTTCGAGTATTTAAAGGATTCGTCAAACTCACCCAAATATATGGGTATTTCCGTCCAACTTATGGCATGATTTTTCTATCAAAAACAGGAATCAAAGTTTGGATCGATTAAGACATCTTCGCAAATTAACCATTTATGATACTAAAGAATGGGCTAGAAAGCCAAAAGGAATTTATTTTGGCTTTTTTAAATTTGGTTTAAAAGTAAATGACTGGATGGGAAAGGACATATGGCATCTTTACTATCGAAAAGACATTGCAATTATTAGAAGAAAGAAGCCGATAGTATCAAAAATATTAAAAAACATTTTTTGTAAAAAAATAAACTTTGCATGAGCACCATTTTTCAAATATTTCATTCTATTAAACCGAAGGAAATCCCTCTAAAAGATATTTGAAACCCAGCAAATCAGTTAAAGGTGTCTCACATCACTCCAAAAGCGACTACTTCCGCGAAGAAATAAGCAATAGTGTTACTATACAGGAGGAAGTCATGGTATAAACGATCCCTAAAACGATTAATAAACTACTATGCGATTCACAAAATATGAAGTATTCAATAAATGAAGATTTAAAAGTTAATGAGACTGCTCAGGAAGTTAGACGAACTAAAAAGAAATTCAACTTAACCTCCACCTCAAGCACTCTTTAAAAATTTAGTGAAAAGCTTCATTTAACCATTGGAAAAAAAGCTTTAAGACAACCAAATCAATAAAAAAAATTATAAGAATCAAAGTAACTTGTTGACAGCTCTTATCAAAAAAACGATAACCACAAAGCTCTCTCGCGCTCTGAACCAATCACAATAGCAAATGAACTTGAAGGACTATTTGAATAAGACATCGTCAAATAGTTAAAACTAGGCATTGAAGGCAATCGCTAGTAGCTGTAAAAAATAGCATAATAAATAGAGGAAGTTCTTACTTGGTGATATTGTTTTTTTATTTCTATCTTTTTACTATTTGCCTTATTGATTCGTATCTTTATTAAATCTATGTATCAAGCCAACGCAGTCAAAGCCTTCCCGAAAATAGTATGCATCGGCAAAAACTACCTGAAACACGTCATCGAAATGGGAGGCACTGAAATACCAACCACTCCAGTTGTATTCTTCAAACCATGGACTTCTCTTGCATTCACGCCCAACACCCTCTATCTCCCCCACAGCAAAGTTCACAAAATAGATCATGAACTAGAACTTGGAGTATTTATCAGCAAGGGCGGAAGCAATATTAAAAAGGAAGATGCCCTCTCGCACGTCGGAGGATACTTTATCGGAATCGATTTCACAGATCGAGGTAGATTATAAATAAACTAGATTTTCAAAATTAGTAAAAATAGAAAAGAAGACCATGGACCTTCTCGAAGGGGCAAGACAACTTCTGCCCAATCTCTGATTTGATTGATAAAAACATCGATCCCTACTCCGTTTAGCTCGAAATCAAGGTAAAGATAGAATAATGCAGGTAAACGGCCAAACAAGACAAAGAGATTTCACAAAAAACATGCATTTCAAAATCGACGAAATGATCAGTTACGTCAGTCAGTACATCAAATTCGAAGAGGGAGATCTCTTATTTACAGGAACACCTGATGGTGTTGGACCAGTCCAGGGTGGAGACAAAGTTCAAGCCTTTGGCCGAATTGGAGAACAAGTTATCGCAAAGTTATAATTCGATGTTACGAACTGATAGTCGTAAACTTCATAATTATTTTTAATGTTGCAAGAATACAATAATAATAAATAAGACTAAAGCTCAGATATCTACGAAAGCATTTCTTCCAATGAAGATGCGCCAATATCTTAACCTTCTCACCCATTAAACATTAGCGATACGCTTTAGAGTAAACCAATCGTCTTCTAACACAAACCAGATCAAATCGATAGATTATTTGACATTTATCAACAAAATTTAGCAAAAATCAGCCAACTTAGACGAGAAATCGAATCATACGAAGATAAAAAGCTACAAAAACTAAGACAAATAAACTACGATAAATCATAGGTTGACTCTAATTTATAGTAAATGGGAATGTAGGAAGTGTCAAAAATTGACTAGTTTAAGGACAATTGTTCGAGAAGAGAAAAGTAACTTAAAAAATTGAAATAGTTATATAGTAAATTGAACGAAATCAATCAAAAATAAGTCTATCTTTTATTAGAGCAAAACCATGATAAGATGCTAGGATTAATATAAAAAACAAAGGAGGTAGTTTGCTACAAAGTAGTCAAAAATCATTTGATTACATTGACTCGTCACAAAAAAATAGACCATAGCAATTAATAACCAAAAAGTTAATCAAAAATGCAGTAATCATCCATACTATTCGAATAAAAAAACAGTTCCGGATTCACTATCGCTATTTTTGAAATGGGTCACTTATTACATTGGATGAGTCCGAAGGACATTAATTTTTAGTTGGACAACATAAAAAGTGAAGATTTAATAAAATGTAAGTAATCATGCTAGAGAGATATTAACATCGTAAAAAAGATAAACATAGTCCACCCCCAATAATTTGTACTGGCCTCATATTCCCATAAACACAAACTAATCTTTGTTCACGAAGAGGAGGGCTCAGTCATCGTGTTCAACCTCAATGGCAAAATCAAATCAACTATCGACCTTGATCGCCTTGATGAATTGATCATGTTCGAACCCTTTGACAATGAACTCTACACAGTAACAAAATAAGGAATCGTAAGAATACATCGGATTGAATAGAACGGTAAACTAACTTTGACCAAAATCACAAGATGCTGCAAGATAAAAAACACAACTTCAATTAATAGCATCAAACTATAGTTACTTTAAAATCAACCTTCCCTTTTCTACTCAATGGAAAATTAAATATTTCAATTAAACATCAACAACTCAACCATCACCTCCATATAAAAATTCGATAGTAGTCTGTACCTCTCCCTTCCCCCAACCTTCCTTCACTTTTTCCAAACAAAAATAGTCCACTTCAACAGTAATTTTAACATAACCCAGAACAGACTCTCTAAAATGCAACAAAAACAATTGCAAAATACTTAGAGCATAACCCACTACTCCCCAACGAATCAGTCATCCACCTCTTCTCGCCTACCCACCAATCGTAAAAAACACAACTCCTCTGTGGAAACCCCCAAGGCGCCCTCCGCCTCCTCACTCTCTGATAACCAATATAATAAGTATACTATCAATAAATCAATCGATAATATTCCAAATGCAGACCAATCACCTCACGAACTCTGAACATACAGGTTAAACAACTCCATAAGTCCCACCGTCGCCACCACCCTATTATTACTCTTATCCAAACAAACAATGGCATTCCTCCGACTCATCACAATCTTCCAAATAATCTCCTTAGTCGTATCCTCCAACTCAAAAAACCGGTACTCCGGAATCCTCGATTTGTCCCGCTGCACCTTCAAATCCACAAACTACCCCACCGTCATCCATAACTGTATAACACACACACTACCCAACTCAAATTCCAACCCTTCAGCAGGTCTCGGTAATCCTTACGAAATATCATCCCGCTAAAACGCATCTCCCGGTCCAGCACGGTCAGCCACAAACTACGGTGTGTCTCCGCCATCATATTAAAAGCCTATATCAACTTTTGATCCCGATATATATACTTCTCCTTCAAACAATTAGTCTAAAGCAACGAACGTATCGACACATTCGAGTACAACTCCGTCGAAGATTCGTTAGCTATCCTCAACAAAAACAACAGGATGTCCTTAAAATTGATTATCGATATGATCATCCTCGAATCCACGTCCTCAATGATGATCCGATGTATCTTCTCAATTATCATCGTCAGCACAATGTAACTCAGCTTAGCCTCCTTCACCACACTCTTCAGCCTAATATAGTTACGACGCTCACTTATATCTTTGTTAAACTCGCTTATTATGTCCCCGATACTCTTGTGGTTCAGCTAACTCATCACCTGCTCCAATTGCTCTCTACCTTAACAAAACACATACTTTTCCACCACAGGAACCGACTCCTCCCTCCTTTCCTCAAACGTCTCAAAATCTACATTGATCCCTCAGTACTTATCGGCTGCTTCCGACTTACACACTTCAGCGAGTGCATAATGAACCGCATAATATCCGCCAGCGTAATCATCCAAATCCACTTCGACTCATCCTCATCCCAAACCAACAACTCCTCAATCTCCTCATTCACCATAATATTAATCGCATCCAGGAAAGGCACTGATTTATCAATCGAACACATCGATGAGTTAATCGGCATGCAATCATAGGCACTGTTGAACAACAAAATATCAGTAATCAAACTCTTCAAAGTCAACTGCATACACCCACCCGTACCAACTTGTTCATAGAATTACTGCTCTACAAATACTCACCACCCTACTCGTTACCCTCAATGTCCATACGATTTGATTATTATACAAACACATACTTATAGTAAAAATAGACCATCATCACTTCTGCAACTGGTAGTACAACGTCAACGCACACTGCTTCTACAAATACCCGCTGCTCACCTCTCTTACTATCTGGTTGTCGTACTCGAACCACGTGTTCTTATCCTTCCTTGTGTAAGTCTTGTACTTTATGTTAAAATTCTCCCCCTCAATCGACGTCATCCCCACCAACCCGTACTTCTTCTTGTCGACCACCAACCCGTCCAGCACGATCTTCACAGGCCGGTCCAGCACCTTCTTGAATCCATCCACCTCCTTCACCACCCGCTCAATATAAATGACAAAATTCTATCCACTCGACACCTTCTGCGTGACTTTCTTCTCCGCCAAAGTATTGCAACACAAAAACTACTACTCCTACACACGCTAGCCGTAACTCGCCTTCAAAATGTTCTACAACAACAACTCCTCCTTCTTCCTCTCTGTTGTCTTCTTCTCAATCTCACTCGTATTTATTATTATCTCCTCCTTGAATCGCTCAGGACCCCGCCAGTCAATGCACACCATCAAATCGGCCGGCTTTATCTGCCAAGAAATGGGTTCAGTCTGGGATATCTTGCACCCCTCACAGTAACTATCATTCTCCCCCTTGAACACCACACTCTTCAAAAACTTATAACACACAATACACCTCCCCTCAAAGTCACACAAATTCACATTATATGGAAACTTCTCACTGGCCCTGTACTCCTTGAACTTCTCCACCATCGGATTCTCATTAATCTTCTTCATCGACCGCGAAGTCTGCATCTGGTGGTTGTCAATATCATAGCTAAACCCATACTCCTCAGCAATAAACTTCCGAATCTGCTGGTATATAAAAAAGGTAAACTCCTTCCACCGCATCCACGACGGCATCGCTATCACCAAGGGTATGTTAATCAACTGCATCGTGTTCGATGCCTCGTTGAAACAACGCTGCAGCACCCGTAAGTGGTACTGCTCGCAGTTTTTGTGCGATCGCAACGGGTAACGAGCCAAATCACCGTCAGACACGTCGTAGCTTATCTACCAACTCTCGTTCTTGTTGAACTTGTGCACTACTCGCACCAACGATGTCTGAGTGTACGGCAAAAAATCAATCTATATTATCTTACCGAAAATCCAACCCTTCTCCTCGTGCTTGCAATCAATAAACTGGTCCTTCTTCAAACTGTTCTCGTCCACAGACTACTTACTGCTGAAATGCTTAGACACGAAATTGTTGAAGTCAGTCGTCAACTCGTACACATAGTACTTGTCACTCTAACGAATCTTCAAAGTCTCAAGCGTAGCCGTTTTAGAAACCGAATTGAAGTTCTTGACGATATCGTTACCTTTGACCTCAGTCAGCACATAGGACTTTTCCTTGATCTCCATCTCATTCTCGATCTCTGTCATAAACGCCCCCTAAATAAACAAAACCTTACCAAAGTAGACCCCTTCTTGATCTTAATCAGGTATCTCAGAATATCGGCAGAAGTGGCATCAACTGGCACCCACACAACCTCAAAATAGTAGTACTCATCCTCCGGCACAAACACCTTGTAGAAGTAGCTCTATTCATTAGAAACCGACTTGCTGTTGCAGTGCAGACAGTGCACATTCTTCTCGACCATCACCTGGTAGTTCTTGCTGATAATATCCGGAAACTCATCGGCCTTCATCTCGTTTACAATCTCCTCCATCACATCCTCGATAAACTACATCACACACACCTTACGCTCGGACACATCGTCACCTCAAACTCAATGTACTTACTCAAAAACAAATCCACTATCACCTTTATATCGCTACTCTCAATCTTCAACTGCTTCACCAACATATTGTTCAAACTCGCCAAGTAGTACAGCAACTTATCGTTGCACAGAGAAATGTCCAACATCTTCAGAAAGTTACACATCTCCTTATTGTTAAAAATCTGCAAAAACGTAGAGTTTATAAATCCTAAACCCGAACCGCAAGGCAGACCCACTAGCCCACAGTGGATCATACGCTTCTACGGCTACACCTACACCAACTTAGCAGAAATACGGCACTGCTTCAGCAACTCGCTCTCTATCAGACAAATATCGTTCGTGTAGCTCTTGCCCTCCAAATGCAAAACGTACTTCCCCTCCGTGGTCTTCCCCATAAAAATAGCACTCTCCTCCTCCCCCCTTGAGTTCACATGCATCAAACTCTCCCCCAAGTTGATCTCCGTCACGTCCCTCGGCATCTTCTGGTGGAACTTCTTAAACGTCTCCTTCTCACTCTTTGGCAAACACACCAAAAAAATCAACACCTCGCTCGTCAACTCTGTAAACAGAAAAGATAAATCCTACAGCAACTACCATCTCTTCATCTTTATCGTCTTGAAAAAAACCACCTTCTCACCCAACTCCTCCTCCTTCACGTCGCAAGACTTAGTCAGCAACTGGTCCTCCCGCAGGTACGATGACACCTCCCGCCGCACCTACGAAGAGTAGTCAATGCAGCCCTTGAACAACGATAAGTATGTCCGGATAATCTTCGGGTACAACTCAATGGCATCAAAACCAGTTCTCCTAAACTAAGGGTACCCCCCGTATATCAAATGCAAGTGGTTCCACACCTTCTCAGCCACGATCACGTAATCCATGTTCTCACTCACCTCGTTCCTCAAAATCTATTAGTACTCCCCCTACAACTGACTGTTAGTTATCTCCAACGGCCGCTCCCCAAGATTGCCGTGAATGCAGTCGATATCCTTAATACTGATTTGCTTCTTCTTGTCCCGAGAAATCTACATCTTCCGACACCCATGCAACGCCCGACTCGAGTCCATCTCTGATTTAGTCACCGTCTTAAGCGTTCTATTGGTCTTTTTGCACGTTTTAACAGTATCGAAGTGAGCCTTCACCGGATTGTATATATCAATCTGAATGCCGTAGTGGTGGTTGATGTAGAGCGTCCAAGTCTAAAACCACTTCAAATTAATCAAATAACCAATATACTTCTGCCTGTCCTCATTGAAAATAACGTTCCACTCATGGAAGTACTTCACCAACTCCTTCTCCATCTTCTCCTCCTGGAACAAATTGAACACCTTCCTGAATTTACTCATCTAGAAATAAGTCGGGTACACCTACAACCACCTCTCAATCGTAAACTACGGCTCCTCCTTCAGCTTGTCCACCACCATCTCGCAGTCAATGAAGTCCCCGCTCTCCGTCATCCGTAGGTAGTTCTCATTGTTCTCGATCATCAAGGTCAAATAGTTGTGATCCAGTTTGAAGTCCAAGGAAAGGTCATACATCATAAACATAATCAACGCCAACACCCTCTCAGAACAGAAGTAACACACAGTAATCGCAGAAAAGAAAGAACTCCAGTCCACAAACCCTTCACTCTCAAAATCGAAAAATTAAAATATCCGCCGCACCTGCTGTTCGGGATAATGCTCCATCTCCGGAAAAATGGTCTTAAATTTCTAGTAGGGCAGGTAGGTGTGGTGGTTGTAGTTGGGGTTGTTCTCGGCCGCACCATCAAATATTTTTTTTATCTTGTATACTTTGACCGTCTGCCATAGGTCCTTCAACTCTGACACCTTGATCTCCTCAAAGTATCGCCCTAAATCACCACAAAACTACTGTATTTCTGGTTGGGAGTGCAACCAACACAATCGTTACCCATCGAACGAACAAAATCAAGTAATAATTACTCTTAAATGGCAAACGAAGATTTTAATAGAAGAAAATCTAATAATTAATCCAATCGGCTTCTAATTTTTAAGCCCATAATATAAACTAATGCCTCCTCAAATTCTCATTATTAAAACTCACCAATTCTGTTTAATTTCACTCAAACTAATACCAATTAAAACAAATAACCATCCATAAAAGATCAAATACGTAACTCTTCGAATTTTTCCAACGGGTCCACCTCCACCTTTATCGTCTCAAACTCGCTCCGACACAACGGACAGCTGTTGTTATGACTCCTCCAACTCTTAAGGCACTGCAAATGAAAGTACTTCTTGCAAGTTTCACACGAATCTAACTGTTCTTCTTTTTGGTCCATCTCAGTAAAACATATCACACAATCCTTATCGTCCTTTAGGTCGATCTCCTTCCCCTCCTATACCACCTACTTCACCCCCTCAATCCGTGCCCTCAAACGCCGCAGCAGACACTCATTCAACTCATCAAAACAAGACTCAGTTATCGACCCCTGCTCCGTAAAGTCCTACAAAATACTCTCATTCTGCGCTATCTGAGTTATAATGAAGAAAATGTGCTTACACGGCTGCCTCTTTGACCGATAGTCGAAACAAGTACACCTCGCCACCGTAAAAACATGTACTGTATAAATCTGCCCCTGTGTACCAATCACCTTAAATGTCCACTCCCCAGTTTCCCCTCTCTAGGCCGACAACAGGAAAATTCGTTGCTGGCGGCTTCGGTTAATGCGCTCCAACTCAGCCAGTGTCTTAATCCGACCCTAAATCTATGCCGATCGGCTCTCTTCAAAAGGACTGGCCATCACATTATTCGTAGCAGCCTCATCGATTGGAGCCCCATTGCTAGACGAAGCCAGTACTTTTTTGATTCTCCTTCTCATCTCCGGCAACACAGGAATTATCTAAATTGGCTTACGGACTCTGATCCTCGGAGCCACCAACTCAACAGGTTTGTCCATTCTCTTGCTATTCATAGGACTGTTGCTCCTCCTGGCTACTCGCCTCTTTGGAGGAATCACCCTTATCACTGGCTCCTTGGAAGAAGGTTTGATTCGAGGCACCGACTTTGATTTATTTTTTGATTTATTAGTACTCAGAGGAATGTCAGTTCTTATTCGTCTCTATTTGGGTTTTATATTAAAATGCTTGAGAATGTACTCTTTTGTCTTCGTATAGCTGCGCATTCTTCCCTCCTGTATAATCCCCTCTTTCTTTAGTCTTTCCAGCTCCTTCCCTTGCTTTATTCTGATACTCATTCGCATTTTCACTCCCTTAGGCTTGCTGTTCTACTTTACCCCTGTACCATTCGGATGCTTTTTTTCTTAGTGGATTACTAATTTGGCCATCAATTTGGTCGGAGCAGAAAATCTGTCGTATAATTTAGAAGTATCCTTCGGTTTTTTGGATACTTTTGTGGCTTATATCTTGTTCTTATTATTTTTAGGAGGAGGAGGAGCCTTTCTTGCAGTTTTTGGTGCTTTTTTTATTAGTTTACGTTTAGTAAGCGCAGCGATTGCACTTTTCATCTTTTTAACATTTGGCACAAACAATTTAGTCGTTTTATTTCTCAAAGGGTAACGCTTAGTATCTGCCTTTGGCTTCAAGTCCTTTGGTGTAGTCATGATATCAAATCGATAACCTCAGCGGAAAATTTGTTTTAGAGGCTTAGATGATCGATAGATTTGCACAATGCAGCAATATTATTATTTAATGATTATATCAGCAACCGTCAAAATTCAATATATACCCAAAAAACACCAGAAAATATATTCCCAATCAATCCCTCCCTTTTTAATATCGTTAAATCACACATAATATACAAAATCGGAATGAAAACACTCATTCGTGATAGTTCTTCACCGTAAAATTCTAACACTTGATCAGCTCGTACTTATAAAGATTGAGCATTTTCTTCTCATTAGTTATCAAATTCAGCTTAAAAGGCGTACGCAACCCCGACAACTCTTTCATCAAAATACCCAGAATCATCTGGTTTGGCAACGCACTCACCCCCTCAATCGTATTCACCAACTCCAAAGAACCATCCCGCGTATTATCGAACACCTCATGCCACAAATTCCTCAACTGGTCCTGATACCCCTCGCTCTCCTCAGTCGTATACCTCGGCAACACGCAAATCAGCAGTTTCTTATAGGGACAACTCTTGGTCACCGTCGCCTTATAAAACGTTTCTAACTAACACCACCCTTACTTCGCATATTGCTTATTATCTCAATCGTCTTCTCAGGATCAGTCGTATAGTCCCTGATCGCCTCGCACTGCTCAATATGCTTCTGCTCCGTCAGCAACACCAACGCATCCGAACGGTGACTCCTATAGTGCCCTACCTATCACAACCTCTACCCAAAACTATAGCCAAAGAACAGTTCTCCCCCAACTGCACCTCGTACTGCACCGCGTTCTTGTAAGTATCAATCGTCTCCGTGCACTCCTCCTTCTACGAACTGTTAGTACAGATATTCCCCATACCGATTATAAAAATTATCATATCAGTACAGGCACTCATCAGAAATCAATAAACAGTTTCTGCTACTCCTAACCAATCGGGTCGTTCTGGTTGCGCGGAGTCTCAGGAATCTTGTCGAACCAACAAATGTCCATCTCGTTACGCAAGTACGGCACCCACGGAGCAGGAATACGCCGCTCGTACACCGCCTACCAGTCCACACCCCGGAACCACTTGTGCCCCTTCACCGACGCCCCGTTCTAAATCACATCATAACTACGTCGGACACGCCCAAACGATATCGCACCTCAGGGTTCAACAGCTTACGGATCAGGTCCTTAGATCGCAGACTCAGAAAAGCAGGAAACTCAATGATCCCCTTCAAAATCTTCTGGTAAATCCCCAACGGCTTTATATCGTAAAAAGGCGGGTGTCTGAATCGGCACAATCGTACCCCGTGAGCAACTAGTAAACCAGGATGCCCAGCGCCCACCAATCCGCGCTCTTGCCGTAGCCCTCCTTTGAACCGAGAATGATCTCCGGGGCCAGGTACTATGGAGTACCACAGAGAGTGAAAGTCCGGTCGTTCGTCAGTTTCTTAGCAAATCCAAAGTCAGCGATTTTGACATGCCCTTCCTTATCAATCAGCAAATTCTCAGGTTTTAAGTCCCGATAAACGATGTTCTTGTCGTGCATGTAGCAAATCGCAAGCAGAATCTCACAGATATAGAACATCGCCACATCATTACTAAAACGGCCGTCCTTCCTGAGTCTGTTAAACAGCTCACCCCCCGAACAAAACTCGAAAATCATGTAGATAAATGTCTCGTCCTGAAAGGCAGCCTTGAGAGAGTAAATGAAAGGGTGATTCAATTCGCTGAGAATCTTCTTCTCGAGTTTTATGTGCTCCACCTGCTTCAGGTTGATTATATGAGACTTAGAAATCTGCTTCAGCGCAAGCACCTCCTTGTTCGGACCAATCACCTGCTTCACCCGACCGAAAGTACCCGCTCCCAGCGTCTCAGTCACCTCGTACTTGCTGATGTCGTTTGGATATCGCGCTGGCGGGTTGCGTTTGGACTTGGAAGGAGCCCGTTCAGGATCAACCTTGAGCGGCGGACCAACCTCTTCCTTTTCCCGCTCGCGCTGCAATTTTTCGAGTTTGTTCAGCAGCAAGTTAAACTGCTCCGAGTTCATTCAAATAAGTTAGTTTATTATATCGTACCATAAAACCCGCTGATGCAAGACCTCAAATACTTCGATAATACCACCGTAGTACTACTCTCACTCGCAGATTCGCTACGACCTCGTCAACTCAGACCCAGAACTATCAGAACTCAAGTACCACTTGCGACTCAAAAATGTAAATGTTACAGATAACAACTTCAATCACCTCGCCTACAACCTCCACAAAGGCTTCGTTGGAACAGTCATCGAACCCAGCTCCATCACCACCATACAAATCGCAAATAACTCAAAACCGAACGCTTGCTAAATCCTCTGTGGGTTCAAGCGAGACGCATAGGCACTCAAAATTTATTAACTTTCAAGATCATTTGTGTATAATAACAGAGAATGCGAGATAGAATTGGCTGATGCCTTTAAGATACTACTCTAATCTAAAAGAATTGTACCCAAAAAAATACTAAATTTTTTTAGAGAAACTGAGTAATACAAACGAAAATCTTCATCTAGTCACTCACCCATTTGGCATAGTCCTGAAAATCGAATGATAAGAGATTCACGCTCAAGATCAAGATCGAAGGAGCGCAAAAGAGAACGTGATAGATAGTTATAAAGATAGCTATAGCGAAAAAGATAAAAGGAGAAGTAAACATAAAGGGAAAAATAAAAAGATAAGGAAAGAGAACGGTTACAGCAACAAGACAGAGAACGCGAAAAAGAAAGAGAACGGGAACTATAAAGAGAACGAGAGAGATAAAGGTAGATTTAAAGGGAAAAAGAAAAGGAGAGAGAATTTAATTCTAAGTCTTCATATAACGATTATTCAGAAGATGAAGAAGTTATTATTCCAATTACTAAAAAATATGTTGAATCTTTAGATGATGATTTTGTTTCTGAAGATGATGAAAGTATTGTAAATACAGGTAATTTACATATGGGTGGAATTTTAGATAACAGAGAATTAAATAAAATAAATGATATTTTAAGAGAAGAAATTATTCAGAATGAAATTAATTTAGAAAAAAGTGATTGGAAAGATATTGCTGCTATTATTGATGACGCTTTAGATGAAGTAAAAGAGTATGAGTTTGATTTAACTCAAACA
>ERZ724520.947-NODE-947-length-15217-cov-4.781229_pt1 | contig 15217 bp, 16 predicted proteins | sample MGYA00376053_ERZ724520 | MGnify/ENA primary metagenome ERZ724520 (study PRJEB28724, sample SAMN07190886) | activated sludge metagenome | isolation source: activated sludge of sewage treatment plant in Hong Hong | place: USA: Christiansburg, Virginia | collected... | reverse complement strand
AAAGACAGAGATAGCATAAATCAACGAGATATGTTCATCTGTTTCATCAATAAAGGAATCTACAAAAATATTAGCTCAAAACTAAAGAATTTATTCGATATAAATAAAGCAATACTATACGATTTGCCTAATGTGGAGGAACATCTCAATAATTATGAACAAGCTCTCTAAAAACAATTGAAAGAGCATTCTCATTTGCTATAAATATCGTCTCATGAATTTAATAAGACTCTAAGAGATCATGTGACAGTTCCTTAGGCAAGCTTGCAACATCATTTAGCCAGAATTACCTATCTTTAGCGAATTATATACATAATATGTCATAGCAAGCCTCTCGGATCGCCAGCAAATCATCATATATTTACCATACATGTTCCATAAAATGAAGTGATGCCCTAGTTGCCAGTTCCCTTGATCCCTGTTGAAGACAAATTTAAGCCAAGAACTATCATGCCTCGTCTTCCTTGCTTATTTTAAGTCAATATTTTAACTTAGCTCTATTCTATTCCCAAATATAACTAAATTTTACCATCAGTATTCATGTTTTCGACTGTCCCTATTCTATTTGGAATGATGTTTAGCGATATGGGACATGGACTGATGATATTCTCGCTCGCATATTTTCTTAAGTTAGGACCAATATTCTATTTTATGGCTTTCATGAGCTGCTACTGTGGATTTATTTACAATGAATTTTTCGGGATGAAAATAATTCGATGGGACCATTTAGGTGTGATAAAAGGGTAATGGGGAATTGCTGAAAATGGGATCAATTTTTAAAATTCCTTGAAAATGAAGATTAGTATGGTGATTGCTTTTGTCCATATGGTCTTTGGGACTACCCTCAAAATGGTGAATTAATTTAAAAGAGGGCAAATGAAAACGTTCTATTTAGACTCAATTCCAAAAATGGTCTTAATGTTTACGACTGTCGGATATTTAGTAGTTTTAATTGTCGTAAAGTGGCTCACGAACTACTCAGGTCATTAATCATAAGCACCATCTGTTATTAATTCAATGCTGTAATTATTTCTGGGAATAAAGCCAGAGAGAAAAGTTAGTATCTTTGGATCTATAGATAGGGAAAAAGATATAGGAGTATTTTTAAATACTTTGAGCATCATCAGTATATTAGTTATGGTGTTTAATCATACTGTCCGTCATCGTTTCGAGCATATTTTTAAAAACAAAAGTCGTAGCAAACAAAAAAGAAATGCTCCCTATCAAAAATTGTAAGAATAAGACATAGATGATCAAATTAATGAATAATTAACTCAAAGTCAATAGGATTTTTCCAAAATTCATTTAGATAGAAAAGTTACTTTTTATTATTAGAAGGAAGAACACGAAAGCTAGTTAGGAGCCTTATAAGTTTTTTAATATATTTTATCCCTTATAAGCAGCACAACCTCTTATTTGAGACTTTTTGCCCTATCATTAGCTCATGGAAAACTTTCCCATTTGCTATTAAACTTTTTACTTTCGACCTTATCGGGGCAGCAACCAACAATATCGTTACTTCGTTGTGTGGTGTTTTTCTTTACCACTATAGGAATGATGCTAATGCTGGATGTTATGGAGTGTTTGATGCATGTAGTAAGGTTGCATTGGGTATAATGGATGGGAAAATTTTATACAGGAACGGGCATACTATTTAAACCTTAAGTATCTGAGCATTTTCTTTGATATTTATTGCATCATTTTTACTTATTTTATAAAATAGCAGATTTTTAAGTTTTAAGAAATTTAAGCCGACTCCCAGTATCAAATATTAGCATACAAATTGACCTTGTCAAGTTTTGGTGAGATTTTTAAAAATAGAGCGATTAATTCGATGGAATATTAACTATACTTTTTGATTTAAGAATACAAGAGCTGACACGTAGTTTAATGAGGGCTTTTTTTATTTAATATTTATTTAAAAAATGATTTATTTTTAAGTACTGTCTCAACAAATAAGGGTCAAAGATTTTTGTTGATATAATACAATTATTTATGTTGAATAAAAATAAGTAAATTGATAGCTTTGGCTCCAATACACAAAAAAATGGCTAGGCTAATGATCGGAGCCTAAGGGAAAAATATGATGACCCAATTTCAAATTACTTTTCTTACCCTATTCAGCCTCATTATTACCCTTTCCATTTTGGATATCCTATGGGATATTCCCCGTTTAGCTACTTCTCTTCAAACCTAATGCCACCCTATGATTATTATTCAACATCTGAATTTTAAATGAATGCCAAAAACTTGTCGCCTACAGTGTCCAAAATTTAGATAAAGATCTAATAAAAATAGATAATTGATTTAGAAAGCTTGGCAAATATAAAGGTCTAGTTTTCCGAAGAGGTTCATCCCAAATAAGAAATTCAAGAAGTACAAGAATAACCTAATAAATATAATAATAAACAAGTGAATAATCAACAATTAATATAAAACAGAAAAAAATGTTCAAATAAAAATTACGAAAGAACGATCAATCTTGATATTCTTTTTAAAAAAATAATCCACAGTTTTATAAATTAGGAAAATAATATTACAATTGCTCGCCTTGATTTTGAGAAAGATTTAAAAAAAATTAACGAATTGAACGAAAATTAAGTCCTAATGGATGAAATATTCAACATTATCAAGAAAAAGTTTGCCGGATTTAAGAAAACTAAAGAGGAAATGATAAAGTATATCATAAGAAGAACATATCATAATTATAAAGTTAGTAAAAACATTGAATGCAAACCATAATTTGATAGACTATAGCTCTTCCATGACAGGTAAATCAAATTTTATTTAGGAATCTAAGCATTCATAAGTCAATGAACAATGATTTTCTCAAAAAATAATTTTCCAATAAATTGTTTTTGGAAATTTACAAAAATTTCTTAAATCAAATGGACTAACAATTCTAAAAATAAAACGATTAACGGATTCAAAAGATCATTACTCTCTTAACTTCGGCATGGATCGAACGATAAGCTCGCTCAATTCAAAGTGAAAGAAAATTGCCTTGGACGCTTTCCTATAAAAAGAAAGTTAAAAAGATTGCTCTCGAATTACTTCGAGATTATTAACAATATGCCTAAGATAATAAGGACAAAGAGCTAAATTGATTTAGTTTTTTATTTTAAAAATGATAAATTATTAATAAAGTATGAAGATCATTAATTCCAATAGTGGATTGAGAACTGAGCAACTTCCGCACTTTATTTGATCAGTCTTTCGGGAGAGCTAAGGAACTTATCAAGATAATTTGCATCCTTTGATTGACTAGCCACAGCTGCTAGTGCCTCATGTCTTACAATCGCTTATTCTTATTCATTTTATATACATTATCTCACTAAGTGCTAATAATTTTAACAACCTATTTGCCCCAAAATAAAACAAATCTCGTGCTTCAGTAAACTTGTTTGTGTCTTATAGTATTTCTTTGAGAGAAGTAAGCACAACGTCCTTTTAACTTAGTCGTTATTTTCGTTTCGCATAAAGTACATTATCCGATATTTGATAAAAAGAGGGATATCCTATCTTATTAATAGCCCTAAATATCCTTGCTATTTGAACAACTCTCTTGCTTTAAATTATTATAAAAAGTTATTAAATTCTTATTTTTAAAATGGAGCTGCGGGCTCCTTTGTTCCGTAATACAATTTTCCATATTTTTCTTTTAATTATGCTTTTTTAACCTTTTCAATAGCGATTTCGCAAGTCCACCTCAATTAATTACACTCAGAATGCATATGCTTAGTGTACAGTTCGATCAGTTCAGGTAAAAAGTAGTTGGCAAGGGCTTCAGCTGCTTAATGCCTCGATAAGTTATTATCTTTCGGATTATTAACAACGGTAATCAAAAATTCCTTTGTAAGGCCAATCTTGTTATCTTATAGTTGTCCAAGTGTATAAAGCACCTAATGAGACAATAACACTGATTAAGAAAGATGCTCATATGATCTTACTAGGTTTTTGATAGCAAGTTCTGTATTAAGGTGTTTCAGTTGGAATACCGCCTGATAACGCAAACCTATCTTCTCTTCCGGATTAATCAACTGCTGATAAAAACTTTCCTCTTGACTCATCTCCATCTTCAACAATATAATGTAAAGTCTTTTATTATCTAATAATTTACTTAACTTTTATGGGAATAATATGCCCCTTATCACCAGAAGTCAGAGTCATAAATAGCAAAAATGTAAATCGGTTAATATTAAGCATGAATTGTAAAAGATAGTAAAGGACCAACTCGACGGACTATAACAATACGGATTTTCAAAATGGGTAGTCAAGGCAATCAATTAAATGTCTCCACGTTTTATGTATAATGAAGGAATACTCGAAGATATAGAAAAACTACATAATTATGTTCGACTTTCAAATCAAACTGAAAACTCAATCAGCGAGAGTCTTGAACAGGAACTGCAAAATTCTTGTCTAATTTTGTAAAATTAATTCGAACCTCAGGGAGACAAAGAAGGGTAATTTCAAGGTCTTGAAAACCTGGATTCATTTCAAAATAACATAAAAAACAACAAGTCTTTGGTTGGAATAATCAATATTATTTACAAGCAGGAAATTAAAGTTTAGTAGTACTCTCTCGCACTTCAGATGTTCTTAAAATGGGCTAGCATGTTTCAAGCTCATGCTTTCGGTGGATTTATGAAACCACTCTACAAATCGGTTTATGATAACCTAAAACTCATCAAAATGACTTAGTTTACTAGTATTGTGGATGAACTATGCGTATTCGTCCAATTTATGGTTGGAGTTATCACTGAAATTTACGGTCTTAAAGTCTTAGCCGCCTCTGATAATGGTAAAATAATTAAAAACGAGAATGTTTATAACTTAGTGATGAGTTATTTGTTCAAACGAACAAAAATAAAAAGATTCCTATTAGACTGCATTAATAATAATGAATTTGATAAAATTGAGCTGCTGAAGAGAAAGTTATTGCAATTTGGCAAAAGGCCAACATATTTTTTTGGAATTGGCAAAAAATTTCTCTTGCATGATTCAAGTATGACATAAAGCTAAATTAATAAAAGCATTTAAACTAAAAACTACACTTTGCCTTACCAATAGAGCCTAAAATTAGTTGACCAATTATGCAAAAGTGGTAGCCCTGTCACAAAACTTAAAATAATTGTTGCTGTTTCAAAGAGAATTGTTAAAGACATTCAGGAATACTATGATTCCAAATAGAAAGAAGTTCCAGATTTAGATCCTGATAACCTATCTTCTATTGTTATGTATCTATTGGCTAGAACTGGTAATTGGCATATTTATGAGTAACTTAAGATTGTCGAACACTTCACCACTTCGAATTGTTTGAATTGCATCTCTGGGTTTTATTTAAAGGTTTTCGATGCTGCTATTGAATCCATTTTAGACCTCAAATAGACCTCATGAAAAATGATCTTAGTTGATATTGTAATAATTTTTCGCAATGTTTATTTATTAAACTTAAATGGCGATTTTCTTTTTGAGATTTGCAATAATATTTTTCAATCGTTGATAATATAGTATGAACAATAAGATTGCCATGGTCAATAAGGACCTTCACACAAGATTGTTCGAGCAAGATTAAGAAGATTAGTATATAGAACCTCAGAAAATATATACTAGACATCAGCTACCCCCACAATTAATGCTTAAAAATATGATCAAAAAAGGTTTAACTAATACCCAACATAATTTTATGTCTCGACCCAAGACAGCTACAACTAGTAATTTCAGGAATCAAGCCGAAGATCGACATGCTTTTAGCCGATCTAGGCAGATTGAAAGTGCGACACACTAAAAAAGATATACTGAAAATAAAAGCGAAAATACAGTATAGAGCTATGTGGATGTGGGTGCAGTTTCACATCCACAAGAGTTTGATGAGTTTAAGCTAATTTTAAATAAGATGAAATGGTAGAGGGATCAATAGTTATCCCGAAAAAAGATTAAATTATAAAGGTATAGCCAAAAAAAGTTTACGTATGCTTGGAAAAAATTAAACGTTCCAAAATGATAATAATGATATTAATATTGAAACTCTATGTCTCCTTAATGTTTTATTTTAAATGAAGACGAAAAATTGGCCTTTTTGTTTGAAGACTAATAAAATTAATTAATAACTAATGATAGTATTGCAGTTTTAACGTTAAAGTATATTATATGTCGAGCACCATGATCAAATAAAGACCTGAAAACAGATAAATCATAAAAAATGCAAAAGGTTTTAGTAATAGAGCTATTTGTACCCACCTACCTCCATACAGCCTGGAACACTTAAAGGCTAAACAGAAGGCATATGAAAGATATAAAAAAATCTATCCTGTTCAAGACAAGTAAAATTTGTATCCACTCTCCAAAACCCCTTGCATTGGCTTTTACCTAATGAAGGGGTACAAACGGGAGGTTAACAACTCAAGACAATCAGAATAATCAAAAATCATCAATCACGCTAAATCATCAGACAAAATCATAGGCAACCTTCTCAAAAGATACCTACATCGGAAATAGTATGCCTAATCCAAACAGAGCGATGCATTCCCAAAAATATAGCATTCTCTCTCTGTTTCAGTTCAGCATGGTAATCGCACCCTTATCGATCTCAAACCAAGAAAGCAAACCTTTACTCGAGTGATGACTGAATACGAAGAGACTACTGACCTGCTAAAGCCAATGGCAATGTCGGATCTTTGATTGATTGCTTTATATGATAAATAATGCAAATCAGAAGGCTTTCTTTGTCATGATGTTATAGAAATCTTCACGGGAGATTTCTCTGCCGTTAGATGCTGCACGTTGCAACATTTCCTCAAGTTCCTGGATATTCATCGTCTATCCGAGTTCTTTGGCCACACGCCGAATGTTGTTGGAGTTAATGCTTCCAGTATGATCGTCGTCAAACAAATCGAAAATCTTATTAATGCCGTTCTGAATAGAACCAAAATTACTCGAGATTATTTGTCTCCTAGCTTAGAGGTAATTCCATCTAAAAATTCCTCGAAATCAACCTCTCGGCCAAGGCCTTCGAGGTCTGCAATCATGTTGAAGATTGTTGGATTTTTACTTTCGAATCCAAGGCTTTGCATTGCTGATTTAAGTTATCGAGGGTCAATTTTGCCAGTAGCCTCAGTATCGAAGAGGTTGAAGGCTTCTCTGAGTTCCTCAATTTCGTCCTCAGTTAGTCCTGGACGTTCTATTCTCTTTTTAGCTTGAGGTTTAACTCCTGGTCTGACTTTAGAGGCCATTAACAAATCTTAATAAAATATAAACCAAATCAATGAGATCAAATTATAAAATTACAATAAAATCTAGAAAAATAAGAGATGATATATTAATGAAGAGAGGGGTGATTTATGTTGGGATGTTATAGGCTTTTTAGATTAGTAGTTGTTTGTATAAACTTATGAATTTCGATAACGATACTCCAATCGATACCCTCATCGGGCGCCTCTTGGCTTTCATTATCATGTTCGAGAGAAAGGTAGTCCTCACTTCATTCAGATTTAGTTATTGAAATGTAAGTTAGCAGGCAATGAGCAATTCCATACCCGATTAGCATTTCAGGCTATTGACATCTATAGAAAAAATTAGATAGACTCAGATGCTCTTCGAGGATTAGCTCATCATTCTTCAATTTCTTTCAGCGAGGCAAATGCTAAATTATTTTTACGGCGTTATTCTAAAAATGGAGCTCTGACTTACGATGAGTACAATATCATTTAATTAGATTTTTGAAGCTGGTTGCCCCAAAGGGTAATAAAATGCTTGCCCAACGATTACTGATCCGTACCTACCAAAAAGGAACTGTTTTAGATGAAGGCTTAAATAGATACGTCTTAGAGTTATTGGGCCTGTATATAAAAATGTGTGAGATAACAGAGGCTTTTCGTGTGGCAATCCAACAGAACGAAGATTTGAGCTATCTTGAGGTGATTGAATTTTTCCATTCGATTATCCGCAACGGTAAAACTTTGCTGGTATTTTTGAATCAATGTACTGAATAAAATGAGGAGTATGACATCTAACCACAGGATGCTGTTTATCTAAGTTACCACATACAATCAGGCAGCTAATTAACAGATTTTACTGATCTTGATATCAAAGAATTGCTCTGCCCCATTGATATGAACTTTCAGAAACACGTGCTCAGGCAGACTTTTTTTAAACAAACAAGCTACCTTAATTAATCAAACTCAACTGAGGCCAATCAATCCAGGCAGTCCAACTTTTTAGGGAAGACCTATCAAAAAATCTATCATAATAGCAACAATAATAGCAATCGAGGCTCAGGGATCCGCAAAGAAAATGGAGATAGTTCAGCTGTTAGATCTGATAAATATACAGTCATCAACACCAACAGATACCCTTCTGGAGCTTAAAGGAGTGCTCTACATGACCAAAGCTATGGCGGACTTTACATCGATAACTTCACCAAGTCGAACCTGAACCCAGTTCTGGAACTAAACCACTATATCTCATCAAATAGAAACGATATCAATCAAAGATAGGTGTTCCACGATGATTTGAACAGTAACTGTTCAAGTATCAGTCGAAGGTCGAAGGAAAGCGCGTTTGACCGTAGCTGAATGCTTGATATGACAATTTTGGATTGATTATAATTCAAAATATTTTTAAATGGACTCGCTTATTGCTCTCAAGGGGAAAGATTTCGTCATCATCGCCGGTGACACCACCAACGCTTACTCCGTCCTCCGCATGAAGGTACACCCCACACCACTCAGAACTACGATGATAAAATTTGGAATCTTGATGGAGAAAAACTATTAGCCATCGGAGGATAGCATTCGGATGTGCTCGTATTTGGCGATTACATTCAAAAAAATCTGGCTTTCCTGCAATACAAAAACGGATACAAATTGTCCACCGATGACACCGCGCAGTTCATCAGATCGGAATTAGCAGAAGCCATTAGAAAGGGACCCTATTCAGTCAGCTGCCTTCTCGCTGGCTTTGAGGGAGACCAACCTAGACTCTATTGGCTCGATTATTTAGGCTCAGTGATATAAACAGCTAAAGCTGCCCACGGATATGCAGAATTTTTAGTGTCGAGTATTTTGGACACCCTTCAGACCAAGGACATGACAGAAGAACAAGGATTGGAGGTAATTGGTCATTGCTTGAACACAATGAAAGAAAGATTTGTTATGAGCCAAACATCCTTTACAATTAAAGTTCTCAGAAAGGAGGGAATTAAGGTGATCAGAGAAGCGGTGAAACCGAAAGGAGCCTTTTGATTGTGGGATAAAATAGTATTTTAAAAATATTTTATAGATATTCGTGAATTTTTTACTGATGTAGATAGTTGGCGAGGAATGACAAAATTATAATTTTTAAAATTTGAAAAATTGGTAAAATTAAGTATTTTGTTAGATGAAAAAGCTTTTAATTTTGGTATCTTAAGTTGTTTTTAGTGTTGGATATTAATTTATATTTATGGAAAGGCAGGTAATTGGCATAATCTGTGTTTTAGATTATTATAACATTAAATTTGAAAATCCAGCTTTTGAATATAACACATTTGTTGAATTAAAGCTTTTTAATTGAGAGTGGGATGTTTTTTTTAATGAAAAAAAGCATTTAATACAATTTCAGTTAGATTAAGGAATTATGCAAGTAGTTTTTAGATATTTTAATTTTGATAACTATTGATACCCCAACGGGCTCAAATATATTGGAATTGCCTGATTTTTGTTTCATCTACTCACCACTTCAAGAATAGGATCTTCTTTTTTATAGAACAACATCCGAGTTTTTGGAAAAAAATAAAGGTTTATCATTCAATCGTATTTACCGACTCATTCAAGCCAATTTACGATTTCCCAAGCCATTGTATGTACTTTATTTTCAAATGATAGCATGTAAAATATATTAAAAAGAAAGACTCACAACCTAGCCTGATCAAACATCAATCAAAAATGGGATGAAATTGTATAGATCGCTATCAAATGATAGCAACATGTAAATTCCAGCTACATCGTGGAATAGTTTTTTATTTAGGGGAAAATGATATGCTATCTTAGACTATTTAAGGTATATCAATTTAAATAGAATAATAAATAAAATAATTCAAAAAATTAATATATGTACGGCCAATGTGATGATTTTTTCGGTTGTGAGTTGCTTTCAATGAACTGTCGTGAAGATGAAATTGGTGATCTACAAAAAGATGATCTAAATTTATATAAATCTCAAAATCCAACGGGTGTCGACTAGGAAAACAGCTATCTTGATTCCATCAAAACTCTCTCTATAAAAAAGGTTCTCCCTAAGTTCTAAATCAGTTTTTAAAAAGATTTTATGAAGGAGCATATCAATGTTTTTGCAGGAGTATATTCGAATTATAGAGAATTCTTCGGGAAATGTTAGAAATAAAATTAATACTAAAACTCTTAGGACCATAATACTTTCCATTAGGACCAGTAGACACCCTCTGTGTCCTTTCTCCTTAACAACTACGATCATTCCCTCACTTTACTTTAGAAAAATCAATTCCTCAAAGACTTAATTCACTAAGATCGACTTTTGTAATTCCTGACTTTAGTTACAAAAAATTCAAGTCCCTAGGATTCTCTAAGGTTGATTCTAGTGGGGAGAAAGGTTTGGATGAAGTATACAACTCATCAAAAAAACAGCTTCAGTATTTCGGAAATTATCAAATTGACTGATAAAATATGTTAGGAAGAGGTGTTTGCGTATAGTAAAGGACTATTTCTTTCTTAAGGGTAATAAAACAAATTAACTGCCAAAGAGATTGAACAATTTATTATGAAGTTCTCAGTAACAATACTACTGATCATCAACGAATACTTCGAAAACCCCTTTTTTGGAGATAACTAATCGGATCGAAGATTTAAACGAATTTCCGAGTTCTCGTTTTTCAGTGAGAGTTCAGATGAAGATGGAGAATCCTTTTGCAATGGACCCACAAAAAAACGCAAGCTATCATTTTGATTTCTGTGAATTATTCGTTTAAATATTGTATCAACTGCATTACCCACCAACAGTCGACAGTTTCTTTTTAAAATTAATCATCCCATATAATCCGAATTTAAAATTTAGTTTTTATAACATAAAAATAATAAATATCATAAATTGAGTTTATTTAGCAGCTTAGAATTCACAAATCTGTTATTTTAGGGACATGCCCAAGCCTACATTGCTAAAATACTCACTTTGCTCTCCCATTCGACTTTTCTATGATCGAACTGGCACCTCTGTCCATAAAGGCAACACCCCTCAGTCCAAAATCCTTTGCATTTTCTCTTTCTGAAAGCAGTCTTGCTCGGGAGGACTACTAATTCATCTCTTCCGTGGGCGAATCTGCATTTGGAGCCATAATTGCAGTAACCAAGTTCCGAATAGGTTTTGCATAGCTAGGTCTTGTGCTTGAGTGGATTAGTTTTAGGTAGATAAAACTATTAATCAGGCTAAGAGGAGCTGTCACAGGTCGAGAAGCCTGAAGACTTATCGAAACAAACAGATCTCATCCTCGAACTCATGAATTATTTAAATTTATAATGCATCATTTTAAAAGCTATGCTTATAAAACATAATATATCTTAAACTTTCTATAGCAAAAATCGTTTCTATATTTGCGTTAATTTATCAGCAACAAAATTCATTATTCTCTATCTAAAAATAAACCAAATAAATCATATTTCAAGAGCCGAGCACAATCGATTTGTCAGCCACCATCATATATTTTTCATCGGTGTACTTGGTGTAGATAACCGTGTTTTTACTGAAATGATAGTTTTTCCTCAAAATTAGCAACTTCGAACAATTTGTGATTTCTTCAAATGGCGATCCGTAAAATTATGTAATTTTCCTCAAAGAATTATTGATTGGACTCATCAGGTATAATATACTTTTGCACACAACTTAGATTGGGTACTCAGAGAAGATGATATAGTCGTAGTAAGAAATCTCCAAAAGATAATAAACATAATAGTGAGTTTATTTGCTTTCATTTGGTATCAGATCATCGATAAGGTTTTTAGCTGTCTTTACGTTGAGCTTGAACTTGATTTTCATCAGGAGGATTGATTCATACTTGAGGTACAACTTTAAGTCAATGCTTTCCATCTTTACAAAAGGTAAAAGGTGCTTCAATTGTGGCGGATAGATTTATTCCATTTTCATTGCGATGTAAATTGAACAAAGGACTATGAAATTCTAAGGTATTTAGTCCAAAGGCTCAAAGACCACCTTCTTGAATTTGAAATAAAATTCAGTTGCCAGGCATATGGTTTGAAAGCGAAGTTTGTGCTTGTAATGGATGCGACTGAAGACAGTGAAAACATTCCTAAAGTGAAGTTTGCTCTTTGTTTAAATAGACGTGACTTGTCTTGTGGGCTAGTGTTTTTCCATGTTTTGCTCTTTGGAGAGATCGGTCTTCTGGTCGGCGGCTGTGGTGCGTGTGTTGTCTTTGTTTTTGAGGGGAAGGGGTTGTTCGTGAGGGATGACAACGTTTTTGTACTTGGTCATGAGGCAGTTGTGATGAAATAATTATATTGAAGTCCCCAACTGATTTTTTTCAAGTTGGCCAAGTCAATATTATGATTTAACCACTATATAAACTCATAACTAATATAAAAATAGAACTCGCCGGGCAGCATATCATTTCAACCACACACCCTCACAATGAACTCCCCCCATTGGTCCAAATATTTACCCTCCTTTTATTGAGTTTGCTCTTATAAAACTTAATTCAACTCATGAAGAACGAAGAGTTTTAAGTCAAGCTTCTCATCAAACAGAATACCGAAATGGTCGCGAAACTTCAGCATTACCGAAGGGAGAACCAAGAACTGACCATCCAAAATCAGGACTTGAACAGTTGGGTCCAAAATCTATCTTAAGTCTTCGCAAGTATCGGTGCTGCTTGGAAAGTTATTACTGACAATGAGGAAGCTTTGTATACCCTAATGCGCAAGAAATCAGATGCCAATTCTAAGCTGCTCGTTAGTAAGTATATCAGTCATTTCAAAGCATTTGATGAGATCATTAACAATTTGGGGCATAAAATTACTAACGAGGGACACTCTGACAGCGCAGCACTTGATGCCAAAACAAGGCTCAACTCTTTTGTCAGTAATTATAATCTGTTTTTCATGGAGTTTGTTTAAACCTACTTTAAATTCAATGAGGAGTGTATAGCAATGGCAAACGACAAATTGAAAGAAGCCAATTTGCAGGCCCAGATGAGGCAAATTGCTACTCAGTCGATTTAAAGCAAACAAAAAATAAAAGAGTTCTAAGAATATATTGTAAAAAGCAGCCAAAACTACAAATTGTTTGAGAAATACAATCAATATCAAATGCTAGATGGTATTATCAATCAAAAAAACAAAGAAATTGAAGAGCTCAGAAACAAAATTTTTAAACAGGCACGCCACATTGAGTATATAGCTGATTATAATTCTGAGAATGTAAACTATTTATTATAAAATGAGAGTAAATTTGAGTGTTTTTGTGGAGGGGCACATTTGTCCTATTTCAGCAAGGTATGGGAGTAAAAGTTAAAGAAAGACTAAACCACCTAAAAAAATAACCCCTCTAAGATGCAGGATTAGTCATAGGAAGGAAAGAAATAGAAGATAAAGGAGGTGCACGAGTTGTAGTTGTAGAAATAGATCTTGATTCAACGCAACGCTCATCTCCAAGCAAAATGCTAAAAAATGAAGCTGCAAAACAAAGTATCTGATGAGATGATACTTCAATCTCCTTTATATTTGCATCTCAGAACACAGTTCAAGGATTTAATGGATTACACCAACGATCTAATTGCCAAAATCAACAAAAATTATTAGTATCTTGGAGAAATATAAAAATTAAGGTTGGAGTAGATCGAGTAGTTTAAAAGAAAACAATAAAAATCAACTGTGTCAGTGGTTAAACAAAATTTATAACATACTACTGGCCTGTCTTAAAATATTGCTTTCAAAAAATTTAAGTAAAAAATATAAAATAATTTTATGGAATTAAAAAATTTATTCGTTACAGCCAACCAGAAAACCAAATAGAAGTAATAGAGCTTGCAGACCACCAAGGATACTTTGAAAAATTTAAAGAAATAAAATGATTAACTTAATCGAAAAATTGGTTAGTATCAATAAAAACAATTAAAAAATGTTGAGCATTTATAGTTTAGACATCAAAAATTCAATGAATTAGAGAAGAATATGAATGAAATCTTCAAAAATCTAGCTCAAACTGAAGACCTATAAAAAACCAGAAAAGTTTGGTAGTAGTATGTGGAGTACGTAAAGACAAGAGACAAAAAGATAAAGGCAATGGAGGAGATGATGAAGAAGAAAGATAAGGAAATCACCCAAAAGCAAAAAGTCTAAGAGGTAATGAAAAACGCAATGGCTTAGACTTAAGACATTTATCAGAAGTATAAGTAAAAACTGGACAAATTTGAGGAGTTTATTTCTAAAAACTAAAAAGAAATTGTTAACCTCTCATAAGAAAACTATCGCATTAAAATGGAGTTAGAGCAATAGAAAAACATACTAAACATCCGACTGAAGAACGAAGTGGAAGTCAAAAACAAATTGTAAGAAAGGGTAAAAGCTTTTGAAAAAGTATAAACCGAAACAAAAACATCTCGGCTCTTGGAAGCTGAGCTGCAGAAGATGTTCCAGTAGCTGACAACTTCATAAAAATAAAAAGTAAACAGGTTACGAATGGAGGTGAAGGAAAAGGAGCGTGAGACTCAACAGCTGAATTAGTTCCTGAACGAGAAGGACAAGACTATTGAGAAGCTGATTGAGGACAAGGAGAAGAAAAATTTAGAAAACAGTAAACTTTATCTACAACTGAATGCAAAATCTGAGTTTGAGGTGTTGAGGAGAGAGATGGAGGAGTACAAAACCAAGATAATGTGCCGATGCGGTGCTGATCGCGAGCGAGAGGTAGTGCTCAAGACCTGTCCCCACATCTTCTGCAAGAAATGCATCGACGACACAACTGCAAACAGGAACAGAAAGTGTCCAATCTGCGGAGTCCGCTTCACCAAGACTGATATCCATTAAATTGTGTGGACGTGAATTTATCAGTGTTTGTGAATAAATTTATTGGATTTTATTTTAATTATTGAAGAGCAGGCAGATATTGATATAATTGGTTATTTGAATGTTACAAACGATTACACTCTTTCCCTACACGACGCTCTTCCGATCTGATCGGAAGAGCGTCGTGT
>ERZ724520.946-NODE-946-length-15234-cov-9.339548_pt1 | contig 15234 bp, 14 predicted proteins | sample MGYA00376053_ERZ724520 | MGnify/ENA primary metagenome ERZ724520 (study PRJEB28724, sample SAMN07190886) | activated sludge metagenome | isolation source: activated sludge of sewage treatment plant in Hong Hong | place: USA: Christiansburg, Virginia | collected... | reverse complement strand
GTGCTAAGCCGGCTCTTTGAACAAGTTAAATTAGAGCTCGTTTCAAGAGCGGATCACCCTGGCGACAACATACCAAGTAGCTACTGCTGGAAAAGTACCTACACGACCTCACCCGCCACGTTGCCCAGCGACGTAACGGATAAAGCCGAGTTGAATTTCGCGCACAATCGCTCGGGCCGATCACCAAATTTCTTGTTATGCCCGTTCTGCTTGCAACCCTGCTAGTTCCCGCCCTGCTCACCTGGGCTTTGAGTAGCGCCCTGCGTTTGTCCGAAGAGGACATGATGATCGTTTTTGTCACGCTGCTCTTTCTCACCTTCCTGCTCTCGGTAGCAGGTGCGCACTTGCTGGAACACGGTCAGCGCTTTCGTCGCCAGAAGCTCCTGGAAGACATGACCACCACACAAAAGCTGCAATGGGTACTGGGACAACGCGAGATCGTGGCTGCTTTGGTGGCACTTTTGGCGCTCGCCGTTTGGGTGGCGTATCGGGTGGGCACTCCCGACGGCATTGGTCCGGCAAAGCTGACCGACAACCTCGGCGCAGTTGCGGCATCATCTCCGGTCAGTTCTCCCGTCTCCAGTGCGTCGCTCGCCTACCAATCCGCCCCACTGCCGACTCGCCGACCTGACGTTGTCGCATCCACGACCGACGCGCTGGCCGCCCCAGGTCAGGCAAGGACAAAGGCGCAAGCTAAGGCTGAGACACAAGCCGTGACAGCAGCTGAAGCGCAGCTCAAGTTACTAACTGAGGCAAAGGCCCAGGCTGACGCAACCGCCAAGGCAGAGGTTCAGGCAAGAGCCGTCGAGCAGGCCAAGACCGATGCGCTTGCCAAGGCGCTGGAGCAGGCAAAAGCAGAGGCACAGGCTGAAGGGCTAGCACAGGCCAAGGCACTGGAAGAAGCCAAGGCTAAGGCGGACGCGCTTGCCAAGGCCTTGGACCTGGCGAGAGAAGAGGCAAAGGCCAGGGCCCTTGCTCAGGCAAAGGCAGAGACACAAGCCAGGGCAGTAGCCGAAGCGCAGGTCAAGTTACAAGCTGAGGCAAGGGTCCAGGCTGACGCAGCCGCCAAAGCAGAGGCTCAGGTGAGAGCCGTCGAGCAGGCCAAGACCGATGCGCTTACCAAGGCACAGGCACAGGCGGTTGCCCAGGCCAAGGCACTGGAACAAGCCCGGGCCAAGTCTGATGCGCTTGCCAAATTGCTGGAACAGGCAAAAGCAGAGGCACAAGCTAGGGCAGTAGCCGAAGCAAAGCTTAAGTCCGATGGACAAACACAGGTCAAGTTACAAGCTGAGGCAAAAGCCAAGGCGGACGCGTTAGCCAAGGCAGAAGCCAATGCCAACGTCAAGGCGCTGGCAGAAGCCAATGTAAAGGCTGATGCGCTTGCCAAAGCACTGGAACAGGCAAAAGCAGAGGCAAAGGCTGAAGGGCTCGCACAGGCAAAGGCTTTGGAGCAGGCCCGGGCCGAGGCAAAGGCCAGTGCGCAGACAAAGGCAACGGCAGATTCGAAGCCCAAGGCACAATCCGACGCTGTGGGCAAGGCAGAGGCGGTTGCTCAGGCCAAGAAACTGGAACAAGCCAAGGCCAAGTCCGACGCGCTTTCCAAGGAGCTCGAACTGGCAAAAGCTGAGGCGAAGGCCCAGGCTGACGCAGCCGCCAAGGCAGAGGCTCAGGTGAGAGCCGTCGAGCAGGCCAAGACCGATGCGCTTACCAAGGCACAGGCACAGGCGGTTGCTCAGGCCAAGGCGCTGGAGCAAGCAAGACAAGAGGCAAGGGCAGATGCACAAGCCAGGGCACAGGCCGAGGCAGCGGCCAAAGTAGATGCTCAGACGAGAGCCGCCGATCAAGCAAAGTCACTGGAACAAGCCAAGGCGGCGGCAGCCAAGGTACAAGCAGAATCCAAGGGCAAAGCAGACGCGCAAGCCAAGGCGCAGGCGGAAGCAGTGGCCAGGCAAGATGCGCAAGCTAAAGTAGATGCGCTTGCCAAAGCGCTGGAACAGGCAAAAGCAGAGGCAAAGGCTGAAGGGCTCGCGCAGGCTAAGGCATTGGAACAAGCCAGGGCCGAGGCAAAAACCAAGGCAGATGCGCTTGCCAAAGCGCTGGAAAAGGCAAAAGCAGAAGCGGTCGCACTGGCAAAGGCTTTGGAGCAGGCCCGGGCCGAGGCAAAGGCCAGTGCGCAGACAAAGGCAACGGCAGATTCGAAGCCCAAGGCACAATCCGACGCTGTGGGCAAGGCAGAGGCGGTTGCTCAGGCCAAGAAACTGGAACAAGCCAAGGCCAAGTCCGACGCGCTTTCCAAGGAGCTCGAACTGGCAAAAGCTGAGGCGAAGGCCCAGGCTGACGCAGCCGCCAAGGCAGAGGCTCAGGTGAGAGCCGTCGAGCAGGCCAAGACCGATGCGCTTACCAAGGCACAGGCACAGGCGGTTGCCCAGGCCAAGGCACTGGAACAAGCCCGGGCCAAGTCTGATGCGCTTGCCAAATTGCTGGAACAGGCAAAAGCAGAGGCACAAGCTAGGGCAGTAGCCGAAGCAAAGACCAGTGCACAGATCAGGGCGATGGCGGATGCGAAGCCTGCGGCACAGGAACCGGCCAAGGCACTGGCACCAAGCCAAACGATCTTGTCTACAGCACAACCGACCAAGCCAACCCAAGCTGTGCAAGGGGACGAGCGTCGTCAAATCGAAGCGTCCGTCCGTCAATGGGCCAAAGTGTGGGCGGCGGGAGAAGTCGATCAGTACCTTGCGATGTACAGTGATTCGTTCGTGCCTGATGACCGCGTTACGAGATCGCAATGGGAGAAGATTCGTCGACAACGCGTGGGCAATGCGCGGGGTATGGCAATCGATATTCGTGATCTGACAATCACCCAGCTCACACAGACCAAAGCGCAAGCGGTTTTTGTCCAGAGCTACCAGGCAGTCGGTATCAAGGATCAAATGCGCAAGATGCTGATACTGGAAAAGACCGGCGACCGGTGGAGAATTGCGTCGGAGCGTGCCGCTCTCGGCGCTGGTAAATAGAACAAATAGGGCCTTCCAGGTGATTCCGTTCACTGATGCTGATCTACTTGGACCAAGCCTGGGCTCCGAGGTCATGAGCCGCATCGCAGCGCCCATGGTGGGGGGCATGGTGTTATCGACCGTGCTGACGCTGGCGGTGATTCCGGCGATTTACGCGCTAGTCAAGCAGTGGCGACTCAAGCGGGGGTTGGAGGCGTAACAGTTCATAACCGTGCATTTGACGCTGGCTAGTACGCAAATACGTTGAAGCCGTGGTGGAGCACTGGCGGCTAGCTTGCAAGTGGTAAGGTTGCAGCCATGCGACACGTCATCATCCTGTACTGCACAACCGATGGCCAGACCCTGCGCATCTGTGAATACCTGCAAGGCGTTGTGGAGCAGTCTGGCGCGGAGGTCACCGTGCTGTCCATGGACTTGGCCGATGGGCGTGATTTGACCGTTTTTGACACCATCGTGATTGGCGCCAGCATTCGTTATGGCAAGCACTCCAAACTGGTGTACGACTTTGTCCATCGCCATGCCATGCTCCTGGACAGCAAGCCCAACGCGTTTTTCAGTGTCAATCTAGTGGCCCGAAAGCCGGGCAGAAACACGCCCGCCACCAACCCCTACCTGAAGGAGTTTCTTCAGCAGGTACCGTGGAAGCCGCGCAATCTGGCGGTCTTTGCCGGCAAGATCAACTATCCCGTGTACGGACCACTGGACCGCCTGGTGATCCGGTTGATCATGTGGCTGACGAACGGACCCACCAATCCAAAGGCGGTGGTCGAATTTACCAATTGGGACCAGGTGCGTGCATTTGGAGAACTTATTGCGCAAATGGAGTAGCGAACACATTCGCCGGTGCGGACTCTCACTGGTGTACCGCAAGCACCTGTGGCAACTCAAGCAGGTGTGACCCGTTCTTCCAGGCGATGTTGTATGCCATTTTGACCCTTGCCATACTCTGCCACATGCAGTTGAATTGGTTATCCGTTTCTCCAAGGAAAATCATGAGCCCCACCTACCAAGCCAACCCCAAGCTCGACCTCCGCTTCACACGCGTGGTGAATGTGCCCCGCGCGCTCGTGTGGCGCGCTTGGACGGAGCCCGAGTTGCTCAAACCCTGGTTTTGCCCGCTGCCATGGACGACGATTGACTGCGAGATCAACCTACGCCCCGGCGGCCTGTTCCGCACCACCATGCAGTCACCCGAAGGGTTGGAGTTCCCCAACGCGGGTTGTTACCTGGAAGTGGTGCCGCTCGAGAGGCTGGTGTGGACCAACGCCCTGCTGCCGGGTTTTAGGCCCAGCAAACCAACTGCCACCTGCGGTGACAACGATGCAGAGTTCATGTTCACCGCCATGATTGAACTTGCCGATGCAGACCAAGGCACCCTATACACCGCCACCGTTCTGCACGCTGACGAAGCTGGCTGCGGGAAACATGCTGCCATGGGCTTTGAAGGGGGTTGGGGCGCAGCACTGGAGCAAATGGTGGCGATGATTCAGCGCGGGATCTGAGCGCGGCATTCGCCATCAGAAATCAATGGGCCGCCAAGCCCTCACCCCTCGAAGCCTGACGTGAGGTGGATGGTTTGTGCCAATCACTTTTATCGTGTCGGTATCGCTTGGAAATTTGCCACTACCAAGTCTGAGCTGTGTGTCTCCAATTTGACGCGCTAGCGGGCATTCATATAACCGCACGCAGTCAGCGGAATAGTTCTCGGACGACCGTGATTTTTATCACATAATTTATCATTGGAAGCTGTTTAAAAAACCGTTGGCATCGCGATCCCGTGGCTCCTTCTTGAAGTCCCTGCAGGGTCACTCATGCAAGACAACCATGGCATCTCCCACTGTTACCGTTCTTGATCTCACGGCGAGCCTCGGACTCCATGCGCTGACGCAACTTGGCGTCGCCCACACTTCGGGGGCCGGTGTTTGGCCACAAATTGCCTTGGGTAGCGGGACCACCACGCTGCGCTTGGACTGGCATCGGCCGGCCAACGACCTGGATTTGCCTGCGCAATCGGAAGACCTCGCCGCCATCATTGTTTTGGTCGGCCCCGGTTCGACCAACCGACTCCGAGCAGTGCTGAAGTTGCTGGCACCCGTGGCGCAGTCAAATATTTGGGCATTCCTGATGCCGAATGCACTCATGGAGCACGCGGAACTCAAATCGCTTCCTGCAAAACAAGCGCAGCGTATCCAGGTCGTCAAGCTGCCAGATAGCAGCCCGCAGACCTTGTGGTTCATCTTGATGGAGCAATTGGGCAAGCTCGACTTCAAGCATTTTCTGGCCCTTCAACCACCCCCTTCCTTGAGAGACGATATGAGTTCTAATTTGAAACAATGCATGATCGACACCATGACCATCGATGGCGCCCTTGCGGCAGCCCTGGTGGATTACCGCAGCGGCATGTGCCTTGCGCAAGCGGGTGGCGGAATGAATCTGGATCTGGCAGCTGCCGGCAACAGCCAGGTCGTGAAAGCCAAGCTCGCCACCATGGAGTCGCTGGGATTGCGCCGCGGCATCGAGGACATCCTGATCACCCTGGGCGATCAGTACCACCTGATCCGCTTGGTGCCCAATAACCAGGGCCTCTTCCTGTACCTTGTGCTGGACAAGTCGAAAGGCAATCTGGCGCTGGCCCGCTACAAGCTCTCTGACATTGAGCGTTTACTGAAGGTGTGAGTTGAATCGATGTTGATCATATGTGGCAGTGAGTTTCGAGAGATCGCCGTCAACGCAGAACGCTAGCGGCAAGCCTGCCCACCTCGGCAAGCGGTTCATCCTTGATGTGTGTACCTGCAGCACTCTTACCCAGATAAGCGGTTACGAAAATCGGTTTGGCTTGTGGCGGTAGCGGAAATCCAATGTCGTTGGAGTCGGTTTTATTGGCCCCTGTCTCGTTGCAGGTCGGCATGGCTTGGCTGCCAAAGCCGGCAGTGGTGATACTGATCTACCTTCAACCCATCCCGTGGGCGGCATGGTGTCCTCAACCGTGCTGACGATGGAGAGCAAATGAGAATAGTGGGGGTTGGATCACTGGCTGCCTAGCGGACATGTGCTATGACCCCACTTTTCGTCTCCGTCGGAGCAACTTCAACTTCAGTATAAAAACACGCTGAAGCCCACGCAGAATTTACACAGCCTGCTATCAATTCATGAGTAGTTCATGTGCCCGGGGTGCCAAGCCAAAGCCTGCTTGCGTTAAAACATGTTTCGTGTGGTGGCTTGCGTGGCCGACGCTTGATCCTCATCAAAATAGAGATCACTGCAAGGGCTAGCATGTACTGAAGCCGACCCCCGGTTCCATTCAAAGAGCCTTGCCATGCGCACACCCAATAACCCCGAAACAACACCCAGCTCCCCAACCCAGACCGTGGAGTCCGCCACGCAACGTCTGGACCGCTTGACCCACGCCGCAGTGGCGCCCTTGACCGGCGGCCTGTCCCCGGTAGCCCTGGCCCTGGCCATGGCCGACTGGGCCTGGCACCTGGGCGCTTCACCCGGTCGACAACTCGAACTGGCCGCCCTGGCAGCCCGCTTGGGGCAAGACACCCTCAGGACCCAGCGCACGGCTCCCGACGATGCCGGCTCGGCCGACGACGATCCGCGGTTTCGCCATGAAGCCTGGGCCACCTGGCCGTTCAGCCAGATCCGGACCGGTTTTCGCAACACCGAAGCCTTCTGGCGGGAAGCAGCGTATGTGCCAGGCATGACCGCCCACCACGCCGACATGACCCAGTTTTTTACCAGGCAATGGCTGGGCATGCTGGCGCCAGCCAATTGGCTGGCCACCAACCCGGTGGTGCTGAAGGATGTGGTCGAGTCCAACGGCGCCCATCTGCTCCAGGGCGCGCAGAACTGGTTGCGCGACGCAGCAGGCCTTCAGTTGTCGAGCGAGCCAGCACCGCAAGACCACTTTCGGGTCGGCCAGGAAGTGGCCGTCACCCCGGGCAAGGTGATCTTTCGAAATGCCTTAATCGAGTTGATCCGTTATGACGCCCAGACCGACAAGGTGCACCCCGAGCCCGTGCTGATCATCCCGTCATGGATCATGAAGTACTACATCCTGGACTTGTCGCCGCACAATTCCATGGTTCGCTACCTGGTCGAACAGGGGCACACGGTCTACATGCTGTCGTGGCGGAATCCGGACGCGCAGGACCATGATCTGACCATGGACGACTATCTGCGTTTGGGCGTCATTGACGCGTTGCACGCCGTGGGCGAATGCAGCGGCACGCGCCACGGCGTGCACACCATGGGTTATTGCCTGGGTGGCACCCTCCTGGCTATCGCCGCCGCATTGGGGCGACGCGGCGGCATGTCCGACCACCCCCACATGCCCACCATCAAAACCATGACACTGCTGGCGGCCCAGACGGATTTTTCGGAGCCAGGTGAATTGGGTTTGTTCATAGATGAGAGCCAGGTCGGATTTCTGGACCAGATCACGCGCGGCAAGGGCTACCTGTCGGGTGACCAGATGGCGGGATCGTTCCAGTTCCTGCACTCCCGTGATTTGGTGTGGACCCGGCGCATGCGCGAGTACCTGATGGGTGAGCGCGAGCAGCCCAATGACCTGATGGCATGGAATGCCGACACCACCCGCATGCCCGCGCGCATGCACCACGAATACCTGACGTCGCTCTACCTGCACAACGCCCTGGCCAGCAGCACCTACCGGGTACGGGGACGCGCGGTATCGCTGTCCGACATTCACTTACCCGTGTTCCTCGTCGGCACCCAGCGCGACCACGTATCGCCATGGCAGTCAGTCTACAAGCTACACCATCTATGCAATGCCGAGATCACGTTTGTGCTGACCAGCGGTGGGCATAACGCCGGCATCATCTCAGAACCCGGACACGCCCATCGCAGTTACCAGATGAACATTCGCCCCGCGCACAGCGCCTGGATCGAGCCGACCCAGTGGGCGCAGCAAACCCCGGTGCAGGACGGATCGTGGTGGCCTGCCTGGCACCAGTGGCTGGGCGTACGCTCGGGGCGCAAAGTGCCGGTGCGGTCGCTGCCTGCCGAAGCCGCAATCTGTGACGCGCCAGGCTCCTATGTCATGCAGCGCTACCAAGACTGAGCCTTTCCCTCCACTGAAAAGAACTGCACCTGTGCACTGTCGGCCAGCTTGTGGATAGGCGTGTTCACAAGCCATGAAACTCTTGCCCGCCTTGGGTTTTCCGATCGTGCCTGGGTATTGGAGAGCTGCGTGTGGCGCGGTTTCTGGCCGGCAACACCCAAACGTACAATTCCCGCATGCCCTTTCGTCCTGTCAGTCCAATGGCTCGCAAAGGGGGTGTAGCACCCTCCTCGCCAGAACCTGCGCCCATCGCCCTGCAATTGCAGCAAGGTGTTGTTTTGCACCAGCAGGGCAAGTTCCAGGAGGCCCGGGCGCTCTACGAAGCGGTGCTGCGCCATGCACCCAGCAATTTTGATGCGCTGCATCTTTTGGGCGTGATTGCCGCCCAGACGCAAGACAATACGCGTGCCCTGCAGCTCTTTAATCAGGCCCTGAAAGTCAATCCTGGTTCTGCGGACGCCTTGAGTAACCGCGGCATCGCGCTCAAGAACTTGAACCGCTTTTCGCAAGCCTTGGAGAGTCTTGAGAAGGCCCTGGCGCTCAAGCCGGACTTTGCAGACGCGCACAACAACCGTGGCATCGTGCTGCAAGAACTTGGGCGTTTTGATGCATCACTGTCCAGCTACGACCAGGCCCTCAAGCTGAAACCAGACTTTGCTGAAGCCGTCTTCAACCGTGGCCGCGTTCTTACAGAGTTGAGACGGTTTGATGAGGCCATAAACCACTACGACCGGGCGCTTGCGCTGCGCCCGGGCTACCCTGACGCACGCTTCAATAAATCTATCGCATTGCTGCGCGAGGGATTCTTTGAAGCGGCATGGTCACTTCATGAGTCGCGGTGGGATGTAAAACACGCGGGCTTCAAAAAACGCGAGTGTGCTGCACCCCTGTGGCTGGGTAGGGAGCCGTTGGACGGCAAGAGCATTCTCCTGCGCACGGAGCAGGGCATGGGCGACAACATCCAGTTTTGCCGCTACGCCAAACTGCTGCATGAACAGGGTGCGAGGGTATTGCTTGAAACCCCCAAGCCTTTGATGTCCCTTCTCGCCGGGTTGGCGGGAGTGGACGAACTGGTAGAAATAGGAACCGCACCAGCCGCCATTGACTACCATTGCCCACTGCTGTCTTTGCCGTTAGCGCTCAACACCACGCTCGCCACCATTCCGGCACCTTGCGCCTACATCGGGGCTGATCCATCCAAATCAAAGGCCTGGAAGGCTCGGCTTGGCCCGGCCACAAAACCGCGCGTGGGATTGGTCTGGAACGGTAACACGTTGCACAAGAACGACGCAAATCGCAGTCTGAGCCTTCGACTTCTTTTGAGCCATCTGCCGAGCGAGTGCGAATACTTCAGCCTTCAAAAAGAGGTCCGTCCCGTTGACAGGCAAGCCCTGCACGAGGGCAACCTGGGGCATTACGGCGAAGAACTGCACGATTTTTCTGATACCGCCGCTCTATGTGCCCAACTTGATGTGGTTCTGAGTGTGGACACCAGTGTCGCGCATTTGGCAGGTGCCATGGGTCAGCCAACCTGGCTGTTGCTGCCGTTTTTGCCGGATTGGCGTTGGCTGCTTGACCGGGACGACAGCCCTTGGTATCCCACAGTCCAGCTTTTCCGGCAAAGCGAATCCCGTAGCTGGGAGCCCGTGCTGGCGCGTGTCGCCTCGAACTTGCAGAGGCTGGCGGGTCAGTGGAGTAGCCAGCCAGCCAGGGGCGGGCCGGAGGGCTGAGACGGTCACAATCGCCATGCGCGGTATTCGCGGCAAAGGCCGACGAGCCGCGCCTTGAACGGAATCGATATGAACGAAAACATTACCCAATTGCTAGCCAAGATGGCCGCATTGGAAGACGAACTGCGCACGGCGGTCCACGAGCAGGAAAGTCGCATGTTCTTCCAGATCAAAGGCAAGCGCATCGAGTTCGAAAGCTCCGTCAAGGCGGCCCATCGCAAACTCAAGAAGAATTTTTTCCGCTGGCTGGTCACCAACCGGCCACAAAACCTCATCACCGGGCCCATCATTTACAGCATGATTTTCCCGATGATGCTGTTCGACCTGTGTGTGAGTTTCTACCAGTGGTCGTGTTTCCCGATTTACGGCATCACCAAGGTGCGCCGCAGCGACTACATCGTGTTTGACCGGCACCACCTCAGTTACCTCAATTTCATCGAGGTCTTTCACTGCACCTACTGCGAGTACGGCAACGGTTTGATGGGTTATATGTCGGAGATATTGGCCCGTACCGAGGAATACTTTTGCCCCATCAAACACGCCCACAAAATACTGGGAACCCACAGGCACTACAACCGTTTCCTGGACTATGGTGATGCCGTGGACTATGAGAAGAAGCTGGAGGAGTTCCGGGTTGGTTTGGGCAAAGTGAAGTCCTGATACCAGGTTACTTCCAAGGGCTGCACGCGGTTCACGCGGCATTCAAGACTTTTCAAGATTTTTCAAATTTTGGGTGCGACTTTATACTCTGTGTCACAGAGTACTCTACAATTACTGCATGAAATATCAAAATGCCCCGTTACTGAACCCGGAAGACGCCCGCCAAGCACTGGACACTATTGCAGCCACCGCCCAGCGCAGTACCACCTTGTACCGTTACCACCAGGCCTCACCGTACTTCTTCGTGTGGGGCGTGGTGTGGGTGTTCGGATATGGGTCGAGTGACCTCTGGCCCACCCGGGCCGGTTGGATATGGATGTTGCTGGATGCCATTGGCGTTGCCGTATCCATCTGGATTGCCCAGACGGACCGCGCGCGCCGCGGTGCCGGTTCAGGATTGGCCTGGCGCATCGCCGGTATGGGTTTCAGTCTTTGCGTGTTTTTCGCCGCAAGCTTTGTTGTGATGGCACCGTTGAGCGGTAAACAGGTTTCCAGCTTTATCACCCTGACCGTGGCACTGGCCTATGTGTTGGTCGGACTGTGGGCTGGGCTGCGCTGGATTGTTGCTGGTGTGGCGGTGGCTGCGCTGACCCTGTTTGCCTATTTTGTTGCGCCTGCCTACTTCAACACCTGGATGGGGTTGGTGGGCGGTGGTGTGCTGGTGTTGACCGCGTATTGGTTGCGCAGAGTTTGAGATGGCTGAATTTAATGACCTCATTCACCAGCCCATACGGCTCAAGATCATGGCGACCCTGAACACCTTTCCCAATGGCGAGCTGGTGGAATTTGTGCGGTTGCGCGAGATCATCCAGGCCACCGAGGGCAATTTGGGTGCGCATCTCTCAACCCTTGAAAAGGCCGGTTTCATCGAAGTCCTGAAAGATTTCTTTGGCAAAAAACCGCGCACCCGTGTGCAAATGACTTCCGAAGGGCGCGAAGCCTTTCGGCAACATGTTCAGCACCTGACACAGCTTCTCGCTGGCGACCACTAATCGCCTTTCTCAACCCAAGGAGTTTTTTATGACATCCCTTGTTCGTCGTGCTTCCCAAATTGCTCTGCTGGCCCTCATGGTGGTTCTTGCGCCTTCATCGTGGTCACAGGCACCCGAAAGCCCCGCTGTGTTGATGGCCAAACAGCGGGAGGCCATGGCGCAGTTGAGTTTTATGGACGGTGCCTGGCGGGGCTCGGCCTGGAACGTGGACCCGACGGGCAAGCGCCATGAAGTGACGCAGACCGAACGGGTGGGCAGTTTTCTGGACGGCACGGTTCGTGTCATCGAAGGGCGTGGCTACAACACGGATGGCACGGCTGGTTTTCAGGCTCTGGCCGTGTTGTCCTACGATTTGAATAAAAAGGCCTGGGTCATGCGCTCCTGGGCCCAGGGCCGCACCGGCGAATTTGCGTTTGTCCCCACGGCCGACGGATTTGTCTGGACCGTACCCGCCGGTCCGAACGCCACCGTGCGCTACACCGCCGTGATCAAAGGCGACACATGGCGGGAAATCGGCGAATACATCAGGGAAGGCAGCGAGCCCCGCCAGGTGTTTGAGATGAACGTGCGCCGTATGGGGTCCAGCCAATGGCCGGAAGAAGGCGCGATTCCGATGAAGTGAACCAGCCGTAGACGGGTCAGCGCCGTTGCAACAATGAGCCCAGCATGCCTGCCAAATCACCGGAGTTGCCCAGGCCGCCAGCGGGTGCGGTGCCTTGGGGCGTGAGCTGGTCAATCAAGCCCGGCAAGATCTGCGACAGCTGGCTCGACGCCTGTGCCGGGTCAATACCGAGTTGGCTGGCAATTTGGCCCAGGTCGCCGCGGCCCAGCACGCTGGTGATCTGGTCGGCAGAGATCGGCAGGTTCTGGCCACTGCCGATCCAGGAACTGATGATATTGCCCAGGCCCGCCTGGTTGAACTTCTCGGTGAGACCGTTGAGACCGCCCGATGCAGAATTATTGGCCAGCAGGTCGCTCAGCACCTGGCTCATACCACCGTGTTGTTGCAATTGGCTTGCAACTGCGCCCATGACCGAATCCAGCAAACCCATGGCGACACTCCCGTAAAAGTTGAATGAAGGTGGGGCTATCGTAGCAAAGGCAGGCGAACCTCGTGTGGTCAGCAACCAAGGTGACTGGTGGTCCCACCCAACTGGCGCTACTCTTACGGACTATGACGCAAACTGCCACGCCTCCTTACATCCCTCAAATCCGCCTGTACCAGGACTGGCTCCAGCGCGAGCGGGGTCTGGTCTTTGAAAACTACGACGCTTTGTGGCGCTGGTCGGTGGATGATCTGGAGGCCTTTTGGCAGAGCGTGTGGGACTACTTCGCGCTGCAGTCACCCACATCCCACACCGCAGTGCTGCAAGACCGCCGTATGCCGGGAGCCCAATGGTTCAGCGGAGCCCAGGTCAACTATGCGCAGCAGGTGTTGCGCCATGTCGATCTGGCCGGCGCAGCGGGTTTGCCCGCCATCCTCAGCCATAACGAGAAAAGCCTGGCCAACAGCGCAGCGCCCCGCACCCTGAGCTGGCCGGCGCTGCGCCAGCAAGTGGCGTCCATGGCACTGCACTTGCAGGCGCAGGGTGTGCAGCCCGGTGACCGCGTAGCCGCGTATCTGCCCAACACGCCCGAAGCCGCCGTGGCGTTTCTGGCGACCGTCAGCATTGGTGCAGTCTGGAGCCTGTGTGCACCCGACATGGGGACGAACGCGGTGTTGGACCGGTTCAAACAAATCACCCCCAAGGTGTTGATAGCCTGTGATGGGGTGACCTATGGTGGTCGTGACCTGGACCGCACAGCGGTGGTCGCCGAACTGTGCGCCGCCCTGCCGTCGGTGCAGCACCTGATTCTTCACAGCAATTTGGGCGTCGATACAGTTGCTATTAAAAATGTAGCTGACTATGCATATTTCACGAGGGCTACAGGCCTGGACTTGGGGTCTTGCCAAAATGATTCAAAGACTTCGGCGTTTGAGCCGCTCTGGCTGCCATTTGACCATCCGTTGTGGATTGTCTACTCCAGCGGCACCACGGGCTTGCCAAAACCCATCGTGCACAGCCACGGCGGCACGATTCTGGTGGCCATGGCGCTCAAGTGCCTACAGAACGACATTGGGTGCAGTTACCACCCCAACTCGTTCGGCGAGCGTTACCACTGGTACAGCTCCACCGGCTGGGTCATGTGGAACGCCCAGGTGGCCGGTTTGCTGGGTGGCACGACCTGCTGCATTTTTGACGGTAGCCCGGGCGGCAGCACGTTAGATGCCAGCGGCAACAAACTGGCCCCGGACTGGACCACCTTATGGCGTTTTGCCGCCCATCTGGGCGTCACGTTTTTCGGCGCTGGCGCGGCCTTTTATGCCAACTGCCTGAAGGCGGGTGTTGATTTGGCAAGTTGTGGCGACCTGTCCCGTGTCCGGGCCTTGGGTACCACAGGTTCTCCGTTGAGTGCGGAGGCCCAGGCCTGGGGAACCGGGCAGTTTGCCCGCATGGCACAAACCGAAGCCCAAAGTGACATCTGGTGGTGCAATATCTCGGGCGGAACCGACTTCGCTGGTGCCTTTATTGGCGGTAACCGCGAGTTGCCACAAACACCGGGCGCCATGCAATGCCGCGCACTGGGTTGCGCCGTTGAAGCCTGGAACGAACAAGGTGAGGCTGTGATCGACGAAGTGGGCGAACTGGTCTGCACCCAGCCCATTCCCAGCATGCCTTTGTATTTCTGGGGCGACACCGGCAATGTCCGTTACCTCTCCAGCTACTTCGATACCTACCCCAATGTCTGGCGCCACGGCGACTGGCTCAAGGTGGGCTCCGACGGCAGTTGCATCATCTACGGCCGCTCCGACGCCACCATCAACCGCCATGGCCTGCGCATGGGCACCAGTGAGCTGTACAGCGCGGTAGAGACTTTGCCGGAGGTGCTGGACTCCATGGTGGTGGACCTGGAGTACCTGGGTCGTGAGAGTTATATGCCGCTGTTTGTGGTGCTGCGTGACGGGCTGACGCTGGACGCAGCCATCCACACAAAAATCGTGGATGCCATCAAGACCGCGTTGAGCCCGCGTTTTGTGCCCAACGAAATTTTTCAGGTGACCGAGATTCCGCGCACTTTATCGGGCAAAAAGCAGGAGCTGCCGATCAAGAAGCTGCTGCTGGGCCAGCCGCTGGAGAAAGTGGTTAACCGCGAAGCCATGGCCAATCCCGGCTGTCTGGACTGGTATGTGAACCTGGCCCGTGCCAGGGGTGCGCTATCGGCTTGATTCGCCCATTCAACGGCGGCACTGGTAAATGACTTCGTAGGCTTTTTCAGCCACTGCATCGTCCTGCAAACAGGCGATGGCCTGCGTGAAGTCTTTGGGCGCGTTCTTGATGACCAGGTCCGTGACCCAGTTGTGAACAAACAGTCGGCGCTTTTCATCGGGCATTGACAGCAATTTTTCCAGGGCGTCGTTAACCTTGCGGTCGTCGCAGGCGGCCATCAGCAGACTGACGAATCCTTCAATCTCGCCTACCGTGTGCGGGTTGGAGGGCAGGTCCCTTGGAGTAGTCATGCACATAAGTCTACCTGAGTGAACGGCCCTTGAAAAGACACAAAAAGCAGGATTTGCGCTACCGCCAAAGTCAAAAAGAGTAGCAAGAAACCTTTTGCTGACGAGGGCCGGGTTGCGATTTCTCCGTCATTGAGGTAGTCTTATCCAATGAGGTTTGATCCTGAGCGAGTTTTCTGATTCCAACGAGGTT
>ERZ724520.944-NODE-944-length-15259-cov-4.754999_pt1 | contig 15259 bp, 11 predicted proteins | sample MGYA00376053_ERZ724520 | MGnify/ENA primary metagenome ERZ724520 (study PRJEB28724, sample SAMN07190886) | activated sludge metagenome | isolation source: activated sludge of sewage treatment plant in Hong Hong | place: USA: Christiansburg, Virginia | collected... | reverse complement strand
GAATTTATAATTAAATTTTATAGTGCTTTGTTATAGGGAGATTTTTGTGAAAAAAAAGAGCTGCATATAGCAGCTCTTTTATGAAAATATGAATGAAGTATTATTTTATGCTAACCTCAACTGCATTACAAATTTTGTCTGCCGTGTTACCTTCCCAAACTAAAACTACTACTTTAAATTTTGATGCATTCCAAGAACTACTAGCAGTAATTGTATATACACCTTCAACAGTTTGATTAGCTGTGAAAGAAGTTCCCATTGAAATTAAACCTAAATCACCAACACTTCCATTTCCTTTTGCTCTTAAAACATTGTTATGGTCGGTATTTGCTTCTGGTCCAGTTTGGAAGGCATTAATTCCATCTTCTAGTAAATAAACACCAATATAATGTTGTGTACTTGTTGCATTATAAAATATTGCTTTAGTATTTACTTTAATGGTATTTCCAGAACGAGATGCAACTGCACCAATTCCTACACTAGGAGCATTAGCTTTAATTGCTGTTACTTTAGAATCTATTGTACTATTGTTTGATGATGCAGAAGAACTAAATCCTCCATGAGTCATTGTATAACCATGACCTGCATACCATGCATGTGGAATACTTGTTACTGAACTAAATGTGCTAAATACTTGTGAGAATTTTGGCCCAGCTTCGCTTGAAGTTGAGATATCATCACCATCTTGTATGCTCAATAAAACTGCATCACCACTGTAAGTTGATTTTAAATAAGCTTTAGCTGGTTCTCCGTTATCACCACACGGGCCACACCATGTAGCACCATTGTAAATCATTGTAGCTCTTTGTTTTTTTGCTACTGGAATATCAGAAGCATCAGTTGAATTAGAAACATATCCTGCAGGTTGTTCACAAGCTTCAATTGCTACTGCTGGATTTCCTTTTCCATCGCCATCAGCATCTTCATACCAAGTTCCTGCTAATGTACAAGTTCCATCGTTTTTTTTAGCGCCTGAGTTGTAATTACAAGCTGTAGAATCTGTACAACCTTTTTTACAGCTTTGGTTGGTAAATGCTATTATACTAAATAGCGAAAAAAATAAAAGTAGCTTTTTCATAATTTTATAGGTTTAAGTGATTAAGGATATTTTCTTAATCAAATATAGCATAATAAACTACAAAAACAATACAAAATCTGAAAAATACTATATAATTATTAAAATTATTTTAAAAATGTGTCGATTGAATAAATGCTGTTTTTTGGAATATATTCTATGAAATCATTGATTTTTGACTCTTCAAAATTATTTAAGTCTAGTTTAGGAATAAATCTAATTGTTTCTTCAGAATCTTCATTAAATATATAACCGTATTTTCTAACACCGTTATTTAAAAGAATCATTGCTTGAGTTGTATTCATGTCTATTATTTAAAAATCCAATAATAGTGAATCAAAGTTAATGCCATTTTCAATTTTTAAAATGTAACCTTACATTAACTTAATTTTAACATTTAAATAATGTTTTGTTTAGTTTGTGTTAGTGTTTGGCAATTTTTCTTGTTTTGAAGCCTTTTTGGAGCCACTATACATTTCAAATTTTAGTAGCTTACATTCTAAAGAGGCATTAAATAAAGTCATTTTTTTGCTTGGGTGTAAGCCAATACTTTTCATTGCTTCCATGTTTGAAGTAATAATCCATGCAGTCCAACCGCCAAAATCCTTTTTTAATTTATCGCCAATTTGTTTATAAAATGCATTTGTATCTTCCATTTTAATACGTTCATCATATGGTGGATTTAATAAAATAGTACCATGTGGTTTAGTAGGCATTAAATCAAAAAACGAAATATGTTGGTAATGAATCACATCATCTACTTTTGCAACCGCACCATTTCTTTTCGCCATTTCAAGAGGCACTATATCAATATCAGATGAAATAATATTTGGCATATCATCTTTTATTCTATTAATACAGCTATCATAAATGGTATCCCAAAGCTCTTTATCAAAATCACGCCATTTCATAAACCCAAACTCTTCTCTAAAAACTCCTGGAGGAATGTTGTTAGCAAACATTGCCGCTTCAATTCCCAAAGTCCCACTTCCACACATGCCATCAATTAATGGTAAATGGGGCTGCCAGTTTGATAATAAAACCATGCCTGCGGCTAACACTTCTTTCATTGGAGCAGTATCAATATCAACTCTATAGCCTCTTTTAAATAAAGAGTCGCCGCTACTATCTAAATTTACGCTCACATAATTTTTAAAAATATGAATATAAATTCTAATAGTTGGATTATCTAAATTAACATCTGGTCTTACCGAAAATTTCTCTACAAATCTATCGCAAATAGCATCTTTCGTTTTTTGTGAAATATACAATGAGTGATTAAAAACTTCTGAATTTACAGTGGCATTAATTGCAATAGTATCTTCTGTTCCTAATAATTTTTCCCATTCGTATTTTTTTAAATTCTCATATAATTCATGTTCATCTTCTGCATGAAACGAAAATAAAGGTACAAGTACTTTTAGTGCAGTTCTTAAGCATAAGTTTGCTTTATATAAAAATCCTTTATCACCTGTAAATGCAACACCTCTTTTAAATGGTTCAATATTTTTAGCGCCAAGTTTTAATAGTTCGTTTACCAATACGTCTTCTAATCCATGGAAAGTGGTTGCTTTCATTTCAAAGTCATTGGCATTATTTTTTTTCGTAATCAATGTATGTGTATTTTTTACAAATGTAATTTATTAATTGTGTTTATTTTAAATTAAATTTTAAAAATACCTTATAATAAATCGTTGGCTAAATTAGCTAATTCACTTCGTTCGCCTTTTTGTAAAGTAATATGCGAATATAAATTTTGACCTTTTAATCTATCTATTAAATAGCTTAAACCATTACTTTGTGCATCTAAATAAGGAGTATCTATTTGATAAATATCTCCCGTAAAAATTATTTTTGTGTTTTCGCCAGCACGTGTAATAATTGTTTTTACTTCGTGTGGAGTTAAGTTTTGCGCCTCATCTACAATAAAAAACATGTTACTTAAGCTTCTACCTCTAATAAATGCAAGTGGACAAATAACAATTTTTTCATGTTCTATCATTTCATTTATTTGTTTAAGCTCTTTATCTTTTTCAGTAAACTGGCTTTTTATGTATTTTAAATTATCCCAAAGTGGTTCCATGTATGGGTTTAATTTTGAGGTAATATCCCCAGGTAAGTATCCAATGTCTTTATTACTTAATGGTACAATTGGTCTTGCTAAATAAATTTGGTGATAATTTCGTCTTTGTTCAAGCGCGCCAGCTAATGATAATAAAGTTTTTCCAGTACCAGCCACGCCTTGTATGGTAACTAATCTAATATCTGGATTCATTATTGCATCCAATGCAAAAGATTGCTCAGCATTTTTCGGAATGATGCCAAATGAAGATGTTTTTGTAACACGTTTTAGTGATTTACTTGGCTGATCGTAACGAGCTAGTACGGATGCATTTCCGTTCTTAATTACATAATAATGATTTGCTGTTACATCATCTTTTTTTAATACATCTTTTGCAGCACAAGCACCTTTTTCATAAATTTGATTTATGAGGGTAGGGTTAACCTTATCAAGCGTAGTATTTCCTGTGTATAACTCATCTACTGTTAAAATTTTGCCAGTAGTATAATCTTCGGCATGTAAGTTTAATGATTTTGCTTTTATTCTTAAATTAATATCTTTTGTTACAAGCACAACTTTTCGAGTAGGGTTCGTTTCAGCTGTATATAACGCTGCATTTAAAATGCGATGATCACCTTTTCTTTCTTGGAAAATTTTCTCTGCATCTAGTTTAGACGAATTGTGCATTTCAATTTTAAAGTTGCCATGAGTTTTCCCATTTATTGGTGTCCATTCTTGTAAGGAATTTTGACCAGACATTGTATCAACATATCTAGTAAATTCTCTGGCAGAAAAATTCTTAGTGTCATTACCTTTTTTGAAATTATCTAGTTCTTCAAGAACAGTAATAGGTATTACTACATCGTGTTCTTTAAAGTTTTTTATAGCAGTATGGTCGTAAATAATTACAGAAGTGTCTAATACAAAAATTTTGCGATCACTTGTTTTTGGAGTTGGAGTTTTTTTTGCCATAATTTCTATAAATAAGGTTTATATAAAGCTATCTTTTTTTGCTTTTAATACTTAAGTTCACGTAAATAGAAATAAACATTGAAATGTTAATCTGATTTTTTGTTAAAACGGGTTTGCAATGACTTTAAATTAAGTATATTCGTGAGTCAAATAAATTACATTAATCTATAGAAAATGAATACAGAACCTAAAAAAAAGAAAAGTTTAATTAAACGTATATTTAAATGGACAGGAATTACATTTCTTGTATTATTAATTGCAGTTATTGCAGCTCCTTTCTTGTTTAAAGATAAACTGGTTCAATTAGTAAAAGATGAAGCAAATGCTAATTTAAATGCAAAAGTAGATTTTGGTGATTTTGATTTGACATTATTTAGTTCATTTCCTGATTTTAGGTTTAAAATTCAAAATGTAAGTGTGATAAATGTAGAGCCATTTGCAGGTGATACATTAGCCTTTATTAAACAATTGGCTTTTGATTTAAATATTAAAAGTGTAATTAGTGGTGATAAATATCAAATTAATTCTATTGTAATAGATGAACCTAATATTAATGCTACTATTAATAATGAAGGAAAGGCTAGTTGGGATATAGCAAAAGCATCTACTGATACAACAGCTACAGAAGCTCCAGCCGATACAGCAGCAACAAAGTTTGCTTTAAAATTAACAGATTTGAAAATTAATCATGCAAGAATTTCATATAATGATATTCAAGGAAATACCTCTGCAAAATTAGTAGATATGAATTATACCATGAGTGGAGATTTTACTCAAGATATTTTTAATTCAAATCACTTATTAGAAATTGCTGAAACTAACGTAAATTATGGTGGTGTAGGATATTTATCGAAAGTAAAAACAAGTTTTAAAGCTGGTGTTGATATTGATATGCTAAAAAGCAAGTATACTTTTAGAGAGAATGAATTAGATCTAAATGAGTTAGGTTTATCGTTTGATGGTTTTGTTGAGATGCCAGCAGATGACATTACAATGGACTTAAAATTTGCGGCTAAACAAACTGAATTTAAAGCTATTTTATCATTAATTCCAAGTGTGTATAGTAAAGATTTTGCTAATGTAAAAACAGAAGGTAAAGTGAAGTTAGATGGCTTAGCTAAAGGTGTAATGCATAGCGAAAAAGATAGCACTAAAAACACTTATCCTTCATTTGCACTTAATTTAGGAATAGAAAAAGCAATGTTTAAATATCCTTCTCTTCCAAAATCAGTTAATGATATTAATGTAGATGTGCATGTTGAAAACAAGAAAAATTATATAGATGCAACTACAATTGATGTAAATAAGTTTCATTTGAATATGGCTGGAAATCCTATTGATATGTGGGCGCATGTTAAAACTCCAATTTCTGACCCTGATTTAGCCGCAGAAATTAAAGGAATTATTGATTTGAATTCTGTAAAGGAATTTATACCTCTTGAAAAGGGTGATAACATGAGTGGAATTGTAAAAGCTAATATTGCAGCAGCAGGAAGAATGAGCAGTATTGATAGAAAAGAATATGATAAGTTTAAAATGAGTGGTAGTTTAGAAATTAATAAGATGAATTACAAAACTACTACTTTACCATATGATGTTTTATTAAATGTAATGAAATTAAATTTCACAAACCAATTTGTTGAATTAACTAGTTTTGATGCCATGCTTGGTAAATCTGATATTAAAGCAAATGGTAAAATTGATAATTTTATGCAATATATTTTTAAAGATTCATTAATTGCTGGAACATTTAATTTAAATTCTAATTTAATGGACATTAATCAATTAATGAGTAGCTCAACAACTACTGCAGCCACAAATACAGTTGCTGCTGATACAGCTGCTATGACGGTTGTTGAAGTGCCAGGTAATTTAGACTTTAATTTAAATGCAAATTTAGGAAAGGTGTTGTATGATAATTTGGTTTTAGAAAATATGGTTGGTAATATTCAAGTTAAAAAGCGAAAAGTTGATATGACTAATTTGAAAATGAATTTACTTGGTGGAGGATTATTAATGAATGGATATTATGAAACCACTAATCCTAAGAAACCAACTGTAAGTTATAATTTAAAAGCTAAGAATTTTGATATACAAAAGACCTTTGTAACATTTAATACTATGCAAAAAATTGCGCCTATTGCTAAGTATTCAAAAGGTATGTTTACTGCAACCCTCGAAAATTTTAAAGCAGATTTAGACCAATCAATGTCTCCTATTTTAACATCATTGCATGGTAATGGTGTATTTAAAACTAATAAAGTATCTGTTGGTGGTTTTCCTCCATTTGAAAAATTAGGCGAAGCCTTAAAAATCGAAAAACTTAAAAATTTAGAAATGGAAAATGTGGTTGCTGATTATGAGTTTAAAGATGGTAGAGTGTTTTTAAGAAATCCTGTAAAAGTTAAGATTGATAAAATTAATGCTGACATTACAGGTTCTACAGGATTTGATCAAACTATTGATTATAATTGGAAAATGGTTGTCCCTACAGAAATGTTTGGTAGCCAAGCAAATTCGATGGTTAGTGGATTATTAGGGCAAGCTAGTTCTGCAATAGGAACAACCGTTAGTATGCCTAAAACTGTAAATGTAAATGTTGGATTTGGTGGAACTGTTATGAAACCAACAATTAAAACTGGCTCAAAAGATAATGGAAAAGGATTAGTTAGTAATGTAAAAGACCAAGTTGTAAATACAGTTAAAGACAAAGCTAACGAAGAAGCACAAAAAATATTAGCTGATGCTCAAGCTCAGGTTGAAAAAATAAAAGCAGAAACACAAGCTACAGTTGATAAATTAAAAGCTGAAGGATATGCTCAAGCTGATGCATTAGTTGAACAAGCAGGAAATCCAATTGCTAAAATTGCAGCAAAAAAGGCTGCTGAGTTAGCAAAGAAAGAAGCTGATAAAAAAGCTCAAAAACTAATTGATGAATCGGATGCTCGTTGCAATAAAATATTAGAAGATGCAAAAGCAAAAAGTAATGCGGCTGCTGGAAAATAGCACCGCATTAAAATTCGTAAAGTTTTGGTTTGAATAAGATTTTATTATTTAATTACCGTTTTAATTCAAACGTTTGTAGTTCCTTTACAATGGATTCTTCGGCTATAACTTCTGTTACTTTAGAAAGGGGAGAACCTACATAACACCAATCTATAAATGTGTTTACATTTTCATCAGACCCTTCAACTTCAATGTATACATCGCCATTATGTAAATTTTTCACTAAACCAGTTAGGCCTAGCGACATAGCTTTGGCTTGCGCACATACCCTGTACCTAACACGTTGTACTTTACCTTTTATAATAATATTATAATGTCTAAGCTGTAATTTCTTCATTTATGGTATCAAGCCATTTTATAGCTTCTTGTTTAGTATTAAAAATTCTAGTAATGCGCTCAGGCTTCAATACTTTTAAATAAAAATTTCCAATAATTTTTTGGTCTAATCCGTTTATTACTATTGCTAAATGGCTCCTATTACTTGTGTACTCGTTATTTGCCATATATTCCATGGTTTCTCTTGGAATAAATACAAAGTGTATAGATGAAAAATCAATAATACTTTTTGGCAAAGGATCTTTAATAACTGAGAAAATATCCTTAAAATGCTTTTTTACTTTCGTTATTTCAAATGTAGTATCTGCATTTAAAGTTATTTCAACGCAATCATCATTAATTATAAAAGTGCTAATATCTGTTGCGTAAATTTGATTCATGTTTATGTTTTATGATCAGTAAATATAATTTATAGTAAATTGTATTTTAGTTTTAATAGGTTTAATTTGTTTAACTTTTCCAAATATTCTTTTAATAAATTGGCTTGTTCTTTAGGTAAAATATATTGCTTAGCTTTTGTAGTTAGTGAAAGTAAGTATTTATTATTTCCTTGCGGAATTATCTTAGAATTTATTTCAAAAAAGTCATTTGTTAATTGATTTTCAAAATCTTCAATATTAATTATAGAAATTGGCCTATTAAATTCAAACATAAAATTATAAGTATCTGTATAAGTAAAATCAAAATAGTAATTATTTGTTAATGATTTTGAGAAATTTTCCTTTTTTAAAATGAAAGAAAACCAATTAGTTAAGTTTAATGAGTCTTTTGTTGCTTTAATTTTAAGCGAACAGTTGTAACTAGTTTTAAACGGAAATATTTTTGATTCACTTGATTTTGAAATGTTTTCACTAAATACATTTGGTTTTTCTGTACACTTTTTAAAATAATCTTTTTGAATGGTTGAATCAATAAATGTTTTATTGTAATAGTGTCTTAAAATGGTTGAAAATTGCCCATTTAAATTTTCTTTGGTTACCCCATAAATAATTAAAGAATCTAAATTTATTTTAAACACAGCGTTTTCAGTTCTTACATTTTCATTATAATTACTAATGGGCGTTTTAATAAATTTTAATTCTTGCAAGCCAGGTATTTGCTTGGTTGCTTTTGTGTTTTTTGGGAACAGAGCACAATAAGTGCCTTCGCAATAAAATGGTAGTTCATCTGGGTAAAATGATATCCCATTATAGCGTGGCATATAAAATTTATATGATTTTTTGGTAGGTAAAGCAATAAAATTTATTTCATATTTTTCATGTGCTCTTGTTTGCAAATCATGAAAACCTAATCTTCTATCTTGCACATTAGCTATGTAATAAAAAATATTTTTTTCAAATAAAATATTGCTATACGTCTCAGTTAAAAATTCTTCTAATAGTTGTTTCTTCATTAATCTTTCACCTGAATTTAACGAGTATTGCGCATCCTTACTGTAATGCATACCTTCAGTTGAAATATATTTATAACTGTTTAGTGAATCAAATACGTTGTTAAAAAAATCAATGTAAAAAGTATCTGCTTTATTGATTGGGAATTTTGTTACAAATTTTCTGATATTAGCATTGTATTTGTAATAGATTTTGGGTTTATTTATCAATGAATCTGGTATGAAATACCAACTAAATTTGGAGGCAAATAAATAATTTGAATTGTCTACAGTTTCATTGAAAAATATTTTTTTAAGACCGTAAATACTTGCTGTTATATGAGGTAAAGTTTTTCCCGCCAAGCAGTTTTGAGTATAGTTTACAGGTTTTAAATTTTTAAATTCAAAATTATATTCTTGTATATTTTTTAATGATGTAACATAACTTTTTTTCGTATAGCTTAAACTATCTATGTTATGAATTTTAATTAAATCAATTTCTTTAAACTCTTCAGGTGCAATCGAACTAACGTATAGTGTAGTTCTAAGTTTAGGTATTATATCATTAATGTAAAATTGATTTGAATCATATTGCCCATTTATTGCAGCACTGTAAACATATTCAATGATATCTCCAACATCTAAATCTAAAAAATTGAAAATGTATTCATAATCATACAAATGCTCACCATTATCTGAATTCCAAAATACTTTTTTAGTATCAATTGGAATTGGTATTTCTGTTATAATATTTTTTCTAATGATGCGAGCAGCAAAATAGTTTATTTTATATTCTCTTATATAAGGAACTTGAATGTCACTATATCTACCTTGTTTCCAATAATTATTGTCAATGTGCGTAAGGTCGAATTTTTGTGGAAGAATTACCTTTTTAAATTTATTTAATCCAGCTAAGTTTAAAATTTTGATAGAAGTTCTTCTATTAATATTATTCCCTTTAAAATTTAAAGTAATTTCATCTTTTAAAATTACAGCATCTGCTCTTAAAAATGAATCGGGTATGTTTTCAAATTTTTTATTCTGATCTGGCCAATTATAACGCTCTGATGTAAAGTTTAAGTCTTGCGATTTTAAACTACAAAAAGTTAAAATAATTAATACAAATAAAGGTATTCTCATTATTTGTTTAGAGTTTCTAAATTACGATGCTCAGTTTTATTTAACTCGTCTTTACTTAATGATTTAAAATAATCGTAAGTGATTTTTAAACCTTCTGCTCTATTTACTTTTGGTGTCCAACCTAAAATTTCTTTTGCTTTTGTAATATCTGGTCTGCGTTGTTTTGGGTCATCTTTTGGTAATGGTAAAGAAATTAATTTTTGATTAGCTCCAGTTAATTTTAAAATCTCTTCAGCAAAATCTTTAATACTTATTTCGTCGGGATTACCAATGTTTACAGGCATGAAATAATCACTCATTAACAAACGATAGATGCCTTCAACTAAATCATCTACATAGCAAAAACTACGCGTTTGACTTCCATCTCCAAACATAGTTAAATCTTCACCTCTAAGCGCTTGACCAATAAATGCTGGTAACACACGGCCATCATTTAGTCGCATGCGAGGACCATAGGTATTAAAAATTCTTATAATTCTAGTTTCTAATCCATGTGTATCATGGTAAGCCATTGTAAGAGCTTCCATAAAACGCTTTGCTTCATCATAACAACCACGTGGTCCAACAGGGTTTACATTTCCCCAATACTCTTCGGTTTGAGGATGTACAAATGGATCTCCGTATACTTCGCTTGTTGAGGCAACTAATACTCTTGCTTTTTTTACACGTGCTAATCCTAAAATATTATGTGTACCCAATGAAGATACTTTTAATGTTTGAATAGGAATTTTTAAATAATCAATGGGGCTTGCTGGCGAAGCAAAATGCAGAATATAATCTATATTTCCTGGAACATGAATAAACTTACTTACATCATGATGGTAAAATTCAAATTGAGGTAATTTAAAAAGATGTTCAATGTTTTTTAAATCGCCAGTAATTAAATTGTCCATTGCAACAACTTGAAATCCTTCTTTAATAAAGCGATCGCACAAATGTGAACCTAAAAATCCCGCTGCTCCTGTAATTAATATTCTTTTTTGACTCATATCCTATTTTCTTTTTTTAAATGTCTAATTGACTAATTAGTTCGTTTTAACCCCAATACAATAATAACTGTAACCAATTTTTTTCATGTCTTGAGGGTCAAAAATATTTCTACCATCAAATAATGCTTTTTGTTTTAATCGTTTGCTTACTTCATCAAAATCTGGAACTCTAAATTCTGGCCATTCTGTTACAATTAAAAGGGCATCTGCTCCATTTAATGTATCATACATATCCATTGCATATTCAATAGTATCTTTTAAAGTATGTTTGGCTTCATTCATTGCTACTGGGTCATACGCTACAACACTTGCGCCTGCTTTTAATAATTTTTCAATAATAACTAATGATGGAGCTTCGCGCATATCGTCTGTTTTTGGTTTAAATGATAAACCCCATAATGCAAATTTTTTGCCATTTAAATTTCCATTAAAATGTTTGTTTACTTTATCAAATAATACTTCTTTCTGACTTTCATTTACATTTTCAACTGCATTTAAAATACGCATGTCGTATTTATTTTCTTTTGCTGTTTTAATTAACGCTTTCACATCTTTAGGAAAACAGCTTCCACCATAACCAACTCCAGGGTAAATAAATTTAGTACCAATACGAGCATCGCTACCAATACCTTTACGAACCATATTTACATCTGCCCCCATAATTTCACATAGGTTTGCAATGTCATTCATAAAACTAATTTTAGTAGCTAGCATTGCATTTGCTGCATATTTAGTCATCTCAGCAGATGGAATATCCATAAAATAAATTGGATGTCCGTTCATTAAAAATGGTTTGTATAATTTACGCATAAGTTCTTCTGCCTCTGGTCTATCAACACCTACAACAATTCTATCTGGTTTCATAAAATCTTCAATAGCTGCTCCTTCTTTTAAAAATTCAGGATTTGACGCTACATAAAAATCTAATTTCGAACCACGTTTAGCAAGTTGTTCTGCTAATGCATTTCTTACTTTTTCTGCTGTTGTAACTGGTACAGTACTTTTAGTTACAATTACCAATGGATGTTGCATATGCTCACCAACACTAGATGCAACCGCTAATACATATTTTAAATCGGCAGATCCATCTTCATCAGGTGGAGTCCCCACTGCAATAAATACTACTTCTGCATCTTGTATACTATCTTTTAATGAAGTTGAAAAATGTAAACGTTTTTTATCAACGTTACGTTTAACCATTTCATCTAATCCTGGTTCATAAATTGGTAAAATACCTTTGTGTAAATTATCAATTTTTCTTTGGTCAATATCTACACAAGTCACATCCATGCCAACTTCTGCAAAGCATGTGCCTGTTACTAATCCTACGTATCCTGTTCCTACTATTGCTATTTTCATATATTCAATTAGTTAATTTGACAATGAGTTTATGTGACTATGATCATTAAACTGAAATTGCCGTTTTATTTTTTAAATTATTTTTGTTGATGATGTAATTTTTGATAATATTTTAATTATAGTTTGCAATTATCTTTTTGTTCCATTGCCTAATAGTCACATTGACTAATTAACTAAATGATTTAAATTATCTGTAATATATTTTAATGTTTCCTCATCCATTTCGGTGTGCATTGGTAAAGATAATACCGTTGCACATAATTTTTCTGTTACAGGAAAATCACCTTTTTTAAATCGGTCACTTTTATAAGCATTTTGTTCATGCAACGGAATAGGGTAGTATATCATTGCAGGAATCCCTCTTTCAGAAAGTTGTTCTCTTAACTTTGTTCTATCAACACCAATTAATTGTAATGTGTATTGATGAAATACATGATTAGAATTTTTTGATCTTACAGGTGTTTTTATTTTTGGATTATTTTTCAATGCTTCGTCATAATAGTTAGCCGCTTTATTTCTTGCAGCAGCATACTCATCCAAATGTTTTAATTTAGCTTTTAGTACAACAGCTTGTATTGTATCTAATCGTGAGTTTACACCTAAAACATCATGCACATATTGTACACTTTGTCCATGGTGAGCAATCATTTTTAATTTTTTTGCAAGTTCATCATTATTGGTATAAATTGCTCCACCATCACCATAACAACCTAAGTTTTTACTTGGAAAAAATGAGGTACATCCTATAGTTCCTATAGTCCCAGCTTTAGCAGTTGTGCCATCAGAGAAAGTATAATCTGCACCAATGGCTTGTGCTACATCTTCAATTACATATAAATTATGTTTTTTTGCTAATGCCATTAAGCGTTCCATATCTGCGCATTGGCCAAATAAATGAACAGGTACAATTGCTTTTGTTTTTGGAGTAATTGCCTTTTCAATGGCTTCAATATTTATATCAAAAGTATCTGGATAAACATCAACTAAAACAGGTGTTAAACCTAATAAGCCAATAACTTCGGCAGTTGCAACATAAGTAAAGCTTGCTGTAATAACTTCATCACCTGGTTTTAAATCTAAAGCCATCATTGCAATTTGCAATGCATCAGTTCCATTTGCACATGGAATTACATGTTTTACATTTAAATAGTTTTCTAAATCTGCTTGAAATTCTTTTACTGCTGGACCATTAATAAAAGCAGTAGTATTAATTACTTCTTGTATTCCAGCATCAACTTCTGTTTTAATTTTTTCGTATTGACTTTTTAAGTCAACCATTTGTATTTTTTTGTTAAAAGTTGCCATTTATGTATTGGAAAATGTATTATGCGAATATAACTATTTTGCCATACTTTATAGGGATGATTATGAAATTATTTTGGAGCTTTTTCCCGCTTTTCGCTTTATCTTTTTTGTTAGCTTCGAGAGCCTCAGCTAACAAAAAAGGATGTCGCTGCAATCGGGGCTAGTATACAAACTAAAGTATATGTATCCTACTTTCTCCGCGTTCTTTTAAAAAAAACTTTGCGACCTTTGCGGTTATACCTCAAAAAAATCATCTGAAAAATTCATTAAATAAACCTTATCAGTTGCTCTAGTAAATGCTGTATAAAGCCAACGAATGTATTCTACATTAAGCATTTCTTTTGTTAAATATCCTTGGTCAATAAACACGCAAGGCCATTGCCCACCTTGAGCTTTGTGGCAGGTTACAGCATAATTAAATTTTACTTGTAAGGCATTAAAGTAGGGGCTTTTACGTAAATAATTCATTCTAATGCCTTTTATAGGTTCATCAGCAACATCTTCCATAACGTTTGAAAATAGCTGCTGTTGTTGTTCCTTTGTTAGAGAAGGAACTTCTGTGTAAATCGAATCTAGTAATAAATTTACTGTAAGTTCAGGAGTGTCTTCGTAATCACTTAGTTTTACTATACATTCTGCAAAATTAAAACCGTATAATTCTTTACGTTTTGTAATTTTTTTTATTTCTAAACTGTCGCCATTTGCAATAAAGCCAGCTTCAGATTTTTCATCTAACCAAAAATAATTGTTTTTAACTACCATCATTAAATCGCCACCACATAAGTCTTCTTCCATATATCTAACTCTTGCTCTAACAGCTTGGTTAAATAAATTGGCTCGTTTGTTACTTCGTGTTACTAATAAAACATTTTCAAATCCATAGTTGCTGTATGCCGAATTTAGGGCATCTTCTAAATCTTCGCCACTTAATCTAACAACATCTTTATGCAAACTTATTTTAGGGAAATTTCCATCGAAATCATCTATGCATTCTCTTAAATAAGTAGCATTCTTTAATACGCCACTTGCATCTTGTTGCCTTGCTACTTGCTTTAATTCAATATGTTTTATAAGTAAATGGTAGCTAGCTTTTAGATATTCTAAATTTAATGCAGGGCTCTCATTACTCCCAATTGGTGGTAATTGCGCAGTATCACCTACCATTATTAATTTACAATTGGTGCCACTAAAAACATATTCTAATAAGCTTTCAAGTAAACTATTGTAAACCGATTCGGAAGATGGATTATCTAATCCAATCATTGATGCTTCATCAACAATAAAGATAGTATTTGTATGTTTATTTTCTGCTAACGAAAAGGCTACTCCACCATCATGGGTAGGTATTTTAGTGAAAATTTTTTTATGAATTGTTTGTGCAGGTTTTTGAGAATAATTCGATAATACCTTTGCAGCTCTACCTGTAGGTGCTAATAATACACTTTTCCATTTAAATGTTGGTAGAGATTTAGATAAGGCTCCAATCATATTGGTTTTACCCGTTCCTGCATATCCTTTTAAAATAAAAATTTCTCTTTCATTGTGATTGCTTATAAAATCTGATAAAAGCGTAATTAACCTCGCTTGATCTTCATTTGGTGTAAACGGAAGACAGCTTAAAAAAACAGATTGAAAAGATTTATTAT
>ERZ724520.937-NODE-937-length-15294-cov-4.817376_pt1 | contig 15294 bp, 13 predicted proteins | sample MGYA00376053_ERZ724520 | MGnify/ENA primary metagenome ERZ724520 (study PRJEB28724, sample SAMN07190886) | activated sludge metagenome | isolation source: activated sludge of sewage treatment plant in Hong Hong | place: USA: Christiansburg, Virginia | collected... | reverse complement strand
ACTTGCGCTTTTAAACCTAATAATATTTTTAGTTACATTTTTTTGAATGTTTATTTTCAATACCACTCCAGCGTCTGTAAACCTCCAATATTGATTTGATAAAAAATTGCCCAATGAATACGCAATAAACGCTGTGTCATTTATAGCTTTTGAATACTGTAATGTTGTAGGCCCAATAACATGAGGATGAGCACCAATAACAAATTGTGCACCAGCCTCTAAGGCATATTTTACAGCATTTTTTTGGGATTGTATTGGTTCGGATACATTTTCAACTCCCATATGATAAAAAACCAAAACCGCATCCGCTCCTTTTTTCTTACATAGTTTTACAGCATTAGTAATCCCAGCAGAATCAATCACATTTAACATGTATTTATGATCATTGCTAGGATATGAACCATTAGTGCCATAAGTATAATTTAGTATCCCTAATTTCACACCTTTAATAGTTAATATTCTTACCGAATCATGATCTGCTTGACTCAAATAAGTACCTGCATAACCCAAATTGTTGTTTTTTATAACTTCAACTGTTCTTAATAAACCAGCTTCTCTGGTATCCATACTATGATTATTAGCTGTAACTAAAAAATCAAAACCTGCATCTTTAAGAGCTTCGCAATATGAATCAGGTGAATTAAAAGCAGGGTAACCAGCATAAGGTTGTGTAGTACCAGCAAATGTAGTTTCTAAATTACCAATAGTAATATCAGCATCTTGCAAATACGGCTTTATAAATTCAAAACTAGGTTTAAAATCATAAACACCCGATTTAACCTCAGCATTTTTTGTTTGAGGTAAATGGCACATTAAATCACCTACCAAATTTATTGATATTTCAGAAATAGAATCTGGAAAATAATTTATTGGAGGAATGGCGGTTTTAGTTTCAAACTCTTTTTTTTCATTTACTGCTATATTAGAGGCAACAGCTGGTACTTCTATAACGGTTTTTTGGGCTGTTGAACACTTAATAATAAAAAGTGCTACAACCGAAAAAAACAAAAATGTATATATAATTTTCATCTTCAATTTTTTAAATCATTTAAATAGCAATTACAAATAAACCTTGAGCTTTCTTGTAATGGTTTAAATGTAAAGTCTAATGTTTTTTTTATTTTAGAATTATCAAAAGTTGTAATCTGTAATCCTGATACTATAGTTTCTTTAGTAATTAATTGCTCCGAGTTTGAAAACAAACATCTAATAAAATCAAGGTATTTACCAATAGTTAAAATCATTTTACCTGCCATAAATTGGGGCGGTTTTTTACCATAATTGGTTTGAATAACCGTTAATATTTCTTTAAAACTATGATTCCCTTCTGATAATATATAACGTTGATTAAAAACTTTTTTGTCAATTAATTTAATCATACAATTAGCCACATCAACAACATCAACTGTTGCACTTGCTCCTGAAGTGTAAAAAGGAGAACCATTATAGCAGGTATCAAATAATTTCCCGGAACTTTGTTTCCAAAAACCTGGTGCTAACACAATACTTGGATTTACAATTACTGCATTTAATCCTTCTTCTACACCTCTCCAAACTTCTCGCTCTCCATTATATTTGCTAATAGCATAATTTCCTGCATCTGGCGATGACTTCCAATAAATACCTTCATGAATGTTTTGAGTAATATCGGGGTTATGAATGGCGGCAATAGAACTTACATGACACAGCGCTTTAATATTTTTTTCCAAACAAGCATTTACAATATTTGCAACCCCCTCAACATTTATTTTAAATAATTTCTTCTCAAATTTTTTATTAAAAGAAACAAAACCTGAACAATTATATACTGTGTCAATTCCTTCAAAAGCATCAATTAAAGAATATATATCACAAACATCTACATCCACCCATTTTATTGAGTCAAACAACTCATTAAATTGTGGAGTATAATATGAAAATAATTTTTTGGTTTTATTAATATCACTACTGCTTTGCTTAGCACAAACTACGCTTTTGTTTTGTTGCAAAAGTTGTAAAGCAACCTGTGCTCCTATTGTTCCAGTTGCTCCTATTACTAAATTCATTTAAACAATATTTATAAAATGTGCTAAACTAAATAAACTCAAAGAAACCACTATTCCAATAAAAAAACCAGCATAAACTTGGCTAGAAGTATGTGCCTTTAAATACAAACGTGCAAATCCAATTAAACCAGAAATTAATATTATTAAAGAAATAAATTCCAACAATGGTATTTGCATAAACACGCACAACGCAATAACAACCCCCAACATACCTCCAATAGCAACCATATGCGCACTTATTTGCCACCATAAATTAATGATGGCCGTTAACAAAATACCAATTGCCCCCACTAAAACAAATAGTTTTACAGTTGGCCAAATTGGAAATTCATAAATCAAATAAAACAAGCCAAAATAACATAATGCCGTTGCCAAATAAGGAAAAGTTCGTTCTTTCCTATTCTCTGCCATATAAGACGAAACGTAATTCAATTTTACAAGAATTAACAAGTTTAAAAGGGGCATTAAAAAAGTAAAAGCAAATACAGTTGCAACAATAGCAAACTTTAATTTTAATGGTGTAAAAACAAAAAACATGCTATTAGTAATACCAAAAAAAATAATGATACACCCGTAAGTTGTAATTAAGAGTGGATGAAATAAATAAGAAATAATATTAGCTAATTGTTTCACAATAAAAAAGGCTAATTTACGTTAATTTCCTTACAACAACACATCATTATTACTTAATAATTACATACTTTTATTGTAATCCAAAATGAATTTTAAAAGCCAAAAATACTTTTTATTATCTTTTTTAGTTTTTAGCCAATGCATTATTGCCCAAACCAAATTAAAAAACGAAAAGTATTTATCTTTTGGCTTAAATGCAGGTATGATTGGTAGATCTCCAGTTAAAATTGAAGCTGATAATAACACTTATTTTCATAGAGCCATGAATTTTGGAGCTGGTATGCTAACTGATAACAGTGGTAATAAGCGCTTTTCAATAATTGCAAACACAAGCATTGGAGCTCATTTTGGTTTTATGTGGAAGGATAAAAAGAAGAGAAATTTTACAGGGATACATTTTGAATTTCAAAAAAATAAAGCATGTTATTCATACAACCAACCTTTTAAATATGGTTTTAAAGGAGACACCACTTTAAGATGGGTTGAAGCGGACAATTACCTTAAATATTCTATATCATTACAAAGAACTTGGCGCTTTGATAAAAACCTCACTTTTGATGATAACTGTTGGTTTGGCAAACTTTCATTTGGCCAATCTTTTATGCATACAAATTTTGGAACACCAATGACGGTAGGTCATGCGGAAGATTGGACTGAAAACGGAACAGGGATGAAATTAAAAATCACTTCTTCAAATAAAACATCAAATGTAATTAGTGCCGAAATAGGAAGAAGACATCTTTATGATAATAATAGTATGTTAGATATTGGAATCGTTTACCATGCACCATTAACCTATTCATGGATTGAAGAATACGAATTTTTTAAAAGCGGTACCTCTGTTGGGAAAAGTAAATTTACTTATACTGGGGCAACCGTAATGTTAAACCTAACGTATACTTATAACTATAAGTTTAAAGCTAAACCAATTGATTCTACAAAATTTAACGACCTTGCAGAGGAAGAAATTTTAGACACAATAGGCACTAAAAATCATCATTCTGGATTTAAAAATCATAAAGTAAATGGCAGAAAATATTCAATTCAAAAAACAATAAATACGGATAAAGAAATTCTAACTATTAGCGTTTGGGACAAAAATAAAGTAGATGGAGACATAATTTCGTTATACCTAAATGGAGAACTTATTTTAGAAAATTTTACAGTATCTCATACTAAAAAAGACATAGAAATTCAATTAAAACCTGGCTCAAATATTTTAGTAATGCATGCACTAAATTTGGGTAGAGTTCCACCAAACACTGCTGCATTAAGCTTTTTTGATAACGGAAAGAAAAAAGTAATTACTTTAGTTTCTGACCTAAAAAAAAGTGGGGCTCTGGAATTAATTTATAACCCATAAATTGTTGTTTTACTTTTTATAAAAGTCTACAGCAGCATCTTTACTATTATTGTAAAATTCAAATACAATTTTTACAAGTTTGCCATTCCACTCAAACCTATTTTTATTTTTTATAGGTGCTCCATATTTATCTTTCAAATATTTAAAAAAAGCTGCTCTAGTATCTCCTTTGGTTGACAATGAAATTGCTGATAATTTGTTTTTGATAAATGTTATTCTAATAAAATCAAATTGAACACCACTAATTTTTATTGCATCAGAATTTAAAGTATATAATTGAGAATTTCCTTCCTCAAATTCCAAACTCATATTTTTAAATGAATCTTTAGAGGTGCCAAAAATGTAATTGTCTATGCCATTACAACTATCTAAATTTTCATTTAACAAAATGAAATTTAATGGAGAAAACAGTAACAAGAAAAATATAAGTTTCATAACCAAGGTGCGCTAATTTTTAATTTATGCTTCTCGAAATACTAAATTACACAATTATAGACCAATTTTTGTTAATTTATTACCAAAAAAATCTTAACATTTTACTTACAAATGTTTACATTTTCCGCTTTTCAACATCATTTGCTGGGGTTAAAATTTGAGCAAGACAGATATTGGAATTAGAGCAATTTTGAAAAATAGAAATTTTACTCATTTATTATTGCCAAGAAAATTAAACAGTTTCTTAAAACTTTATAGTTATATTTTCAAATCTATTGTTATTTTTGAATTCTGTATGTTTACCTTATATATAAAAGAAATACGTAGTTTTTTAAGTTCATTAATTGGCTACATAGCCATTGGTGTATTTATTACAGGAATAGGCACATTTATGTGGTTAGTACCAAGTGAAAGTGCCGGTTCCAATGTTTTAGAAAACGGGTTTGCAAACATTGACCCCTTATTTATCTTAGCTCCATGGGTGTATCTCTTTTTAATTCCAGCCATTACCATGCGTAGTTTTTCTGAAGAGAAAAAAACAGGCACTATAGAGTTGCTTTTAACACGTCCATTAACAGAATTACAAATTGTATTAGCAAAATACCTTGCAGGTGTAACATTAGTAATAATTTCCCTCCTTCCTACTCTAGTTTACTATTATTCAGTTCATCAATTGGGTTATCCAAAAGGTAATATAGATACAGGTGGTATGTGGGGTTCTTATTTTGGATTATTATTTTTAGGAGCTGGATTTGTATCCGTTGGTACTTTTGCATCTGCAATTTCAGAAAATCAAGTTATTGCTTTTATTATGGCTCTTCTTTTATGTTTTATTACATATGTAGGATTCGATTTTATTTCTGCATCAGGCTTATTTGGTAAATACGATGCTTTTGTAAAAGATTTAGGAATGAACCAACATTACATTAGTATGAGTAGAGGAGTGGTTGATACTAGAGACGTCATCTACTTTTTAAGTGTTATCACTTTCTTTAATTTATTGTCGAAAATTGTGTTACAAAGCAGAAAATGGTAAAAAAACGTTCTATACAAAAAAGTAAGGATCTACTAATGCTAGTAGTCATACTTGGTATACTTATTTGCTTAAACTTTGTAGGTTCATTTTTATTTAAACGATTTGATTTAACTTCTGAAAAAAGATATACACTATCAGAATCTACTAAGAAATTAATTAAGAGTTTAGATGATGTCCTTTATTTAAAGGTTTATTTACAAGGCGATTTTAATCCAAGTTTTACTCGTTTAAAAAATGAAACCAAGGAACTTTTAGATGAATATGTTTCTTATTCAGATGGTAATATAGTGTATGAATTTATAAATCCACTAGATAATCCAAGCAAAGAAGAAACAGATAAAATCGAAAAACAACTTTTCACAAAGGGTATAATGCCCGAACAAATAGTTGACAAAACAACTCAAAAAACATCTGAAACACTTATTTGGCCAGGTGCAATAGTATCATATAAAAACAAAGAAGTTGTATGGCAAATTTTTCAACGCCAAGTAGGTATTGATCAAGAAAACAGTATTAATAATTCAGTTCAAGAATTAGAATACGGTTTATCAAATAGCATTAGAAAAACACAACTTCAAAAAAAACCTGAAGTACTTTTTATTGAAGGACATGATGAACTTGATACAATAAGATCTGCAGATTTCATGCATTCTTTAACTGAATATTATAACGTTTCTCGTGTAGTTATTAATCATAAATTATATGCACTAAAAGGTGCAGATGCGATAGTAATCGCTCAACCAGATTCTGTTTTTGATGAAAAAGACAAATTCATTATTGACCAATTTATCATGCATGGAGGTAAAGCACTTTGGTTAATTGACCCTGTATATACTAACAGAGATACCTTAATTAAAAGAGGTTATACACTTGGTTTTAAAAACGAACTCAATTTAGATGATATTTTATTTAAATATGGTGTTAGATTAAATCCAGTTTTAGTGCAAGATTTGCAATGCTCGCGTATACCTGTTAACGTTGGCTTTAAAGCAGGTCAACCAGATTTTCAACTATTCCCTTGGATGTATAACCCATTATTGTTACCCACCTCAAACCATCCCATTGTAAAAAATTTAGATTTAATTAAAACAGAATATATTGGCACATTAGATACTTTAAATACTAAAAATGTTACAAAAACTATTTTGTTACAATCTTCTAAATACACCAAAACTCAGCCAACACCAGCAAGGGTTTCATTGGCAATGATAAAATACAAGCCAAAGGAAGATCAATATAAAAATTCGTTTCAAAATATTGCCTGCTTGCTTGAAGGTAAATTTGAATCTGTTTATAAAAATAGAATTTCGTCTGTGTTTATGACAGACACAGCCTATGATTTTAAATCGGAAAGTAAACCAACTCGAATGATTGTAATTGCTGATGGCGATATTGCAAAAAACGAATATCAAAGAAGTACAGGTATGATTTACCCATTAGGATATGATATTTATACCAAACAGCAATTTGCAAATAAAACTTTTTTATTAAATTGTATGAATTACCTTTTAGATGATAATGGGCTGCTACAATTACGTTCTCGTGAAGTTAAATTAAGACTGCTTGATAAAAAGAAAATTTCAACTCAAGAAACTAAATGGAAACTAGTAAATGTATTATACCCATTATTAGGATTAATTGCATTAGGTATAATTCAATTTTATATTAGAAAGAAAAAATATTCCACTAAATAACAGTGTCATATTTCTATTTAACAGTTTTTATTTAAAATGATTTAATTAATATATGAAAAAAAAATCAATCATAATTATTGTAATACTAGCTGCTTTAGCTGGTACATCTATTTATTTTTATAAAACTAAAAATAAGGTTACAAATTTAGATACTGATGCTAGTAATTTTAAATATAAAGACACCGCCCAAATTGATAAAATATTTCTTGCAGATAAAGATGGGAAATCTTTGACTTTAACAAGAGAAAAAGAAGGCTGGATGTTGGATAATAAATACAAAGTTCGCCCTGATATTTTAGGAACACTTTTGCAAACCATTGCTTCTGTTGAAGTAAAATCTCCAGTTTCAAAACTAGGCAGAGAAAATGTCATAAAAATAATGGCCTCTAAATCAATAAAAGTTGAAATTTATAGTAATGGAGATAAAGTGAAACAATATTATGTTGGACACACAACTCAAGATCATTTAGGAACATACATGCTACTTACAAATGTTGAAAATGATGAAAATTATTCGGAACCATTTATCACTCATATACCCGGTTTTGAAGGTTTTTTAAACACAAGATACACAACAGATGAATTAGATTGGAGAGACCGACTTATTATGAGCTATATACCTCCTCAAATAAAAACCATACAAGTTGATTTAAAATCAATACAAGACTCCTCATTTGTAATTGAATTAATAAATACAAAGCAATTTACATTAAAAACATTAAAAGGAAAACAAATTCCTTTTGATGAAGATAAGATGAAACAATACATCACCTATTTTTTAAATGTAAATTGCGAAGCCGTAATTGATGAAAAATTACCGTTAATTGACTCATTAAACAACCACGCACAACCATTTGCAAATATTACAATAACCGACATTAACCTTAAAGCTCAAACGGTTTCACTTTATCATAAATATCCTTTGGCAGTAAAAAATGAGCAATATGGTGTTGATTATAAATATGACCCAGATAGGTTATATGTAAAATACAATGAAGGTAAAACAACGGGATTAGGCCAGTTTTATGTTTTTGGTAAGATTTTACAAACCTATGCCTATTTTTTACCTAAGAAATAATTTATTAATGTATCTTTTTCTTATTTAAGTATTATACTAACACAAATCTGTTTAAAAGATAGCCTATGATTTAATTTACTCGACCTTTTCTAAAGTAACTTCGTGTAATTAAAATAAATTCGTTTATATGCTATCTTTTATTCTTCAAATTGGTAATACAGTTGCTACTACTGTAACAAACACCTTAGCAGAACAACCTGCAACTACTGGTATTCAAACTGTAGCAGAAACTGCTCCAACAGAAATATCTCTATTTGAAATGGTTTCAAAAGGTGGAATTATTATGATTCCTCTTGCATTGCTACTTTTACTTGCAATATATGTAATGGTAGAGCGTATTTTAGTTATTTCAAAAGCATCAAAGAAAAATGCTACCTTATTACCAAGTATTAAGGAAATGATTAACAATGGTAATCTTTCTAATGCACGTGCACTATGCAAAAGCGTTAATACTCCCGAATCTTTAATGTTAGAGCAAGGTGTTTCTCGTGTAGGACAAAGTATGGTAGAAATTAGAGAAGCAATGGATAAAGCTGGCGCTTCAGAACTTAACAGATTAGAAAAGAATTTAAGCATATTAAATATCACAGGGCGAATTGCTCCTATGTTTGGATTTATTGGGACTATTATTGGAGTAATTCATATTTTTTACCGTATTAAATTAGCAGGAACAGTTGATATTGAAACAGTATCAGATGGTTTATATCAAAAAATGATTTCTTCTTGTGGAGGTTTAGTTGTGGGTGTTATTGCATTTGTGGGGTATCAATGGTTATCTGCTCGTGTTGATAAATTAGCTCACCGTATGGAAGAAAGCCAAATTCAATTTTTAGATATACTTAACGAACCAAGTAAATAATTAAAATAATAAATATTGAATTTTACATTCATTAAACTATTAACACTTTAAAAAATGGCACGATTACGAAAAAGAGTACACCGAGAAGCAGAAGTGAGCACTGATTCACTAAGTGACATTATGTTTTTCTTAATGTTATTCTTCTTGATATTATCTACAATGGTTAGTCCTAATGCCATGAAAGTTAATTTACCAAGCTCAACAAATAGTCCACGTATTGAAAATAAAAACCCAATACATTTAGCTGTTACTAAAGACCATAAATACTTTATAGATAGTAAAGAAGTTTCTTATGCCGATTTAGAAGCAGAGTTAAAAGCAAAAATTGGAGATAAAACAGAACCTTCTGTTGTAATACACGTAGATAAAGATTTATTATACCAAGATTTTATTGATGTAATGCAATTAGGTGATAGATTAAAATGTAAAATGGTATGTGCTACACAACCATCTAACGGTAAATAAGTATTGAATACTATATAGAATAATAAAATGCAAGTTTCTCAATCAGAAGAAAATAAAAATAAAATAATATCTCTTGCCATATCTTTAGGTATAGTTGGCTTGTTAGTTTTATTTTTATTGCTTTACATTATTCCTATCCCAAACCCATTATTTCCAGAAGTAACAAATGCTGGTGGTGGTGGTGGCACCGAAATTAATTTTGGAACTTATGTAGAAGGAACAGGCAATGTAGAGGGCACAGGTATTGGCAATGCACCAAATGTTGTAGAAAACAGTGAAGCCACACCTGCTGTTACTAATCCCGAGACTCAAGAAGCAATTCATACTAGCGAAAACGGAGAAAATATTAATGTAAACGAAACAAAACCTAAGGTTGAAAATAATACAACTGTTATTACACCAACTAAACCAACTGAAACAGTTAAACCTCATGTAAAAACCATGGCCGAAATAATTGCCGAAAAAGCCTTACAAAATAAAGGTAAAAATGGCGGTGGCAATGGTAGCAGCGGTCATGCAGGAAATGATGGTAGTCCTGATGGTAATCCTAAAACTCATGGAACCGGAGGAACTGGTGGTGGTGATGGTGGCGGAAACGGCCCTGATCATGGTCCTGGTTCTGGAAAAGGCACTGGTGGTTATGGTTTCAGCCTTGCTGGTAGAAGTGTTGTTAGTCCTCCTCCTTTGCCAAAAGACACAAAAGAAGAAGGTAAGGTTGTTGTTGAAATTACTGTTGATAAAACCGGCAAGGTAATTAAAGCTGATCCTGTAGGAAGAGGAACCAATACTAATAGCGTTATGCTCAAAACATTAGCTCGCCAGGCTGCATTAGCTACAAAATTTAATGTAAGCGGCGATTTTGAAGAACAAAAAGGAACAATTACAATTGTATTTAGCTTTTAAACAAATACTTTTTTAGTTAAAAAGTAATTTATCATAATGACTTATCAAAAAACATTAGACTATTTATTTTCTAAGTTACCAATGTATCAAAGGCTTGGAGCCGCTGCATACAAAGCAAATTTAGATAATACTATCGCTATTTGTTCTGCACTTAAGAATCCTGAAAAAAAACTAAAATGTGTACACGTTGCTGGCACCAATGGTAAAGGTTCTTCATCACACATGCTAGCCGCTATTTTACAACAAGCTGGTTATAAAACGGGTTTATACACTTCTCCTCATTTAATAGATTTTAGAGAGCGTATTAAGATAAATGGTAAACCAATTCCTCAAACCGAGGTGGTAAAATTTGTTGAAGAATATAAAGATGTATTTGAAAAAATAGAACCCTCCTTTTTTGAATGGACAGTTGGTTTGGCTTTTCATTACTTTGTTCAACAAGAAGTAGACATTGCAATAATTGAAGTTGGACTTGGTGGCCGTTTGGATTCCACTAATGTTATTAAACCCGAATGTTGTCTCATTACAAACATTGGCTTTGATCATGTAAATTTATTAGGAAACACACTTCTACTTATTGCAGCAGAGAAAGCCGGCATTATAAAACCAAAGACACCTGTGATTATTAGTCAAACTCAACTTGAAGTTTTAGCTGTATTTAACGACAAAGCGCGAGCAGAAAAAGCGCCTATTCTATTTGCAGACAAACAGTTTAAACTAATTTCTCAAACTTATAAAAACAATGCTCTTACTATAGAATTGTTTAATAAAGAAAAAAAAGAAACACAACATTATACCTTGGATTTGGAAGGCACTTATCAAACTAAAAATTTGCAAGGTGTTTTATCTGTTATTGATATTTTACGAAACTCAGGCTTTATAATAGAACAAAATGATATTGTAAATGCCTTAAGTAACGTAAAAAAAATAACTGGTTTAATGGGGCGCTGGCAAACATTATGCACAAATCCTTTAATTATTGCAGATACCGGACATAATTACGATGGTATTATGGAAGTGCTAAAGAATTTAGAAAGGTATTCATATAAAAAATTACATTTTGTTATTGGTGTGGTAAATGATAAAGATGTTTCTGCAATATTAAAACTACTACCTAAAGATGCTACGTATTATTTTTGTAAAGCTTCAATACCAAGAGCATTGCCAGAGGCTGAATTATTTGAACTTGCGAAAAAAAATGGTCTAACAGGCAAAAAATACCCTACTGTTAACGATGCCATTAACGCAGCTAAAAAACAATACAAAAAAAATGATTTAATTTTTGTTGGAGGCAGTACTTTTACTGTTGCCGATGCATTAATGTAGTTTCTTTACTAGTTAAAAAAAGTTAATCCCCTAATTCTAATTATAGTTAGTTTAGTATATTTACTCTAATGATAAAACATCACTTAGGTATCGTATCAACATTAGTTGCAATTGCTTTATTAGCTTTAATTGCTGTGCAAATATATTGGATACAAAGCTCAGTGCAATTAAAAGAAGAAGATTTTGAACGTGCAGTAAACGAATCCTTAAAAAACACTTCAAACCGTTTAGAAAAAATAGCTTACGCAAATAAGATTTCTAAAAAAATAAAGCTTCGTAAGCAAGGGGTACAAATTACTAAACCAACTATTAAAACACCAACCAATCCATCTGGCCAAGATGTTCAAGTGCGTATATTTGAAGAGTTAAGTACAGATTCCTGTGGTGTGGTAACTAGTAAAATGTCGCAAAAAGATTTTGTTGGAGATTCAATAAACACTAAAAACCAATTCTCACCTTATGAATCATTAAATAAACCAAAAGATACTGAAAGTCAAGCTAAAATATTTGAAAATTTAAGAAGTGAACTCTTACAAAATAAAAATGAAACCGTAAACGATTTATATGACGAGTTAATTAGCATTAATGTATATAAAGATTATAAACCAAAAGTAGACTCATTAATGCTTGACAGCGTTTTAAAGCAAGAATTATTTGATGCAGGTATTACTGCTAGATACTCCTATAAAATCACAAGCAAATTAGCAAACGCTAAACAAAGGGAAAACTTTAAAGATCCACAAAAAAGTTGCGACTCGTTACATTGCTTTTTCACCATAAACTTATCGCCTAATAATGTATATGTTACACCACAATACCTTAGTGTATATTTTCCAAATCAAAAAAACTATTTATTAAAAACCATGTGGCTCATGCTAAGCGTATCGGCCATAGTTATTTTAATATTGATTTTTGCATTTTACTATACAATCTCCACCATATCAAAGCAAAAAAAATTATCACACATTAAAAATGATTTCATAAGTAATATGACTCATGAATTTAAAACACCAATTAGCACAATTTCATTAGCCTGCGAAATGTTAAATGATAGTGCAGTTGCAAAAACGCCTGAAAAGCAAAGCCGCTTTTTAAAAATGATTAAAGACGAAAATAAACGTTTAAGTATTTTAGTGGAAAGCATTTTACAAACCTCCATACTTGATAAGGGAGAATTTAAACTTAAAAGAAGCGATAATAATGTTCATGATATTATTGAGCAAGCCATTCAAAATACCCAATTATTAATTGATGCAAGAAATGGGCAAATTGATAAGCAATTAAATGCAAAAAAATGCGTTATAAATGCAGATAAGGTACATTTAACAAATATAATTTTCAACTTAATTGACAATGCTATTAAATACACCAAAGAGAATCCTCAAATCTTAATTTCAACCCTTGACACTGAAAACGGAATACTTATCTCTGTGAAAGACAATGGGATAGGAATTAGTAAAGAGAATCAACGGAAAATTTTTGACAAGTTTTATAGGGTTCCAACTGGTAATGTTCATAATGTAAAAGGCTTCGGTTTAGGATTAAGTTATGTACAAGCTGTAGTTTTTAAACATAATGGCACAATTAATGTAGAGAGTGAACTAGGAAAAGGCAGTACCTTTAAAATTGTAATGCCTTATTATGAAAAAATTGATTAAAAAAACAGTAAAAGAAACAGATATGGACAATGTAAAGACCCAAATTTTATTAGTAGAAGATGATCCGAACCTAGGAATGTTATTACAAGAATACTTAGAAGCTAAAGGATTTGATACCAAATTAGCCACAGATGGTAAAAAAGGGTTTGATGCTTTTTGTAAACAAGAGTTCGACCTATTATTACTTGATGTGATGATGCCAGTAAAAGACGGATTAACTTTAGCAAAAGAAATTAGAGTTACTGATAAAAATGTGCCAATTATCTTTTTAACTGCTAAAAGCATGAAAGAGGATACAATGGAAGGTTTTAACGCAGGTGCTGACGATTATATTACTAAACCATTTGAAATGGAAGAATTATTAGCTCGTGTTAATGCAGTTTTAAGAAGAAGTAGCAAACAAAGAGTGCATAATGTTGAGGATGTAAATTTTAGCATTGGTGCATATACTTTTAATTCTGAAACTCAAGTTTTAATTAGCAATGGTAAAGAACAAAAATTAACTACTAAAGAAAGTCAATTAATGCGTTTGTTATGCGTTCATAAAAATGATGTTTTAGACAGAAATTTTGCATTAAAAACAATATGGCATGATGATAACTACTTTAATGGTAGAAGTATGGATGTTTATATTGCTAAACTTCGTAAATACTTAAAAGACGATTCAAAAGTTGAAATTGTAAATGTACATGGAAAAGGATTTAAACTACTAGTTAATTCTTAAAAACAATTAGAAAATTCAGTAAAAATGGTTTATTTTGTAATAAAATAAACCATTTTTTTATTCTGTACACTACAACAAATATTTCTCAAATTATAAATGCTAAAATAGTTGGAAACACATCTTCAACCATAAATCATTTATTAATAGATAGCAGGCAATTAACTGAGCCATCAAATACAGTTTTTATTGCCCTTACTTCTCAAAGAAACGATGCACATCAATACATTTACAGCCTGATTCAAAAAGGAGTAAAAGCATTTGTTGTAACTCATATTCCAAATAATTGTAAAGAATTTGAAAATGAAGCTTGCTTTTTAATTGTAAAGGACACTTTACAAGCGCTTCAATCATTAGCAACATACCATAGATCTCAATTTGATATTCCAACCATTAGTATTACAGGTAGCAACGGAAAAACAATCGTTAAAGAATGGTTATATCAATTACTGAAAAATGATTATAGTATTTGTAGAAGTCCTAAAAGCTATAACTCACAAATTGGTGTTCCAATTTCAATTTGGCAATTAAATAAGCAACATACATTAGGTATTTTTGAAGCTGGCATTTCTGAAGTGGGTGAAATGGTAATTTTAGAAAATATTATAAAACCAAGTATTGGCATTTTAAATTCTTTAGGAACCGCTCACAATGAAGGGTTTGAAAACGAAGAACAAAAGCTAACAGAAAAACTTTATTTATTTAAAAATTGCAAAACAACCATTATTAATGGACTATCTATAAATGCAAATTTAAATGTAATAGAAAAGCATTTAATTAATCCATTTATTATTTCATATGAACAAAATGCACACCTTCAAATTTTAGATATTAAATCTGAGGTTTCAATTACAGTTATTAAAGCAAAATACAATAATTCTGAACTTTCAATTACAATTCCATTTACTGATATTGCAAGCATACATAATGCAATTACATGTTGGGCAACACTTTTATACTTAAAAATTTCTAATACAGAAATTGAAGTAGGAATGACACGTCTACAATCAGTAGAAATGCGATTAGAATTAAAATTAGCTACTAATAATTGTGTTTTAATAAACGACTATTACAATTC
>ERZ724520.934-NODE-934-length-15331-cov-3.753077_pt1 | contig 15331 bp, 15 predicted proteins | sample MGYA00376053_ERZ724520 | MGnify/ENA primary metagenome ERZ724520 (study PRJEB28724, sample SAMN07190886) | activated sludge metagenome | isolation source: activated sludge of sewage treatment plant in Hong Hong | place: USA: Christiansburg, Virginia | collected... | reverse complement strand
GATATGGGTTACATAATCGCCAACGGACAAAGTGGTCAATTCTTTTAAGGTAATATTTTGCTTCTTCGAAATAGCATTTTTGATGCTGAATTTATGATAACGCTCAAAAATTTGATGATCGGTGTAACAAGCCAATTGATTTTCTTCGTCGATAAAACCTTGATAAATGGGAAAAACAATCGTGTTGTATTGCTTGCGAATATTCTCGGAGTTTTCTTCGTCTAAACTCTCAAAAATATCGTGGAATCGTTTGGCTTGAGCTTCATTGGAACAAAACAAATAATTTTGGTAGCCGTTGAAATGATTGTCATTCAGATTATTCAACAGTAAATCGAATTGTTTGTTGAACGACGGCTGCGGTTTGATATAAAAATCAAATGCTTTCTTGGTTTTATAAATAGGCTTGGAACTCAATTCAACAACCGAAAAATCGAGACTTTTCTTGATGAATTCTACTTGATTTAGGAACAATTGATTTGGTGCGACGTGATTTACGGTGGCATTCAGGTTTTCGAAAATCTCGGTGGCTTTGGCAAAAAGTCTATCCAATTTAGAGAAAAGCGAATCCGTATCTTGAATAAATAAAACTGTTTGATTATTAATATATTCCAGGAAACTTTCGCGGTTTTCCTGAAAGAATTTGTTCTCGACATTGGGAATAATCGTGATTTTCTTTTGCTTTTCGATGGACAATTGCGTTTCTACATCAAAGCTTCGAATGCTATCCACTTCGTTGCCGAAAAACTCGATTCGGTACGGATTATCATTCGAAAAAGAAAAGACATCCACAATTCCTCCACGAACCGAAAATTCGCCTGGTTCGGTAATGAAATCCACTCTTTTGAATTCGTATTCGAACAAGACTTCGTTGATGAAATCAATCGAAATTTGGTCGCCAACAGTTACTTTCAAAGTGTTTTTATCCAACTCTTTTCGGGTTACTACTTTCTCGAAAAGTGCTTCAGGATAGGTAACAATAATGGCGGGTTTTTTGCGGGAATTAATGCGGTTCAAAACCTCTGCACGCAGCAGCACATTGGCATTGTCGGTATCTTCAATTTGGTATGGACGACGATACGAACCCGGATAAAAAAGAACGTCCTCATCACCAATCATTTGCTCCAAATCGTTCAGATAATATGCGGCTTCTTCCTTATCATTTAGGATAATTAAAAAAGGCTTTTCGGTTTTTTTGAAAAGTGATTGTACCACAAACGAAAGCGATGAACCTATCAATCCATTCAACTGGATTTTCTGTTCCGCTTGTTGCAAACTATCGACAATTTGCTTGATTTTTGGCGAACTATCGTAGGTTTTATATAAGACTGATTTACTCAACGCGAGGGATATTTGGGTCAAATTGTGGTTTGGTGGGAATAGCTCTTGCAGAATCCATCATTTTGATTAAATCAGATTCTCCTTCTTCGAGCGGAATTTTACTTTTTTGAACAATTTTGTCCATTTGATTTTGCAAAGCGATCAATTGGATGTTGATTTCGGGAATCAAAGCAATCACTTTTTGTTCGGGAATGTCTTTCAAATGGATGTATAAATCTAGCATTCGCACCTTGGTTATCAAGATAGCAATTCTGGCTTTTATTTGTGGCTTGTTAAATTCTACTGGAATTTGGTTATTCAATGCCATTGCTTTTTTAGAAAGCTCGGCAGATTTTTTTTGAAAAGCGCCAATGGTTTTTTTTGGTTTTTGATCTAATTCAGACAAAAATGAACGCCAATCGACCCAAGCTAATGCGGAAGATCGAGAAGTTTCATTGATGGGTTTGGCATTGAAAACCCAAGCTTTTTCAATAATCGAAAAAATTAATTCTTTCTTTTTAATGTCTTTTATGGATTCTACTTGACGCTTTTCGTTATCGTTTTTGCAAGAAAACATGCCGAAAATCAGCAAAAAAACATATATATATTTAAATTTCATTTGTTGCTTTTTATTGTTTTTTATCGGTCAAATGTAATTCGCATACAAGTATTGGTATTTACAACCAATTTATCGGTTATGCTCATTTCATTCGTAATGAGTTAAGTCGCAAAGTTACGAAGTAAATTTACAATTATGAATTCGAACATTTAGAATAACAATCTAATATCTTTAAGTCAAATTCCTTGCAATTACAGAATGAAAATTAAGAAATTATTCAAAATTATTGCTGCTGAAATTAAAAATATATGCTTTTTATTGGAAAATTTGATGTTCTAGAAAACTGTATCTTTGTGTATCAAAAACCATTCAGATGAATCCTAAAATACTGATTATAGGCGCTTGCGGGCAAATTGGAACGGAGCTAACTCATAAACTTCGTCAACTTTACGGAACCGAAAATGTCGTTGCTTCGGATATTCGAAAGTTGAATAATGATATTGTGAATTCTGGCACTTTTGAAGTCGTAAATGCGTTAGATTTCAACCAAATCGAACATTTGGTCGAGGTACACCAAATCACCGATGTCTATTTGATGGCCGCTTTGCTCTCGGCAACAGCCGAAAAAAACCCTGCTTTTGCTTGGGATTTGAATATGAATTCCTTGTTTCACGTTTTGAATTTGGCCAAAGCCAAGAAAATAAAAAAAATATTTTGGCCATCGAGTATTGCGGTTTTTGGACCAACAACGCCACGAGAAAACACACCACAATACACTATTATGGAGCCTTCTACGGTTTATGGCATTAGCAAACAATCTGGCGAAAGATGGTGTGAATATTACCATACTCATTTTGGAGTTGATGTTCGAAGCGTTCGTTATCCAGGATTAATTAGTTGGTCCACTCCTCCGGGTGGCGGAACGACGGATTATGCTGTAGATATTTATCATAAAGCGTTGAGCGATGGAAAATACGAGTGTTTTTTGTCATCAGAAACTAAAATGCCGATGATGTATATGGATGATGCGATTACGGCAACCATTCAAATTATGCAAGCTCCGGCGGAACAAATCAAGATTCGGTCTTCTTATAACTTGGCTGCGATGAGTTTTACTCCAACCGAAATTGCTGCCGAAATCAAGAAACATATTCCAGAATTTACGGTTTCGTACCAACCCGATTTTCGTCAAGTAATTGCGGATAGTTGGCCTGCAAGTATCGATGATGCTCAAGCTAGAGCAGACTGGAACTGGCATCACGAATTTGATTTAGAAAGTATGACGGTGGATATGTTGAAAAATTTGAGATAAATGGAAAAAAAAAGGACTAACTTCAAAAAGATAGTCCTTTTTTTAAATCCACAGTTTTATTTTAATTCATAAGAATTGTCACTCTGTTTCACATCGGCCATTAATCCGCTTGGGTCGATGGTTACTTTTTTGATGGTAGTTTTGGTTTTTAAAATGCTAAATTCATACGTTTGATTTGCCCAAGTCCAATTGTCTAAAACAGTTCTTTTAATTGTTGGATTTGGATTTTCTTTCTCGAAACTCATCATTCGCAACGGAATATAAAAACTTTCTTTTGAACCATCGGTATATTCGACCAAAATATCAATTGGCATTGGCATTCGACCGATTCTTTCTAAGGTAATTACTGTGTTTTTGCCTGTATAACTGAGATCGATTTTAACCTCTATAATTCCATAATCAATCGTGTTGGTGGTTTGTGTCCAATCGGTTAAATACCAATCGAGGTTGGCTCCCGAAACCCGCTCAGCTGTTCTTTTGATGTCATTTGGCGTTGGATGTTTGAATTTGAATTCCTGAAAATATTTTTTCAAAGTTTTCGATACATTCTCCTTTCCAATCAGATATTCTAATTGGGCTAAGAAAATTTCACCTTTGTAGTACGAAGAAATGCTGTAAGGTCTGTTTTCGTCATAACGGTCTCCGTGAGTGGTTTGCGATTGCTCTTTGCCTGATTCTACTAATTTATAATAGGTTTTATAGGAATCTTCAAAAGGATTTCCTTTTTTATTGACCCTCAAATCATTCAATGCCAAATCTTCAATATAAGAAGTAAAACCTTCGTCCATCCAAGGGTGTTTACTTTCATTAGAAGCTAAAATATGTTGAAACCAAGAATGTCCTAGCTCGTGAGTTGCCGTGCCTACAATTCCTTCAAATTTACCATTTCCAAGCATCAAAGTACACATGGCATATTCCATTCCGCCATCGCCACCTTGAATAAACGAATATTGTTTATAAGGATAATCGCCAACAGTTTTGTTGAAAGTCTCCATTACTTTTATCATCATTGGCTGCAAAGCTTTCCAGTTGTCAATGATGTTTGGATTGTTTTTATAGAGAAAATGCAGATCGACGCCGTTTGGCCCTTTGACCACATCGTGTAGATAATTTTTGTCGGCAGCCCAAGTAAAATCGTGCACCATTGGAGCATAAAAATGCCAAGTCAAAGCTTTAGTGTTCTTGGGATACATTACTTTGATTCCAGCATCTTGATAGCCGTGACCTATTTCATTTTTGTTTTGCAAATAACCAGAACCACCTAAAACATATTCCTTGTCAATAGTAATTTTTACATCGAAATTTCCCCAAACTCCGTGAAATTCTCTTGCAATATAAGGATCGGCGTGCCAACCTTCGAAGTCGAATTCGGCCATTTTTGGATACCATTGCGCCATCGACAATTCAATTCCTTCGGCATTATTTCTGCCGGAACGACGAATTTGTACTGGAACTTGTCCGTCAAAATCTAAAGTAAAAGTCGTTTTTGAATGGGGTAAAATGGGTTTTGCCAAAGTCACTTCGAGAATGGTTTCCACAGTTTTTGCATTGGCAACTAATCCATCTTGTTTGAAATTTGAAATGTTCAAATACCCAATTTCATCTGGTTTCAAAGTTTTGATTCGGCTTTCCTTCATCTTGTTGACCATTCTTGGATCTGGGTCTTTGATGCTTTGAAGTCGAGCATCCATTTCGCTTCCGGGCTGAAAGGCATTATTGTACAAATGATAAAAAACACGTTTTAAAGTATCGGGCGAATTATTGGTGTAAACCAATTCCTGTTTGCCGTTGTATTGGTAATTTTTGACGTTCATAACAACGTCCATTTTGTAATCGACTTGTTGTTGCCAATATCCTGAATTTTGCGCCAAAAGATTCCCGAAATTCAAAGAAATTAAAGCAATTAAAAAGATTTTTTTCATATTCATAAAACAGAAAATGGAAGAGTTTTATCCCTTCCATTTTTTAATTAAAATTAAAATTTTATTATTTTGACATTTTTTCAGCCATTAGCAAAGCGTTGTAAGCATTGACGATTTTTCCTGATTTAGACAAAGTAGTAAACGAACGAACGTCGGTAGTTTTTCCGCCAACGATAACGTCGGTTGTGATTGCAACTCCAGAATCCATTAAAATGTGTTTCACTTGTTTGGCTGATAATTTTGGATAATACGAACGAATTAATGCGGCAACTCCAGCTACGTTTGGTGAAGCCATTGAGGTTCCTTGTAATAATTTATATTCGTTATTTGGAGTAGAAGCATAAATTTTTACTCCTGGAGCAAAAACGTCAACATTGATTTTTCCGAAGTTAGAAAATCTCGCAACCACTTTGTTTCCATATTCATAATTCAAAGCTCCAATCGTGATTAAATTATCGGCGAATTCAGTTTTTTTATCATCAGAATCGTTTGGATAATTGTTGGCAACGTCAATGTCTTTTGAATCATTTCCTGCTGCGTGAACGATTAGAACGTCTTTGCTTTCGGCATATTTTATAGCATCATAAACCCATTGTTTGTGAGGTGAAAAGCTTTTTCCAAAACTTCCGTTAATTACTTTGGCACCATTATCTACTGCATAACGAATACCAAGAGCGATATCTTTGTCATATTCGTCTCCGTCTGGCACTGCGCGAACAGTAAGAATTTCGACATTATTTGCAACCCCATCTCCACCTAATCCATTATATCTAACTTGTGCTACGATTCCTGCTACGTGGGTTCCGTGAAGTATATGTTCTTTTTTGGGATCTGGACCCATAACATTATTATTTCCGTATTTTGTGTCGGTTATGTCATCTGGATTGTCTCCTAAAATTTTTCTATAATCCGTTTTAAGATTTTCGCCATTAATTACTTTACTATACCCATCAAGTTCTTGTTGTAAAGCTATTTTAAATTCGGGAACAGTCATCCCAAAAGAATTTACGCGCTGAATCATCATTTTACTTTTGGCGATTTCAGCATCTTGCGAAGTAATTGCATTCACTTCTTCGATAGAATAGCCAGTTTTGCCAAAATGTTTAGTCAAAACTTCATCAGCTTTAGAAGCATCAGAGGACATTTCCTCTAAACGAGCTTTTCCAGTTGTTGATTTTGCAATGTTTTTATCGTTCAAAGCTTTTGCTTCTTGATAAGTAGCTTCATCGACAAGGCTTTTGTTGACAATAATTCTTTCATATTCTAAATTATCTTTGACAATATTACCAAGGAAATTCCAACCGTGAATGTCGTCAATATATCCGTTTTTATCATCGTCAATTCCGTTTGCTGGAATCTCTTTTTTATTGGTCCAAACCACTGCTTTTAAATCTTCGTGTTCGATATCAACCCCTGAATCTACAATTCCTACGATTACTTTTTTGCCTTTTTTATCTTTTAACAATTCAGCATAAGCTCTGTCAACGCTCATTCCTGGAATGGTGTCTTTTACAATATCTAAATGACTCCAACGGTTTAAATCAGCTTCTTTTAGAGGTGTCTTTTTTTGAACGTTTACGGGAGCTTGAATCATCAATGCAGTGCTGTTCGAAGCGTTTTTTGAGGCTCCACATCCCGCTAATACCAATACAGCAAAGGCAGAGATAAAAATAGGTTTAAAATTATTCATAGGTTATTTTTTAAGAAAGTTAAAATTTGACGTAAAAATATCAATTTTGTTACATATCAAAACAAAATTAACATTATTTAATGATTTCCTCGCAACTAAAAACCTCCTTCAAACGAACTCCTCTTTCGGTTTTTTCGACCGTGATGATTTCGTTGTGGGCATCGTGCTCCAAGAATAAATAATAATTGTTATCTACGGCGGTATTCAGGAATTTTGATTTTTCGGGCATTGTCAATAGCGGTCTGGTATCATAACCCATCACATAAGGCAAAGGCAAATGACCCACTGTTGGCAACAAATCGGCCATAAAACAAATGGTTTTGTCTTGGTATTGAATCATTGGCATCATTTGTTTTTCAGTGTGACCGTCGGCAAAGAAAATCCCGAAATCCAGTTCTGATTTGTCTAATAAATCGCCTTCGGGTCTTTTTATGAAATGCAATTGTCCGCTTTCTTGAATTGGTAAAATGTTTTCCGAAAGGAAGGATGCTTTTTCACGAAGATTGGGTTTTGTTGCCCATTCCCAATGGTTTTCGTTGGTCCAATATTTGGCATTTTTGAAAGCCAGTTCGTAGCCTGTTTTGTCTTTGTTCCAATTGACGCTTCCGCCGCAATGGTCAAAATGCAAATGCGTCAAGAAAACATCGGTAATGTCGTCGCGATGAAAACCGTATTTTGCCAATGAATTATCTAAAGTATGGCTTCCCCAAAGGAAATAATAGCCAAAAAATTTATCCGATTGTTTGTTGCCCATTCCGTTATCAATCAAAATCAGGCGATTTCCGTCTTCGATAAGCAAACATCTTGCAGCAAGATCGATCAAATTATTAGCATCAGCTGGATTGGTTTTGTTCCAAATTGTCTTTGGCACAACGCCAAACATTGCGCCACCGTCAAGCTTAAAATTGCCGGTTTCTATAGGATATAATTTCATGGGGTAGTTTTTTTTTCGAGAGGAAACAAATTTAAGTAATACATTTGTTATTAGAATGCTATATAGACTTTTTCTATCCAATTATAGTTATAAAAATGTTATCTTGTTTGACTTGAAGCCTAATTTGTAATACCTTTGCCTTTTATTTAGACAAAATCAAAATAACGGTTATGATAAAAGTTTCTGATACTGCCAAAAAGAAAATCATCGATTTGATGAAAGATGATGGTTTTGATGCCACAGTCGATTATGTAAGAGTCGGTGTGAAAAGCGGAGGATGCTCAGGTTTGTCTTATGATTTGAAATTTGACAAAAACAAAGGTGAGGACGATAAAATATTCATTGATAACGAAATAACAATTGCTGTAGAGAAAAAATCTTTTCTCTATTTAGCAGGAACAATTTTAGAATTTTCAGGAGGATTAAACGGAAAAGGCTTTGTTTTTAATAATCCAAATGCAAGTAGAACTTGTGGTTGCGGAGAGAGTTTTTCGCTATAACCAAAAAAGGAAATAAAAAGATTTGAACCCTTAAGAAATTAGGTTAATTTAGCCTAATTGAATCTTAATTCCTTAAATGGTTTTAAACAATAAAAAAATGTCAAAATACACCGAAGATCATTTACGAGTTGAACTCGAAAGCAAAGAATACGAGTACGGATTTTATACAGATATAGAATCGGATACTTTCCCCATAGGCCTAAACGAAGACATTGTTCGCGCCATTTCCCTAAGAAAAGAAGAACCACAATGGATGACCGATTGGCGCATCGAGGCTTTTCGCGCTTGGGAGAAAATGATCGAACCTGAATGGGCAAATGTACAATACACAAAACCCGATTTTCAGGCTATTTCTTATTACTCAGCACCCAAAGCAATCGATCCTAACAAAACATTAGACGATGTCGATCCTGAACTTTTAGAAATGTATAAAAAGCTTGGAATCTCGATTGACGAACAGAAAAAAATGAACAACGTTGCAATGGATATCGTGGTTGACTCGGTTTCGGTAGCTACAACATTCAAGAAAACTTTGGGCGAAAAAGGAATTATTTTTATGAGTATTTCCGAAGCAATCAAGGAACACCCTGAATTGGTACAGAAATATCTTGGAACCGTTGTTCCTCAAAAAGATAATTTTTATGCAGCATTAAATTCGGCTGTTTTCTCTGACGGAAGTTTCTGTTATATTCCAAAAGGCGTTCATTGTCCAATGGAATTATCGACTTACTTTAGAATTAATCAAGCGGGAACAGGACAATTCGAAAGAACTTTATTGATTGCCGATGAAGGCAGTTATGTAAGTTATCTTGAAGGTTGTACCGCTCCAAGTCGTGACGAAAATCAATTGCACGCAGCCGTTGTCGAACTTATTGCGATGGACGGTGCCGAAATCAAATATTCAACGGTTCAAAACTGGTATCCAGGAAACAAGGAAGGAAAAGGCGGGGTTTTCAACTTCGTGACCAAAAGAGGATTGTGCGAGAAAAACGCAAAAATCTCCTGGACACAAGTCGAAACAGGTTCTGCCGTGACTTGGAAATATCCTTCTTGTATCTTAAAAGGCGATAATTCGGTGGGCGAATTTTATTCGATTGCCGTTACCAATAATTTCCAACAAGCCGATACTGGCACCAAGATGATTCACCTTGGAAAAAATACCAAATCAACAATTATTTCCAAAGGAATTTCCGCTGGAAAATCACACAATAGTTATAGAGGATTAGTAAAAATTGGTCCAAATGCAGATAACGCCAGGAACTTTTCGCAATGCGATTCGCTTTTAATGGGAAATAATTGCAGCGCGAATACTTTTCCTTACATCGAAAGCAAAAATCCATCGGCCAAAATAGAACACGAAGCCACAACGAGTAAAATTGGCGAAGACCAAGTTTTCTATTGCAACCAACGTGGAATTCCAACCGAGAAAGCCATCGCTCTTATCGTAAATGGTTTCAGCAAAGATGTTTTAAACAAATTGCCAATGGAATTTGCTGTTGAAGCACAGAAATTATTAGAAATTTCGTTGGAAGGAAGTGTGGGGTAATTTTTGTAAATTTGAAGAAACAATATAAATTACGATTGTTATGGAACTCATTTTAAAAAACGTTAAGAAAAAAGATTTACCAGTATTGAAATCATTGGCAAAATCATTGGGTTTTGAAATTGAAAAAGAAGACAAACCGTATAATCCAGAATTTGTAAAAGAAATTTTGGAGGCTGAAAAAGACCTACGGGAAGGTAGAGGTATAAAAATGACAATGGAAGAAATACGCGCACTATGCAAATAGTATTTACTCCCAAGGCAAGAAAAGATTTAGATTTTTGGATAAAGTCTGGAAATAAAGGAATATTGAATAAAATATATTCTTTAATTCAAGACATTCAAATACATCCTTATGAAGGAATAGGAAAACCTGAGCAATTAAAGCATAATTTGACTGGTCGTTGGTCGAGAAGAATCAATCAAGAGCATCGAATAATATATAAAATTGTTGATGAGAATACAATCGAAATATTAAATATTATTTCACTAAAAGGTCATTACGAATAAACAAAACAAACAATGTTATCAATAAAAAATTTACACGCCTCCATTGGAGATAAAGAAATATTAAAAGGAATCAACCTTGAAGTAAATGCGGGAGAAATTCACGCGATTATGGGACCAAACGGTGCCGGAAAAAGTACTTTATCGGCGATTATTGCTGGAAACGAAAATTACGAAGTAACCCAAGGCGAAATCTTTTTAGACGGAGAAGATATTTCAGAATTGGCACCTGAAGAAAGAGCACACAAAGGCGTTTTCCTTTCGTTTCAATATCCTGTCGAAATTCCTGGAGTTTCGGTAACCAACTTTATGAGAACCGCCATCAACGAAAACCGAAAAGCAAACAAACTGGAAGAAATGCCGGCCAACGAAATGCTGAAAGTAATTCGTGAGAAATCGGAATTATTGGAAATTGACCGTAAATTTTTGTCTCGTTCCCTGAATGAAGGTTTTTCAGGTGGAGAGAAAAAACGTAACGAAATTTTCCAAATGGCAATGTTGGAACCAAAATTGGCTATCCTTGACGAAACCGATTCTGGATTGGATATCGATGCTTTGAGAATTGTGGCCAATGGCGTAAACAAACTCAAAAGCGACAAAAACGCCATCGTTGTTATCACACACTACCAAAGACTTTTAGACTATATCGTCCCTGATTTTGTTCACGTTCTTTACAACGGAAAAATTGTGAAGTCTGGTGGAAAAGAATTGGCTTACGAACTCGAAGAAAAAGGATACGACTGGATTAAAGCGGAAAATTAAAATTTGTTTGTAGTTTATAGCTTATCGTTCGCAGTTGAACAATAAACAAAAAACCATAAACCATAAACAGTATAAAAATGGAATTGAAAGAAAAATTAATATCGTCTTTTATGGCTTTCGAAGAGCAAATCGATGTTCATTCTGAACTTCACGATGTGCGAACTGAGGCTATAAAAAACTTTGAAAATAAAGGTTTCCCAAGCAAAAAAGAGGAATCTTGGAAATATACTTCGCTAAATGCTATCTTAAAAAATGACTTTACTGTATTTCCAAAAAGTGAAAGTTCAATAGAATTTAAGGATGTAAAAAAATACTTCATTCACGAAATCGACACCTATAAAGTAGTCTTTATCGATGGCGTTTTTAGCTCGAATTTATCTTCTACAACCCACGAAGGTGTTGATGTTTGCTTAATGTCATCGGCGTTGAACAAACCAAAATACAAAATGGTTATTGACAATTATTTCAACCAAATTGCTAGCAAAGACGAGAGTTTGACTTCGTTGAATACGGCTTTCGCCAATGAAGGAGCCTACATCAATATCCCGAAAAGCAAAGTCGTTCGCAAACCCATCGAAATTATGTATTTCTCGACTGGAAACGAAGCGGCACTTTTGGTACAACCTAGAAACCTGATTGTTGTGGGTGAAAATTCACACGTTCAAATCATCGAAAGACACCAAAGTTTGAACGAAAATCCGGTTTTGACCAATTCAGTTACCGAAATTTTTGCACAAAAACGCGCCATTGTCGATTTCTATAAAATACAAAACGACAATCACTCGGCCAATTTAATTGACAATACCTATGTTTCCCAAAAACAAGAAAGTCATGTTTCGGTACAAACCTTCTCTTTTGGAGGAAATTTGACTAGAAACAACCTAAATTTCTATCATTTTGGAGAACGTTTGACAAGTACACTCAACGGAATCACGATTATTGGAGGAAAACAACACGTAGATCATTATACTTTGGTACACCATGCTGCGCCAAATTGCGAAAGCTTTCAAGATTATAAAGGCATATTTTCGGATAATTCCACTGGGGTTTTCAATGGAAAAGTGTATGTCGAAAAAGAAGCCCAAAAAACCAATGCTTTCCAAAAAAGCAACAACATTTTGTTGGGCGACAAATCTACCATAAACGCCAAACCGCAACTCGAAATTTTTGCCGATGACGTAAAATGTTCTCACGGTTGCACAGTGGGACAACTAGACGAAACGGCATTGTTTTATATGCAACAACGTGGAATTCCAAAGAAAGAAGCCAAAGCTTTATTGATGTACGCTTTCTCGAATGCCGTAATCGAAAGCATCAAAATACCAGAATTGAAACAAAGAATTACCAAAATTATCGCCGATAAATTAGGTGTGAAAATTGGATTTGATTTGTAATTGATTGTAAAAACATAATTGTAAACCCGACATATTTTTGAAATTTGTCGGTTTTTTTATGGAGCTATTCCCGCTATCCGTTGCAATCTTTTTTTCGGAAAAAACCTCAAAAAAGGATTTCCACTATTATCGGGGCTCAGGGATTTGGGGTTTCAAAAAGGCTTTCGTAATAATTTAATCCGCCTTCATTGTTTATATTTGCAACTTATATTATTGAAGATGACAGATTATGCCAAAAGGACCCGAAAAAAACACTAAAAACAAGGCTTTGCATACCAAATTACTGAATCGAAAAAAAGCTAAACTTCAAGAAGAGAAAAAAGCAAAAGAATTACGTTTGAAAGCTCTAATAGCCAAAATGAATCAGCAAAAGAATAGTGACTAAATAATAGAACCGTAGGCTCGGCATATAGTGTAGGGATGGGTTTTAATCCGTCCATAATTTAATGATTTATTGAAAAAGTGCCATAGGTACGGATAATTTTTGCAACCTTTGACCTCTAAAACAAAAAACAATATGAGCAAGACAAGACTAATAATCAATAAAAACGGATCAATAAAAATCGAAGGTGATTTCGAAATAATGGATCAAGACGGCGTAGTTTATGGGCTAGAAGGAAGAACAGCATTAGGTCTTTGTCGTTGTGGATTATCATCCAACAAGCCTTTTTGTGACGGTTCACATCGTAATAATTTTGAATGTGATTCAAAAGCATTTGATTTGCCACCAATGAAAACGAAATAAAGTTTACTATTTCCTGATAGAATAAAAGTAAAGCTGCATTTTAATCGATGTGGCTTTTTTATTTCCAAAATACCTTTGTCAAAGTTTTGAACTTTTACCAAGGTTACAAAGTCTAAAATAAAATTTCTTTACTATTTTTATTTAACGGAAATTTGCTCCAAATCTTCAAACACAAAACCTATGGAATTCGGCAGAATAATAGTTTCGGAAACGGCCTTCAATAGTGAAAATCTTCAGGATGTGATTCACTCCAATATTTCGGTAATCAACCTTATGCGTGAGGAAAAAATAGACGACGAACTGATTCACGAAGATGCACTAATGAGTTATTATTTGGACTATTATTATTCCCAATGTGTTACGGGAAACTTTGCCCAATTTGTACATTCTTCAGGTTGGAATGCCGAATTAAACGAATTGATCGAAGAAGGTCTCGCCTTAATTGGTGCCCAAAAACATTTAGAATTATTCCAACAGCAATCCAAAAAAGTAAAACTAATGAGCAGCGTGAAGCTCAATAAATTCCTCAAAGGAAAACTGGAAGGTGTAAATCCAACCAGAGATTTGCTCAACAACGACACTTTTTTCGAAATCGAAGAAAACCTGGTTACTTTGAACGCTAATTTCCTGAAATCTCACCCCGATTTCGAAGTCCTTTCCGTAGATGAAATGTTCGCTACTTTAGAGGAATTTGTAGGGCATGATATTAAAAGAGAGTAATCAATAAATTTTCAACTTAAACTTTGTCCCAATCTTATCAAACATTTCCTTAAATTTGCTGTCGTTATTATAAAAGTTAGCGTTTAAAAAATCAGGATATGTTACAAATTGCATTTATTAGAGAGAATCAGGAAAAAGTAATCAAGGCTTTGGCAAAAAGAAATATGGATGCCACCGCTATTGTTGAAGAAGTGGTACAATTGGATGAAAAACGTCGCGCCACGCAAGTGGAGTTGGACGGAATTTTATCAGAATCTAATAAATTATCCAAAGACATTGGCGAATTGATGAAAGCCGGCGAAAAAGCCAAAGCTGCCATTCTCAAAGAAAAAACGGTTCTGTTAAAAGAAAAAAGCAAAGCATTAGCTGAAACGGCCGATCAATTGGCCGCAGATTTGTTGGAAAAACTATACACTTTACCCAATCTTCCCGCCGATATTGTTCCCGAAGGAAAAACACCAGAGGACAATTTGAACGTTTTCGAAGAAGGCGCAATTCCAGTCTTGCACGAAGGAGCGCAACCGCATTGGGAATTAGTGAAAAAATACGACATCATCGATTTCGAATTAGGAAATAAAATTACGGGTGCAGGATTTCCGGTTTACAAAGGAAAAGGAGCCAAGTTGCAACGTGCCTTAATCAATTATTTTTTGGACAAAAACACAGCTGCAGGTTACAATGAAGTTCAGGTCCCGCATATGGTCAACGAAGCTTCGGCTTATGGAACGGGACAATTGCCGGACAAAGAAGGGCAAATGTACCACGACAAAACCGATGATTTGTACTTGATTCCAACGGCAGAAGTTCCGGTAACCAATTTGTTTCGTGATGTTATTTTGACCGAAAACGAATTGCCGATTTTAACAACTGCTTACACACCTTGTTTCCGTCGTGAAGCTGGTTCTTATGGCGCTCACGTTCGTGGATTGAACCGTTTGCATCAATTTGACAAAGTAGAAATCGTGCGAGTGGAACACCCTGACAAATCTTATGAAGCCTTGGAAGGAATGGTCGAGCACGTGAAAAGTATTTTGCAAGAATTGAAATTACCCTATAGAATTTTGCGTCTTTGTGGTGGTGATATGGGATTTACATCCGCTTTGACGTATGATTTTGAAGTGTATTCTACAGCGCAAGAGCGTTGGTTAGAAATCAGTTCAGTTTCTAATTTTGAGACTTTTCAGGCGAATCGTTTAAAATTGCGTTTCAAAGACAAAGACGGAAAAAACCAATTGGCGCATACCTTAAATGGAAGTTCATTGGCTTTACCAAGAGTTCTAGCAGGAATTTTAGAAAACTACCAAACCGCTGAAGGTATTGTGATTCCTGAAGTTTTGCGAAGCTATTGCGGGTTTGATATTATAGATTAATTTGTAAAATATATGGGAGCTTGGGGAACAACAATATCATCTAATGATACTTATGC
>ERZ724520.929-NODE-929-length-15353-cov-4.350699_pt1 | contig 15353 bp, 12 predicted proteins | sample MGYA00376053_ERZ724520 | MGnify/ENA primary metagenome ERZ724520 (study PRJEB28724, sample SAMN07190886) | activated sludge metagenome | isolation source: activated sludge of sewage treatment plant in Hong Hong | place: USA: Christiansburg, Virginia | collected... | reverse complement strand
TTGCATATTTTGTACACAGCTATTATTGCGAAATAAGCCCATATACAATTGCTACAACTGATTATGGACATCCATTTTCAGCGGCATTGCATAAAGATAATTTTTATGCAGTACAATTTCACCCTGAAAAAAGTGCAGATATTGGCGCTAAAATAATCGAGAATTTTATTGCTATTTAGTAAATATTATTTTGTAAAATGTAAATAATAAATTCTTTACATTATTTCAGTAAATTTATTCTTCAAATTGATAGCATGAAACAAATTTTGGTTCTTATATTTTTTTTAAATTCATTGCTTTGCGTTCAGGCTGCGGATAGTAATGAGCCCGTTAATGCCACAAGGAGAACCTGCGGAACGATAAAACCATCCGCTGAACGTTCTTTGCAATTTGAACAAATAATACAACCATTTGTAACGCAAAAAAATAATACTTCTAATAGAATAAATACAAATTATGAAATTCCTGTTGTGGTACATATTGTATATTGGGAGGAAAACCAGAATATCTCTTCAGCACAAGTTTATTCCCAATTTGATGCCTTAAATGCTGATTATGCAGGAACTGGATATAATATAGAAAACTGTCCTGAACCATTTCAACCTCTTATTGCAAACACCAATATTTCATTTGTAAAAGCAACAAAATCACCCAATGGAACCATAATGGCAGAACCAGGAATCAACCGAGTAAATGCCCAAACAGCGGGTTTTAAAGATCCGAGTGGAAATAGTTGGAATATAAGCTACATAGATTCGAAAATTAAAAAATCAGTTATTTGGGACCCTACGAAATATTTAAATATTTGGGTATTACCCTTGTCGAACAGCTATTTAGGATACGCTACCTTTCCCGATGATCCGCTTAATGAAAGAGGCGTAGTTATTGGATATAAATATTTTGGAACTACAGGAACCGTTAATTATCCATTTAACAAAGGACGAACTGCCTCACATGAAATTGGACATTGGTTAGGACTGTATCATATTAGTGGTGATAATGTGTGTGGAGACGATTATTGCAACGATACACCTCCACAAAAAGGAAATTCAAAAGATGGTTCTGGATTGAATTACGATTGCCCCTCTTTCCCATTTCAAATAGATGGATGTGGAGTAGGGAAAAGTCCTTATGGAGAAATGTTTATGAATTTTATGGACTACACAGACGATGTGTGCATGTGCTTGTTTACCAATGACCAAAATACTCGGATGCATGCGTCTATTCAAAATTATTATACTAGTATTATAGATTATGGATTAACAGCCATAAATCATAATAGAACACAAGACATTAGTATATCAATTTTTCCTAATCCATCGAATGGTAATTTTGAAATAAATATTCCATCTAAAATTGCTGCTAATTATTATTTGAAAATATATAATCTCACCGGACAAACTATATTGGAAGATGCAATATTGGCGCATCAAGGGATTAATACTAAATCCATCAATTTAACAGGCATTGAAAAAGGCATGTATTTATTGAATATGGTGTCAGATAATGCAACTTACACTCAGCGAATTATCATCCAATAAAATATAGTCTTAATTTGTTAAAGTGAAAGACAATACATTTTCCAGAGTCTTTTTTAATTTTACTTCATGCTCATCATCCCCGCTATAGATTTAATTGACAGCAAATGTGTCCGCTTAACCAAAGGCGACTATGATACAAAAAAAATATACAACGAAAATCCGGTAGAAGTAGCCAAAGAATTTGAAGCAAACGGTATTAAATATTTACATTTAGTAGATTTAGACGGTGCAAAAAACGGTGCAACGGTAAATTGGAAAGTATTAGAAAATATAGCAGCCAATACATCGTTACACATTGATTTTTCAGGAGGTATCAAAACCAAACAAGCGGCGCAACAAGCCTTTGATTTAGGCGCAGCACAAGTAACCGTAGGAAGCCTTGCCGCTAAAAATCCAAAAGAATTTGTCGATTGGATTTGGGAATTTGGCGAAGAAAAACTCATTCTTGGTGCAGATGTTATCAAAGATAAAATTGCTATTCATGGCTGGCAAGAATCCAGTGAAAAAGATATCTATTCTTTTTTAGATTATTATTTTGAAGAAGGAATAGATTATGTTCTTTGTACCGATGTATCAAAAGATGGTATGCTACAAGGGCCTTCTTTTGAATTGTATAAAAATATATTAGAAGAATACGGAGAAATGAAACTCATTGCCAGTGGTGGCGTTTCTTGTGTAGATGATTTAAGTAAATTGAAAGAAATGGGTTGCTATGCTGCAATTGTAGGAAAAGCTTTATATGAAGAGAAAATTACTTTTAAAGATTTGCAACCATTTATTGCATAAAAAAATAAACTAGTAGTGCTAACGAAAAGAATCATACCATGCCTGGATATTAAAAACGGAGAAACCGTTAAAGGTATCAATTTTGTTGATTTGAGAAGCGCCGGCGATCCCGTAGAATTAGCCAAACAATACGTTCTTCAAGGGGCAGATGAATTAGTTTTTTTAGACATTACAGCCACCGTAGAAAATAGAAAAACATTGATTGAATTAGTAAAGAAAGTGGCAGCCGTTATCAATATTCCTTTTACAATTGGTGGTGGAATTTCTTCTATACAAGACGTGGAAGCCTTATTAAATGCAGGAGCAGACAAAGTTTCTGTCAATTCATCCGCTGTCAAAAACCCAAAATTAATAGATGAATTATCCAATCAATTTGGCGTGCAATGCATTGTAGTAGCTATTGATACCAAATTAGAAGACGATTGGAAAGTATATGTAAAAGGCGGCAGAGAAGCCACATCCATTTATACCAAAGACTGGGCGAAAGAAGTACAAGAACGAGGTGCTGGTGAAATTTTATTGACCTCCATGAATCACGACGGAACAAAAAACGGGTTTGCCTTAGATATCACTGGATGGTGTGCGCAACATTTATCTATTCCAGTGATTGCCAGCGGAGGCGCCGGAAATGAACAACATTTTGCAGAGGTTTTTAAATTAGCCAAAGCAGATGCGGCATTAGCAGCAAGTGTTTTTCATTTTGGTGAAATACAAATTCCTCATTTAAAACAATTTTTAAAAACACAAGAAATTGATGTTCGAATTTAATTTATAATATAATATAATAAAATGACACCTGATTTTAATAAAGAAACTAATGGTTTATTGCCTGCTATTATTCAAGACTTCAAAACCGGAAAAGTATTGATGTTGGGATATATGAATGAAGAAAGTTTTGCTAAAACAAATGAAATAAACAAAGTCACTTTTTTTTCGCGCAGCAAAAATAGACTTTGGACAAAAGGCGAGGAAAGTGGAAACTTTTTAGAGGTAATAAATATTAAATTAGATTGCGATAACGATACTATCCTCATTCAAGCAAAACCCACCGGCCCCGTATGTCATACCGGCAGCGATACGTGCTGGAATGAAAAAAATACAGATGAATTCTCCTTTTTACATTATTTAGAAAGCATTATTCAAGACAGAAAAATTCATCCCAAAGATAATTCTTATACTAATTTATTATTTAATAAAGGCTTGAATAAAATTGCGCAAAAAGTAGGCGAGGAGGCCGTTGAAGTAGTCATTGAAGCCAAAGACAATAATGATGACTTATTTAAAGGAGAAGCCGCAGATTTATTGTTTCACTTTTTGGTGTTATTGGTAGAAAAAAATATCCCCCTCAACGAGGTTTTAGCGGTGTTAAAGCAAAGACATAAATAAAAAAAATTAAAAAACCATCAATGTAAACAAATTTATATCGCACCCCGAATAATTATCGTTAATTATGTTGTCTTTTTTATTAAAAGAAAGCTCTACTACTACTACTACTACTACTACTCACCATTTTTTTTACTATTGAATGATTGGCGTTTCCACCAAAGAATCAATAACTTATAAATTACCAAAAATTAGGTATCAAAATAGTATTTTGTTATTTAATTATATACATTCTTATTTCTACTTTTGTATTATTATTTTTAATTAATCTAAATAAATTCAAGCAATTTCAAAAAAACTAAACTAAACTGCTAAAAATGATGTTTATAAATAGTAATAAATTATATTTTTTATTTTTTGTTTTATTTTTTGCTTCGTGCAATAACAAAAAAAACACAGATCTATTTGGAAAAAAAGAAATGTTTTCGAATTATGCAGATAATCTTATAATACCGTCATATAAAGAATATGGTATTGCATTAAATAATTTAAAAACAGCTTTCGACGACTTTAATACCAATACAACTATATCGAATTTAGAGGCACTTCAAACAGCATTTTTAAATACCTACCAAGCATGGCAAAATTGTGAAATATATGACAAAACTGCACCAGCTGATGCGATTATGTCTTTAGAAAATTCCAATTATTATCCTTGCAATGCAGATAGCATAGAAGCCTACATTACGAGAAATGATAATTCTGTTGCTGCGGTACAAAATAAAAAAAAATATTTCAAAGGTTTGGCGGCAGCAGAATATCTATTATTTAGTAGAACATTGACACAGCAACAAATTTTGGATAGATATACCATTTCTTCCAATTCAACTTCCTATAAAACATATTTAGCTTCAATAATTATAAATTTAAAAACCATACAAGTTAAAATTTCTGATGATTGGATAAATTATAAAAATATTTTTGTTGAAAACATAAGCACAGATGCTTCAAGTGCATTTAGCACAATGGTAAATTCCATAGCCCAAAGAACAGATGATTTAAAAAGGATGCAAGTAGGTACGCCAGCAGGCTATCAAGGAAACGTAGCAACTGCAACGGTAAAACCCAAAGACGTACAAGCATATTATTCCAACCACAGCATAGAATATATGCTACTTACCCTAGAAAACATGAAAGATGTATTAAATGGGAAGGGCGCAATTGATGGAAAAGGACTAATAGATTACATAAGAACACTGGGTTACTACAGTACCTTAGGTGGAAATTTAGCCGATGATATTTTAAGTCAAATAGAAATTTGTAAGACAAAAGTAAATGCCTGTGCACCAGATTATTCTGAAACAATAGTAAATAATAAATCAAAAGCAGATGCACTTTTTTTAGAAACGAAAAAATTATTGGTATTAATAAAAGTGGACTTGCCATCATCTTTAGGCGTTTCAATAAACTATACAGACAGCGATGGTGACTAATAATTTCAATAAGAAATTACATAAACTACTTTTTAAACAAGTATCAATAGCACCACTTGCTTCATTTAGAATTTTATTTGGGGCAATGGTTTTACTCAGCAGTATCCGATTTGTATCAAAAGGATGGGTAGGATTATTATATATAAAACCTACCTTTTTTTTTAACTATGACGGATTTTCTTGGATACATCCTTTTTCTGGAATGGGAATGTATATAGTTTATGGCATTATGATAATTTCAGCTTTAGGAATCCTATTAGGTTTGTTTTATCGTTTTGCAGCCATATTGTTTTTTTTAACCTTTACTTACATAGAATTATTAGATAAAACCAACTACCTGAATCATTATTATTTTGTAAGTATTATCAGTTTGTTTTTGTGTTTTTTGCCGGCTAATAAATATGCCTCTTTAGATATAAAATTTAAAATCACTTCAAAGGTTACACAAATTCCCAATTGGTGTATTCTTATCCTGCAACTTCAAATTGCAATAGTATATTTCTTTGCCGGAATTGCCAAAATAAATCCAGATTGGCTCTTGCATGCACAACCCTTAAAAATATGGCTAAAAAGCAGAGATTATCTTCCAATAATAGGTCATCTATTTTCGTATGATATTACGGCTTTTCTATTCTCCTGGTTCGGAATGTTATTCGATGTGTTGATTCCTTTTCTCTTGTTTAATAAAAAAACAAGACCTTATGCATATTTAGCAGTAGTATTTTTTCATACTATTACAGGCTGGTTGTTTCAAATTGGCGTTTTTCCCTACGTAATGATAGTAGCCACTTGGATTTTCTTTTCAGCAGATTTTCACCAAAAAATACTTTCCCTATTTTATAAAGACAACCAAACAACGGAAATTTACTTTCAACCAAAATATGAAAAATTATGGATGAGTCTTTTGGTATTACATTTTTTGGTACAGTTGTTTTTGCCATTAAGATACATATTATACCCTGGGAAATTATTTTGGACAGAAGAAGGATATCGGTTTTCTTGGCGCGTGATGCTCCTGGAAAAAAACGCCTATACCACCTTTGTTGTAAAAGATAAAAATGGCAAAATTGATGAAGTACGGACTCAAGATTATTTGACTCCTCATCAAGAAAAACAAATGAGTACACAGCCCGATATGATTTTACAATTTGCTCATTTTTTAGCCAATGATTACAATAAGAATAAAGGATTTAAAAATGCTGCTGTTTATGTAGAAAGTTACGCTTCATTAAATGGACATCCCAGCAAACCATTTATCAAAAACAGTATTGATTTAGCAAAAGAACCAATTAATTTATTACCCAAAAAATGGATATTGCCTTTCAATGAAAATAATAATTAATAAAATAAGAATATATATCACCTGTATTTTTTTATTATGGAATAAAAATATTCTTTTTGCTCAAAAAATGGATAGCATTTTGCAATATCCGGATAGTATTCAAAATAATATTGATGAAGTAATCATCCAGGCAGAAAAATATAAATCAATTCGATTAAAAAGCGTAGAAGGAGCCATTATTTATGAAGGCAAAAAAACAGAAATTATAGATTTGTCTAACATTCAGGCGAACTTGGCTACGAATAATGGCCGTCAAGTTTTTAATAGAATTGCAGGATTAAATGTATGGGAAAATGATGCCGCAGGCATGCAGATAGGAATAGGCGCCAGAGGCTTAAATCCCAATCGTTCGGCAGAATTTAATATACGCCAAAATGGTTATTATATTACTGCTGATGCAATCGGATATCCCGATGCTTATTTTACACCACCTATTGAAGGATTAGATAAAATTGAAGTCGTTAGGGGAGCAGCCTCGCTACAATTTGGAACACAATTTGGCGGTTTGATAAATTTTAAAACACATCAACCTATTGATAAAAAATTTCAATTTACCACTCAAACAACAGCAGGTTCATTTGCCACCGTAAGTGCATTTAATTCCATTGAAGGAACCGTTAAAAATCTATCTTATTTTGCTTATTATCAATTTAAAACAACAAAAGGATGGCGTCCAAATTCAAGTTTGAAAGCACACACAGCCTTTGTTCAAATATCTTATAAAATCCGAGATAATTTAAAAATTTCAGTAGAGTTTACGCATCAAAATTATGTAATGCAACAGCCGGGAGGATTGACAGATAATCAATTTAAACAAGATGCACGACAATCCACCAGAACTAGAAATTGGTTTGGAATTGATTGGAACATGCCCTCTGCCGCTATAGAATATAGTCCTAAAAATAATATTAAATGGAATACCGTTTTATTTGGTTTGATAGGAGCAAGAAATGCATTAGGCTTTTTAAATTATACCAATAGAAGTGATGATTTTAGAGAACGCGATTTGATAAAAGATAAATATAAAAATTTTGGAATAGAATCCAGATTCTTATATCAATATAAATTAGGAAAAGAACAATCTTCCATCAGCATGGGAGCTACCTATTTTAAAGGATTTACTGTCAAAAAACAGGGTTTGGGTTCATCGGGTTCTACTGCAGATTTTTCCTATCTTCATCCTTTAGAGGTGGAAAATTCAGATTATGGATTTAATACTAATAATTTAGCATTGTTTGCTGAAAATATCTTTAAAATATCCCCAAAATTCTCTATTACCCCTGGCATTCGTGCAGAATTTTTATTTACCAACGTTAACGGATATTACAAATCAGATACTTTAAAATATACAGACGCAAGAAAACGAAACCGTATGTTTCCTTTAGTAGGAGTTGGGATTTCATATAAACCACATTTTTTAGCAGAAATATATAGTAATATCTCGCAAAATTATAGAGGAATTAATTATACAGATTTGAGAATTAATAACCCTAATCTTCGGGTAGATCAAAATTTAAAAGATGAAAAAGGGTTTAATGCAGACATAGGTATTAGAGGCAAAAATGGAAATAAATTCAATTATGATATAAATTTCTTTTTTCTGTTTTATAATAAAAAAATTGGCTCCATACAACAAGTAGATAGCATGTTTAATATTTACAGATATAAAACCAACTTGTCTAATTCAAGAAGCTTTGGAGTTGAATCTTTTGCGGAGGTTGATATTATCAAATGCATTAATGAACAAAGTAATTTTGGATTTGGGCTATTTTCTAACCTAACCTATACCAATGCTATTTATCTAAAATCTCAAAACAAACAAATCGAACATAAAAAAGTAGAATTTGCACCCGAATGGGTTTTTAGAGGTGGACTTAATTTTAAATATAAAACATTTGCTTTGTCTTGGCAGGTTTCTACGCTGAGTAAGCAATATACAGATGCTACTAATGCAAATTATGCCTCTACCGCTGTTATTGGAATTATTCCCACTTATTATGTGATGGATTTATCTACATCTTATTCCTATAAATTTTTAAAATTAAGTTGCTCTATTAATAATTTAAGTAATAATATCTACTATACCAGAAGAGCAGAGAGTTATCCTGGTCCAGGTATTATACCTTCTGATGGAATTGGAGTATTTGGAACAGTTACCTTTAAATTTAATACCAAAAATTAGGTATTAAAAACATAAATGTTAGGTATTTATTTTTATTTAGACTTAATTAACTTTGTGAAAAATATTAATGATGAAAAAAATTCCATTTATTCTATTACTTGCCGTAATATTTACAATGAGTTGTAAAAAAGAAACAACATCAAAATACGATGATGTGATTCAAAATATAACCGACAATATTATTGTTGCCACTTATTCAGATTTAGATAACAATGCAGGCGATTTGGTATCTACTACAACTTTGTTAAAAAATGACCCAAGCAACGCAGCAAAATTAACCTCTGCTAAAGCGGCGTGGGTAGCTGCACGCGTAGCGTGGGAAGCCAGCGAAGGTTTTTTATTTGGACCCGTTTCTGATTTAGATATTGATCCCAACATAGATACTTGGCCTTTGGACAGTGCTGGAATTAGCACCATTCTTTCAGGTACAGAATCAATAAACAAGGAATATATAGATAAATTAACAGGAGATGCTGGTACGGGCTTAAAAGGGTTTCATGCTATTGAATATATTTTATGGGGAATGGATGGAAACAGAACCGCAGGTTCGTTTTCAGCACGAGAATTAGCTTATTTAGTAGCTTGTGCAGAAAGCTTAAAAGATCAAACAGCTCAATTGAAAGATGCATGGGTAGGAAGTGGAAATTATGCAAACACAGTAAAAAAACATAATAATGGAATTTTTAATTCTGAATCAGCAGTATTAGTAGAGTTAGCCGAAGGAATCAGAGGAATATCTGGCGAAGTGTGGAATTCAAAAATAAAAAATACCATTGACGGATATTATTCTGATGGTGCTGAAGGAGGCATACGAGAAGAAGAAAGCAGATTTAGCAATAATACCAAAGCAGATTTTGAACACAATATTATAAGTGTAAAAAATATTTATTTAGGAATTTATAAAACAAGTGGTAATGGAAATGGTCTATCTTCTATTGTTAGCAAAATAGATTCTAATTTGGATAATACCATTATAACGCAAATAGAAGAGGCAATAGTAGCTATACAAATTATTGGAGGAGCTACAACTACTACCTATTCACAAGCATTACATTCTGATTTTAGCTCTATTGAAGCGGCACAAACCAAGGTGAAAACCTTAGAAACTACTTTAAGAACAAAATTAGTTCCACTTATTAATAATTTATAATAATTAAAATTATTGATTTATGAAATCAAATAAATGGGTTAATTTTTTTTTAATTACGATGCTCTTTTGTTACTCTTGTTCAAAAGAGGAAAAATTAACCAATAAGGTTTCAGAAGAATTTCCAGGAGGAGAAACTACGTATCCAAATATATTTAGCGGTGCATTTCAGCAACCTGCTCCAAATTTATCTTCAGCAGAATTAATTCAACACGATGCTGGGGATGCTAATTTTAGTGCAATTTTTATTGAAAGTCCTGCTATCAAAAATTTTGGATTAGGTTCTATTTTTAATCAAAATTCATGTATTTCTTGTCATGTAAAAGATGGACGTTCTCCACAGCCATTTAGTGGAGATGATTTGAAAGGATTATTATTTAGGTTAAGTATTCCGGGTGCGGATGCACATGGAGGCCCTCTTGATGTTCCAGGATTTGGAGGTCAATTGCAAAACAAAGCAGTTGTAGGCACACCAGCAGAAGCAAAAGTTCAACTCTCATTTTCAGAAACCAACTTTACTTTTGAGGACGGTACACCTTATACCTTGCGCAAGCCAATTTATACATTAGTTGCTCCTTATATTCCATTTCCTGCTTCTGTGATGGTATCACCCAGAATTGGATCGCAAGTATATGGTTTAGGATTATTAGAAGCAATTCGAGAAAGTGATATATTAGCAAATGAAGATATTGCAGATATAAACGGAGATGGAATATCCGGCAAAGCGAATAAAGTTTGGAATCCATTATCAAAAAATATTGAATTAGGTAGATTTGGTTGGAAAGCTAATGTTTCTAAATTAATTATACAAGTTGCCGGTGCATTAAATCAAGATATGGGATTAACCTCATTTGTATTTCCTCAAGAATCCAGTTTTTATCAATCTCAATATGATGGGAGGTCGGATGACCCAGAAGTTGACAGCCAATTTGTAGTGGATTTAACATTTTACACCCAAACATTAGCCGTTCCCAAACGACGTGATTTTAATAATTCTTCTGTATTAAAAGGGAAACAGGTATTTATGAAAATTGGTTGTAATAAATGCCATACTCCCAGCTATGTGACCGGAAGTGGAATTTCTCCTGCGTTAAATAATCAAACGATTTATCCTTATACTGATTTATTATTACATGATATGGGTGCTGATTTAGCAGATAATAGACCAGATTTTTTAGCAAATGGAAATGAGTGGCGAACACCACCATTATGGGGAATTGGTTTATTTCCTTTAATTAATGGACATTCCAATTTATTACATGATGGACGTGCCAGAAATGTACTTGAAGCCATTATGTGGCATGGAGGAGAAGCAGAACAGCAAAAGCAAAAAGTAAAAAAACTTTCTGCTACAGAGCGCGAAGATTTGCTAAAATTTATTAATTCACTATAACCTTAGTGCATATAAAAAGGAAAAAAGCGGCTGTTTTTGCATACAGCCGCTTCTTGTTTTAATGAGATAGGGATTATTTTGCAAAATTAACTCTTGCACCACCAGTTGCAAATAATGCTAAAGAGCGTGCTTTTTGTCCACTTGTGAACATATACATACAAGCATCATCTGTGTAATCCATAAAGTTCATAGTCATTTCAGGATTTGTTGTAGAGCAAGAACCATATCGAGGGAAAGAAGGGCAGCCATAATTAGCAGTTTGTGCTGTAGGGGTATCGCTTACTAAGTCACTTCCGCAAGTAGCATCTCCCCAAATATGTCGCAAATTTAACCAATGTCCAACTTCATGTGTTGCAGTTCTGCCTAAATTATAGGGTGCAGAAACCGTTCCTGTTCTGCCAAATGCAGTATTTAAAATTACAACACCATCCGTGGCTGATGCTCCACCTGGGAATTGTGCATAACCCAATATTCCACCTCCTAATGTACAAGACCAAATATTTAATTTCGTAGTAGGAGAGGTAGGGTTAATTCCCCCTTGCGTTGATTTTTTCATTGCATTGTTGGTACTCCAACTTTTTTTGGTAGTAGCTTTTCTAACCACTTGATCTAAAACAAACCGGATACCATAGTTTCCTTTTAGATTAGAAAAAATAGCAGGAATTTTAGAAATATCTGTATTGGTAGCATTGTAATCTTCGTTTAATACATCTATTTGAGATTGAATCTGTGCTTGAGAAATATTTTCTGCAGTAGTTCTATATAATACATTTACAACTACTGGAATTTCAACCATACCATTTACCAGTCTTAGATTACTGAAGTTGTTTTTGTCACTTTCAAATGTCGTTGTAAAATTTTCTATACTTTGCATTCGAATAGCTAATGCAGGGTCTGCTTTTAGTTGTTCTGCAAATACTTCCATAGTGGCGCATTGTCTTCTTAGGTTTGAAGGGTTGACAATTTTATCCTCTGAAGTAATATTGTTTTTCTGACAGGCAGAAAACAGAATAATAATAATAGCACTAAGCTTTGAAATCTTTTTCATTAGTTTGGTAATTTATTGTTTTATAATTTATTTAACATAAACTTAAAAAACAAAAATTGTATTTCCAAAAAAAACAAGAAATATTTTTATGCTTTTAATGAACAAAATTGTATTTTAGATTACATCCATTGTAAAAATTCTTCTTTTAATTTTTCAGTCCAAGGTGTTGATTTGCCAGTTTCAGGATTTGTGGCTACAATAATGCCTTCTCCATGTGCTGCAATATGTCCATTGTTTTTTACAATTTGGTGAACGGTTAAACTGGTATTGCCTATTTTTTTTATTCCAACCATTATTTCAATTTCTGCGGGGTGTACTATTTCATTTAGATAGTTACATTCTAATTTGGCAACTACGATTCGTATGTTTTCTTCAACAAAAAATTGCCATAACCCTGTTTGGTTAAAAAATTCAACACGTCCAGTTTCAAAGTATCTAAAATATGCAACATTGTTGATGTGATTAAAGGCATCCATTTCTCCCCAAGCAACGTGTCTTTTAATGGGAAAATGAAATTTTATTTGTTGTAAGTCTTCCAAAATATTCATACTCAAAAATAAAAAAGCCTCGACAGAATCGAGGCTTTTTCTATGTGATAAAACAATTATTTTTTCTTTTTAGTAACAGATTTTGTTCCGCCATCTGTGTATTTAGAATGATCTCTATCCACATCATACATTACTGCTGATGCAACGAAGATGGAAGAATAGCATCCTACAACTACCCCAATTAACATGGCAAAAGAGAATGATTTTAAAGTAGAACCTCCGAATAAGAACAATATGAATACAACTATAAATACGGTAAATGCGGTATTGAATGTTCTGGACAATGTGCTGTTTATGGCTGCATTCATTGTTTCTTTCATGTCTGCATTTGGACGCATTTGTAAATATTCACGCAAGCGGTCAAAAATAATTACCGTATCATTGATAGAATAACCAATTACTGTTAATAATGCTGCTATAAAAGTGGCATCTATTTCCATTGTAAAAGGAACAATTCCATGTAATAAAGAAAAGAGTGCTAACATAATGAAGGCATCGTGTGCGGTAGATAATAGTGCACCTACAGAATATCCTTTATGTTTAAATCGAACTAAAATATATATAAACATCATCACCAAGGATAAAACAGTGGCTAAAATAGAGCTGTTTCTAAAGTCAACGGAGATTGTTGGATCTACTTTAGCAGAACTCATTTCATTTACCCGTTTGAAGGTTTCAAAAGAGGTATTGGGTAAATATTCTTTTAATCCATCATATACAGCAGTTTCAACTTTATTGTCTATGTCTTTTCCTGGTTTATCTATCAAATATGAAGTAATAATTTTTACTTGGTTGGCGGCACCAAATTGTTTAACAACTGAACCTTCTCCCAATGTTTTTGTAAGGGATTTACTAACATCGCTAGTGTTAACTGGTTTGTCAAAACGAACTTTGTATTCACGTCCTCCTTTAAAATCAATCCCCATTTCAAATCCTCTGGTAAAAAAAGATACCATACCTGCAATGATTAATATCAACGTAAAAGCATACGTATATTTTCTCATTCCAATAAAGTCTATATTGTATCCATGTAAGAAGTTTTTAGTGAAATTAGTATGGAATTTTAATGATTTACCTTTTTCTAATCTTCTTTCAATTATTACTCTTGAAATTAATAATGCAGTAAATAAAGTAGTAGCAATACCAATGATAAAAGTAATTGCAAATCCTTTTACAGGACCCATTCCTATCCATGCTAAAATAATACCAGTTAAGAGGGAGGTGATATTACCATCTAAAATGGCAGATAATGAATGTTTGAATCCTTCACTTGCTGCAATGGCAACACTTTTACCTTCTCTTAATTCTTCTTTTACCCGTTCATAAATAATTACGTTTGCATCCACTGCAATACCGAGTGTTAATACTAAACCTGCGATTCCTGGCAGTGTTAAAGTAGAACCAAAGCCCGCCATTAATCCAATAATCATGAACAAGTTAAGTAACAAAACAATATTGGCTATTAATCCAGCAGATGAATAAAAGAAAATCATAAATAAAACAATTAGGACAAAACTTGCTGCCAAGGATAATAAACCTGCTTGAATGGCTTGTTTTCCTAATGTTGGTCCAACTAAAACTTCTTCAATAATACGGGCAGAAGCTGGTAATTTACCTGTTTTTAATACGTTTGATAAGTCGGTAGCTTCTTGAATATCAAAACCTCCGGTAATTTGGGAGTTTCCACCGTCTATTTCGCTATTTACATTAGGGGCAGAATATACTTGATTGTCTAAAATAATGGCGATGTTATTTCCTACATTTTTTCGGGTTAAATCTCTCCATGTTCTTGAGCCAAGTGTATTCATTTGCATGCTCACTGTTATCTGTCCAGATTGGTCATAATCTTGACGTGCTTGTGTAATTACACTTCCATCTAATGGTGCTTTTCCACTATTGGTATTTTTCTTTATGGCATATACTGTATAGAATTTTTGCTTATCTCCAAATGATTTTGCAGAGTACATGAACACTAAATCTTTTGGGAATACTGCTTTTACTTCATCTAAATTTAGGTATTCTGTTAGTTTGGTGGTGTCTAATGCATTTACGTATCCAATAATAGGAGAGGCTTGGAATTGATTGTTGTTATCCACGGCTGGTTGCATAATAGCAAACAATGGGTTCTCATTTTTAAATTCTTCAAATTTCTTTTCGGAAGATGTATCTGTCTTTGATTTTGATTCTATTTTGCCCGTTAATGGATTCACAGCTCCTGAAGAATCTGAGGTTCCAGTTAATAGATTTTTTGCTTTTTCAATAGTTGCTGAATCTTTTCCTATTTCTCTTCTGCTGTCTAAATAATTTTTCAATGATGTATTAGCATCATTGATAGATTTTGCAATTTCTGTTGCTTTATAAGTTTCCCAAAATTCTAAGTTTGCAGTAGCTTGTAATAATTTTCGTACACGTGCGGGGTTGTCAGCACCGGCTATTTCTACTGTAATACGACCTCTGGCTGCATCTAACTGAATGATAGGTTCTTTAGTGCCAAATTGGTCGATACGTGAATGTAAAATATTATATGTTGTATTGATAGCATCTGCGGAT
>ERZ724520.927-NODE-927-length-15355-cov-23.534183_pt1 | contig 15355 bp, 10 predicted proteins | sample MGYA00376053_ERZ724520 | MGnify/ENA primary metagenome ERZ724520 (study PRJEB28724, sample SAMN07190886) | activated sludge metagenome | isolation source: activated sludge of sewage treatment plant in Hong Hong | place: USA: Christiansburg, Virginia | collected... | reverse complement strand
CGCCGCGGTACTGGTCGAAGTGGGAGTCGAAGATCAGCGCCTGAAGGTCGGCGTCTGCGTCGCCCTCCGGTGCAGGGATGCGCTCGATCACCGCGTCCAGCAGTGCGCCGACGCCCTTGCCGGTCTTGGCCGAGATGTGCAGCACCTGGTCGGCCGGAATGCCGAGCACCGACTCGATCTCGGCCGCCACCCGCTCCGGTTCGGCGGCGGGAAGGTCGATCTTGTTGAGACAGGCGACAATTTCGAGGTCGTTCTCCAGCGCCAGGTAGCAGTTGGCCAGCGTCTGAGCCTCAATGCCCTGGCTGGCGTCAACAACCAGCACCACGCCCTCGCAGGCGGCCAGGCTGCGGCTGACCTCGTAGCCAAAGTCGACGTGGCCCGGCGTGTCGATCAGGTGGAGCTTGTGGTCGGCCCAATCGATCTGTACCGACTGCAACTTGATGGTGATACCCCGCTCGCGCTCCAGGTCCATCGTGTCGAGGTACTGGGCGCGCATATCGCGGGCATTGACGGCGCCGGAGATCTCCAGCAGCCGGTCGGCCAGGGTGGACTTGCCGTGGTCAATGTGGGCGATGATCGAGAAATTGCGGATGTGGTCAAGCGTGGCCATGAGAACCGGTCAGGCTACTCGGGGGCATCGACCAGGCCATCCAGCGTCTTCCTTGCCCAATCCAAGCGGGGTTGCCGGAATGGCTCCTCGACAACCAGGTGCTCGTAGAGTTCGACGGCTTCTTGGGCGGGTTCGACTGCTCCGGTCCGGTCACCGGTCTCAGCGAGCCTGGCCCGACGGCGGCGTTGGGCCGCCCTTTGGCCCCTCGGTCGGGGTCTTGAGCAACCTCGTGCCCGAAGTCCAACCAAGATCGCGTCCGTCGGCTGGCGAGGGATTCCGGTTGGGGCAATCGGTGCTTCACTAGCGTGGAGGCGTCATGAGCTGCAGCCAATACGACGTCGGAAGCCCGAGGACCGCTCGATGCGGCTGCTGACCAGCGAGATCGCCGACGCGGTCGGCGGCGTGCACGAGGGTCCGGCACTTCCGGTGGAGCAGTACCGCTACGACCATCGAGAGCTGGGCACCAGCCCGGACGAGCTGTTCGTCGCCGGGTATCACCGGTTTCTTCGCGACGACACCAACCGGCACACGCCGCGCGCCGTGTCGGCCGACCGGCCGTACCTGTGCGAGGTGGCGCCCGTAGGCGGGACGGCCATCGTGGTCGCCGAAGTGGAGCCCGCCATGTTGGCGCTGGGGCGCCACGTGCGGCCTCGACTGACCGACCGCTGCATCGGCATCACCGGCTCGGTGGGGAAAACGACGGTGAAGCAGTTGATCGCTGCTGCCGCCGCCACGACCTACCGCACCCACGCAACCCCCCGGTCGTTCAACACCAAGTTCTCGATGCCCGGGGTGCTCGCCTCTGCTCCCCTCGACACCGAGTGTCTGGTGGTGGAGCTGAGCGCCAAGCACCGGGGCGACGTGCGCATCATGGCCGAGGTGGCACGGCCTTCGGTGGGCGTGGTGACCAAGCTGGGCTGGGCTCACCAAGCGATGATGATGGGCCAGGAAGGGATCGCTGCCACAAAAGGCGAGCTGGTCGAGGCACTGCCGTCCAACGGCACGGCGGTGCTCTCCACCGACGATCCGATGGTTGAGGGCTACGCCGACCGCACCCAAGCGGCCGTTCTGACCTACGGCTCGACCGGCGACGTGCGAGCCACCCGGGTGGACCTCGCAGACGACCTGTCGATGCGGGTGGCGGTGAGCACACCCTGGGGCGACGCCGAACTGCACCCACCCCTCAGAGGGGCCCACCACGCGATCAACCTCCTGGCCGCATTGGCCGGCGCTCTGGCGGGCGGGGTGTCCCTCGAGATGGCGGTTTCCGGGATTGAAGCGGCCACGTTGCCCGACCACCGCATGAACATGCACCGGATTGCGGGCGACATCACGGTGATCGACGACAGCTTCAACGGCACCCTCGAATCGGTTCTGGGGGCCCTCGATGCGCTGGCCGCTCTCGACGCACCCGAGCGGGTGGCGGTGCTCGGCCCGTTGCACGACGGGATGGCGTACATCGCCGAGATCCACGCCACCGCCAGGGCTCGGGCCGAGGCGCTGGGCGTCGAGATTCTGGCTTTTCGGGCCCCGGAATACCGTCTGCCGGTCGTGGAGCACCGCCGACAACTGCGAGCACGGGTCGAGGCGCTGCCGGCGGGGTCGGCGGTGCTGATCAAGGGCAGCCGGGACAATGCGATCGACGAAGCGGTGGCCGAGCTGCTCAGCGAGCCGGCGAGCCGAGGCGCCACATGAACTTCACGACGGAGGAGATCGCCGGCCTGCTCGGATCCGGACACCACGGGCCGGCCTGTCGTGTCGACCGCGTGGTGATCGACCCCGAGCAGGTGCGGGACGGGGACGGTCAGTTGTTTGCTGCGTTTGCGCACCCCCAACCGCTGGGCGACACCACCTTTGTACTGGAGGATGACATTGCCCCCCACGTGCCGTACCTCACAGAACGATGGTGGGTGGGCGGCACGGCGGTCAATGGACCCAGCACCGAGGTGATGGTGCGGGCGATGGCGGGCGACGACCGCGGCAGGCCGACGCAGTGCGAGCGCGTTGCGGTGCTCGGCGCCGTGGCGCCGTGGGTGACCGCCGCGCTGGTCACCGCTGCCTTGGGGGATGGGGGTGCCGACCATCCACTCCCTGCGCCGGGTCCGTCGGCGCACCGTGAGCGTCCAGGCACCGAACGTTTCCGGATGCCGCTCGCACTGTTGAACCACGCCGACGACCGACCACTGACGGTGGTGCTCAACCGCCGCCACCGGGGTTGCAGCGGCGCCGATGCTGCGCTGTTGGACCCGACGACGGCCGTCATCACCGATCTTGGTGAGCGTCACCTGGCCACGCTCGGGCGCAACGGTGCGCTCGACTCGACCCGAGAGGTCCTCGACCGGCTCCATCCCGGGGCGACGCTGGTGGTGACCGAGACGGTCGCCGACGCGCTCCGGGACGAGGCCGAACTCGACCTGACCCGATGGTCGGCGTTGAGCACATTTCGGGTGCGGACCCATCAGGCCGAGCCGTCCGGTTGCACGGTTGACGCAATCGGTTCGTGGGGGGAGGTTACGGTCGAGGTGGGGCCGGACGGGGCTGCGCTGGCGCTGGCGGTCGGGGCCGCCGTCACCGCCGGGATCGCCGCCGGTTGCGCCCCCGAGGCGCTGCGGGAGAGTGTCGGTGCCGCCGCACGGGCGATTGCCGAATCGATGGTGGTGCGCCTCGCCGAGGGGCCCACCGTGTGGGACCGCAGCGATGCCACCTCGGTGGGCGACGTGTCGGCTGCGATCACCGCCCTGGCCGACCGGGATGCGACCGCCCGATTTCTTGTCCTCGGTCCGTTGGATGACGGCCCGACGGTGTCCGACCGGTTGCATGCCCGCCTGGGGGCCCAGGCAACAGAAGCTGGCATCGTCGTTCGTTCGGCGGACGCCTGGGGATCCGGGGCACCGTTTCTTGAGCACCCCCGGGTGGAGGCGGATGACCTGGCCGCTGCCGGCCCGGGGGCGATCGTGCTGTTGGCCGGGGGCGACCACGAACTGTTGGCGCTTCGCAGCCGACTACTCTCGCTCGACCGGACCCGGCCATGACCGAAGGGGGCGGCTCGAACGCCGATGCGTCAGTGGCCGATTTGGCAACCCGGCTCACGAGGCTCGGATTGCTCGACCGGGTGCCCGACCTGGCCGGTGCGGCCGACTACCAGGGAGTGACCTGGAGCCTGGAACCCACCAGGCCCGGCGACCTGCACATCAACCTGCTTGGTGCCAAGCGAGCTCCGGCTGCGATTCGACAGGCCGTCCTCGACGGTGCCGTGGCGGTGTGCTGGAGCAAGCCCAACCCCGAGTTGGTCGAAGAACTGCGGGCACAGGGCGTGCCGGTGCTGGAGGTGACCGACGAGCGGCGGGCCATGTCGCTGAGCTCCGCCCTGCTCCACGGGTTTCCCTCCAACGACATCGCCATGATCGGCATCACCGGCACCAACGCCAAAACCACGTGCACGTTGATGACCGCCGCCTGCCTGCACCGCTCCGGCATGTCCAGCGCCTTCTCGTGCAGCGAGTTGGCGGGCATCAACCATGCGACGACCAAACCCACCCTGACCACTCCCGACGCTCCCGAGCTGCAGCGTTGGCTGGGCGAAGTTCGCGATTCGGGCAGCACCACCGCAGTGCTCGAGGTCTCTTCGCAGGCCATCTCGGATGCACGGGTCGCCGATGTGGCCGTCGGCATCGCCGTGTGCACCACGATTGGGGTGGACCACCTTGATGTGCACGGCAGCGAGGCCGGATACCGGGCCGTCAAGCGCTCGCTGTTCGAGGGGCTCGGGCCGGACGGAGTGTCGGTTTTCCACGGCGATGACGCAGCCGTGGTGGAAGTGGCCGCCGGCACCGGCGCCATCGACATCCCCGTGGGTCGATCACCCGGGTCGGTGGTGCGAATCGCCGACGACGCGCTGCACTTCGGCCCCGAGTTCGCCCGGCTGACCGGCCGCCCCCAGGCCATCGTCCCCATCACCAACCCGCTGCTGCGCGCGCATGTGCTGACCAACGCTGCGCTGGCCGCGACGGCTGCGCTGGTCGCCGGGGCAAACCCGGCGGGCGTCGAGGCTGGGCTTGCCGGTTACGCGGGACTGCCTCGTCGACTCCAGGTGGTGACCCGTCATCCGTTCACGCTCGTCGATGACATGTGCAACCCCCTCAGCGTGGCCAACACCCTGGAGGATGCTTTGGCGCCACTGCGCCGAGATGCCAGACGTTTCTTGGCCGGTATCTCCGTCCGGGGCAACCGTGGAATCCCCATGAACGCCCAGCTGGGCGAGATCCTGGGCGGCATCCTGGTGCGCCTCGACGTGGACGAGGTGCACGTCACCCGAAACGAAGACTTCGTGGGCCCGGTCGACTGGGCAACCGATGCGGAGGAACAGGCCCTCCTCGGGGCCCTCCGCTCATGGGGCCTGGAGGTCACCGTGTACCGGGAGATTCGTCCGTTGGTGGAGGCGCTGCACCGCAGCCTCCGCCGGGACGATCTGGCGTTGTTGATCGGGCCCCACCGCCCCGCTCCCGGCGTGGACATGCTGCGAGAGTTGTTGGCCGGCGACGGCCGCCGGGGCCGCCGGGCGTTGACCAACTTCGCTCCCTCTGCGGACGAGCTGCTTGCCCGCGCCGCCGGACGCTCGTCGGCATCGATCACCAAACCAACCGACCGGATTGGAAACCGCCCATGAAGATTCTGATCACCAACCGGAAGATGTCCAGCCGGTGGGGCTCAGAGCTCTACGTCCGCGACCTGGCCATCGAACTGCTGCGGCGGGGCCATCGGCCCATGGTGTACTGCTCCGAGCTGGGCGCTGTGGCCGACGAACTCCTGAACGCCACGGTGCCGGTGAGCGACGACCTGACCACCTTCGGTGTTCGGCCGGACGTCATCCACGGCCAGCACCATCTGGTTGCCATGTCGGCGCTTGCCTACTACGGCGACGTGCCAATGGTGGGAGTGAGCCACGGGTGGCGGCCATGGCCCGAGCAGCCGGTGCTGCACCCCAACGTCACCCGCTACGTTGCCGTCGACGAGGCGGTCCGCGACCGCCTGACCCTCCAGCACGGCGTGCCCGACGAACGCGTCGTCGTGGTGCCCAACTTCGTCGACCTCGACCGATTTCAACTGGTCGCCGAGCCCGGGCCCACCCCCCGACGAATGCTGCTGTTCTCGAACTACGTCTCCGAGGGCTCGCCCTACCTGAAGGCGGCCAGGGAGGCGGCCGGCACGATTGGCGCCCACCTGGACGTTGTTGGCGACAAGATGGGCACCTCCACGCCCAACCCGGAGAAGCTGTTGGGGGAGTACGACCTGGTGCTGGCCCAGGGACGCTCCGCTCTGGAGGCCATCGCCGCGGGCGCAACGGTGATGGTCGGATCCTCTCGGGCCTTCGGCCCGCTGGTGCGGAGCGACAACGTGGAGCATCTGCGACGCCTGAACTTCGGGATCCGCGCCCAAACGCTACCGGCCACCAGCGCCACCATCCTCGATCAGATCACCGGCTATGACCCTTCGGACGCCGCCGCGGTGACCAACTGGGTGCGGGCCAACACCGGGGTGACTCAAGCAGTGGACGCGCTGGTCGACGTGTACCAGGCAGCCGTTGACACCCTCGCGTCCGAACTGCCGGACGCTCTCGAGTCCGCTCACGCCATGGGTACCTTCCTGTCGGGCGTCACTCGTGATGTCAACAACCTGGAGACCGAGGTGTGGGACCTGCGTCCACGAGCCGCTCGAAGCGATCGGGACACCAAAAACCTGACGATGGTGCAGGGTGAACGAAACTCCCTGCGACAAGAGCTGGCCGAGACTCGGAAACGGCTGAAGACCGCCGAACGGGATCTGGGACGAACCCGGACGCGTGCCCATCACCAACAAAAGCGGCTCGATGCGCTGATGGGCTCCCGAGCGGTGCGGGCCCAACACAGGGTGCGATCAGCACCGCTGCTGAAGGGTTCGTACCGAGCGGCCCTGAACCTGCTCGGCCGAAGCTGAGCTCCCCGGCCCACAAGCAAACGATCTCGACCCGGTCTGAGACACAGAACAGGCCTCCGATCACCCGGCGTGTCGCAGCCACCCCGGGCGGCCCGCTATCCTTCACGGGCTTGCCGCAGCACGCGGTCATCCCCTCTCCCCTCTCTCCAGGAGCCCCCTGTGGCAAACATCAAGAGCCAGATCAAGCGAAACCGCCAGAACGAGCGGGCACACGAGCGCAACAAGGCGGTCCGATCCGAGATCCGCAGCCGAGTCAAGCTGGCTGTGGCGGCCGCCGACCAGGGAAGCGACGACGCCGAGCAACTGGTGCGCGAAGCCCAGAGCCGTATCGATCGCGCCGTGCTCAAGGGTGTGCTGCACAAGAACACCGCCGCCCACCGCAAGGCACGCCTGGCCAAGCACCTGGCGGCCGCCGGCGCCGACGCCTAAGCCATCGCTGCGGGCATCCGCAGCGCAGCGACGCTTCAACCCCCATGAGCACCCCATCATGTGACACGCTCGGATGATGGACTGGTCACCGTTCGCAGCTGTTCTGTTTGACCTCGACGGAGTGATCACTCCGACGGCCGATGTTCATCGGCGTGCATGGACCGACATGTTCAACGGTTTCCTCGCCGGTTTGGATGGTCAACAGCCGTTCACCGACGACGACTACGTCAAGTTTGTGGACGGCAAGCCGAGGGCCGATGGCGTGCGCAGCTTCCTGAGTTCGCGAAGCATCGACCTGCCCGACGGAGACGCCGATGACCCCGCGGCCGCGCACACCGTCGCAGGCCTGGGCACCCGCAAGAACGATCGCTTCAACGAGATCCTCCAACGGGACGGCGTGGATGCCTACCCCGGCTCGATCGCACTGTTGGATGCCTTGAAGCCCGCCGGCTTGCGGCTGGCAATCGTCAGCTCCTCCCGCAACGCACGCGCCGTCCTTTCAGCAGCCGGGCTGCTCGATCGATTCGAGGTGATCGTCGACGGCAACGTCGGCGCCGAGGCACACCTCGACGGCAAACCCGCCCCCGACTACTTCCTCCATGCGGCGGCCGCCCTCAACGCTGCCCCTGAGCAGGCCGTGGTGCTGGAGGACGCGATCTCCGGCGTTCAAGCGGGGGCAGCCGGAACCTTCGGGCTGGTGATCGGGGTGGATCGGGGCGCTGGGCACAACGCCCTGGTCAATGCCGGTGCCCACCAGGTGGTGAGCGACCTGGTGGAGTTGCTCCCGGCCGGCGACGCGGATCCCACCCAGATGCAGGGAACACCATGAACCGAGGTCCGGGCAGCCCCGGAGAGGCTGATCCGGCCCACCCATTCGATGTCGACGCCGCGCTGGACCCCGGCAGATTTCCCGTCGACGAGTGGGCGCTCGTCGAGAGCGAATACTCGGTTCATGACCTGGGCACCACGGAGACATTGTTTGCGTTGGGCAACGGCTACCTCGGTCTTCGCGGAAACGCCGAGGAGGGTCGGGACGCCCACACGCACGGCACCTTCGTCAACGGGTTTCACGAGACCTGGTCAATCCAGCACGCCGAGGACGCGTTCGGGTTTGCCAAGGTGGGCCAGACGCTGGTGCACGTGCCGGACCCCAAGCTGATCAAGCTGTACGTCAACGACGAACCGCTGCTGGTGGGCGAGGCCGATTGCGAGGAGTACTCGCGGCGCCTGGACTTCCGTACGGGAACCCTGGAGCGCACACTGCTGTGGCGTACCCCGGCCGGAGAACGATTGCAGGTGCGTTCCACCCGCCAGGTCAGCTTCACCGAACGGCACCTCACGCTGATGACGCTGGAGGTGACCCTGCTGGAGGGCGTTGCGCCGGTGACCGTCTCGTCGCAGTTGTTGAATCGCCAGGATGGCCAGGACGAGTATCACGTTGCCGATGCGGCGCTGGGTGAGGGCGACGACCCGCGTCAGGCGCAACCCATGGATCATCGGGTGCTTTTGCCTCGGCTCAGCCGGGTTCGAAACGGGCGCGCCACCCTGGGCTACTGCTGTGCCAACTCCCAGATGACCGTGGCGTGCGCGGTGGAGCATCTGGTGGAGGCCGACTGCGAGTTGAAGGTGAGGACCGAGGTCGACGACGACACGGCAAAGAGCGTCGTCCACACCCGCATGGTGGCCGGGCAGACACTGAAGATCACCAAGTTCGCCGCCTTCCACACCTCCCGCGGGGTGCCACCCGACGAACTGGCCGATCGCTGCGACGATACTTTGGATCGCGCCATCAAACGCGGCGCCGATGCGCTCACCCTTGACCAGCGCCACTGGCTCGACGACTTCTGGGAGCGTTCGGACGTTGTGGTGGCTGACCGGCCCCGCACGCAGCAGGCCGTGCGCTGGAATCTCTTTCAGTTGGCCCAGGCCACCGGGCGGGTGGAAGACCATGGCGTGGCGGCGAAGGGGGTGACCGGCGACGGGTACGGCGGTCACTACTTCTGGGACACCGAGATCTACGTCATGCCGTTCTGTACCTACACCAATCCCCGGCAGGCCCGGAACCTGCTGAGGTTCAGGTACCTGATGCTGCCCAAAGCTCGGGAGCGGGCCGCCGAACTCTCCCAGCGTGGGGCGCTGTTTCCCTGGCGCACGATCAACGGCGACGAGGCCTCCGCCTTCTATGCCGCCGGCACTGCGCAGTACCACATCAATGCCGACGTCACCCATGCCCTCAGCCAGTACATCGAGGCGACCGGAGACTGGAGCTTTCTTCGCTCCGAGGGCGCCGAGCTACTGGTGGAGACCGCCAGGCTGTACGCCGACCTTGGGTTTTACAAGCCCAACGGACCCAGCACCTTTCATATCTTCGGCGTCACGGGCCCTGACGAGTACACGACGGTCGTGAACGACAACCTGTTCACCAACCTGATGGCCCGCTTCAACCTGCGCCGGGCCGCCGAGGCGTGCGAGGTGCTTCGCAGCGCCGACCCGGAGGCATACGACCGGCTCAAACGGGTGGTGGGCCTTCGGGACGAGGAGATGGCGGAGTGGCGGGCCGCCGAACGCGCCATGTTCATCCCCTACGACACCGAGTTGGCCGTCCACCCCCAGGACGACGCGTTTCTCGATAAGGAGGTGTGGGATCTGCCCGACACCCCCGAAGAGAAGCGGCCGCTGCTGCTGCATTACCACCCGCTGGTGATCTACCGGCACCAGGTACTGAAGCAGGCCGATGTCGTCTTGGCCATGTTCCTCCAGGGCGAGTACTTCAGCCGGGACGAGAAGCGGCGCAACTTTGAGTACTACGACCCGATCACCACGGGTGATTCGTCGCTGTCGGCCTGCGCCCAGGCCATCCTGGCCGCAGAGGTGGGCTACTCGGAGCTGGCGGTCGAGTACTTCTATCGGGCCCTGTTCGTCGACCTGGCCGACCTTCAGGGAAACACCGTCGACGGGGTACACGTGGCATCGACCGGCGGGGTGTGGACCACCCTGGTTCAGGGCTTCGCCGGAATGCGCGACCTGTGGGGAACCATGCGCTTCGACCCCCGTCTGCCGGAGGGTTGGGCCGGCATCTCCTTCAGGCTGCACAGGCTGGGATGCCGCCTGCTGGTGGAACTCACACCCGAAACCATCTCGTTCACACTGTTGGACGGCGAACCGGTGCACGTGGAGGTTGGGGATTCACGCTTCAGGGTCGGCGACGACCAACCCACGGTGGTGACGCTCGCTGATCAGGGGCCCCGCATCCCCGGCGTCGCGCCACGCATGGCCGAGGTCGGTGTCGTGCCCCACGTTGCCCACGACACCGACATCACCGATCTTCATGGCACCGCATCAGCGGGGACGAACCTCGGCTGAGCCGTCGTGCGACGGCTGAACCTGGGAGGTCGATCCGAGGCGTCAGCCGATCCAGCCCTTCACCTTTTCAATCAGCCGTGCTTGACCGTCAAGGTCGGCTGCAATTGGGGTGACGTTCAGCACGGTGACTCCTGAGTCCGCATAGCGCTGAATCTGTTCCCGTACGAACCCCTCGTCGCCCGCCAGCGACGTCTCGGCCAGGAATGAGTCGGGCACCGCAGCGCCCGCCTCCTGCTTCTTGCCATCCAGGTACAGGTTCTGAATCTCTGCGGCGGCGTCCTCGTAGCCGTACCGCTGGAACAGGTTGTTGTAAAAGTTCTTGTCCCGGGCGCCCATGCCACCCACGTACAGCGCCACCATGGGACGGGCGAAGTCGCGCACGGCCTCGGCTCCTTCGCCGATGGCCAACAGCCCCCCGGCGATGACGTCCAGCGTTCCCAGGTCGTCGGAGCGTTTTGCCGCCCCGGCCGCCAAGTCGGCGCCCCAGACGTCGGCGGCCCGGTCGGGGTGATAGAGGATCGGCAACCATCCGTCGGCGATCTCGGCGGTCATCGACACGTTCTTTGGTCCCAGCGCGGCCACGTGGATGGGGATGTTGGGACGGAGCGGCTTGGTGATGATCTTCAACGGCTTGCCCAGGCCGGTGCCCTGATCCTCCGAGAGGGGCAGTTGGTAATAGCGGCCGTCGTGGACCACCGGCTCCTTTCGGGCCCACACCTGGCGGCAGATTTGGATGATCTCGCGGGTTCGTCCGATCGGTGCGTCGTACGGAACCCCGTGGAACCCCTCGATTACCTGGGGCCCGCTGGCACCCAGCCCCAGGATGCAGCGCCCCTTGGACAAGTCGTCAACCCCGGCCGCCGTCATGGCCAAAAGCGTCGGGGTGCGCGTGTAGATGGGAAGAATGCCCGCCGCGATCTGGACGGATTCGGTCTTGGCGGCCAGGTAGCCCATCAGGCTGACGCCGTCGTAGCCGTAGGCCTCAGCCACATAGGCAATGTCCATCCCAGCCTTCTCCAAGGCCTGAACCTGTGCGACGGACGCCTCAAAGCCCCCCGAGTATCCGATCTGCATGGCCAGCTTCATGCGCTCCCCTTCGTTGTCGAACCGAACGGCCGAGCCTGACATATGCACCCACCGCCGGTCGACCGACGGGCCTATCCGACCGGAAACCAGTCTGGCGTCGACGCCTCACACGCAGCCGTAAATGCCTCAGCCAAGTTGGCGTCGTCCTCGTCAAGGTCGGCCGCACACTGGAAGAAGTGATCGGCCGAATCGTCCCAACGCAGCACCAACACGTTGGTGCCGAAGCTGTCCTTGGTGATCAACACCGTGCCATCCGAGCCGGCGGTCGATCGCTGTTCAACCACGTCGGCATCCTTGGTTTTCATGGTGAGAAACCCGTCTGGTCCGTTGAGCCGCTTCTCCCAGTCGGTCGGCTCGCACATCCCGTCGCAACCGGTTTCGACGCTCATCTTCGTGAAAAATCCCAGGTCTTCGTCGGACGGTGGCTCAAAGGCAACCCCCAAGAATCGGCTCTCGTCCCAACCGACCGGCGCCACGATGGTGGCGGTGTACTCGCCATCGTCATCAAGCGCAGAGGGCTGTGACTCAAAGCGCAGGGTCGTACCGGACGGAAGCGCGTCGTTGGCAGGCCCGGCATCGCCCGTGCCGGCGTCACCTCCCCCAGAAGCTGGGCCGGTGGTCTGCACTGTGGTCGATCCCGGGTCGGCACGTTGAGAGCCCCCATCCAAGCCGGCGGAGCAACCCGCCGCACTCACCACGACGACAACTCCGACGAAACCACGAGACCAACGCATTCCTGCACCCTAGAGATCGGCCACCACGTTCGCACCCGTTTCGGACAGACAAACCCGCTGTGGCGTACCGTGGCCCGTATCTCGACGCCGAGGGGGCGAACATGGCACACGATTTGGTGATCACGGGCGGAACGGTGGTGGACGGCACCGGGGCCGTGCCGGTGCGCGCCGACGTGGCGGTGGACGGCGACCGCATCACCGCTGTCGGCGCGGTCGACACGGCTGGTGCCGGGCGGGTGATCGACGCCGAAGGCCGCCATGTCACGCCGGGCTTCGTCGACCTCCACAGCCATCTGGACGCCCAGGTCGCCTGGGACCCACAGATGAGTTCGTCGTGTTACCACGGGGTCACCTCGGTGATGATGGGCAACTGCGGCATGACGTTCGCCCCGCTTCGGCCGGGACAAGCCGAAGTGTTGGCAAACGCGATGGAGTCGGTGGAGGACATTCCCGCATCGTCCATTCTCCAAGGCCTCAGCTGGGACTGGGAGACCTACGGCCAATACCTCGATGCCATCGACGAGGTGCCCAAGGGCATCAACACCGGCGGCTACGTGGGCGACGTTGCCATTCGGCTGTACGTGGCCGGGGACGCCGCATGCGAGCGCGACTTCGTCGCTACGCCCGAGCAGCTCAGCCAAATGGCCGCACAGGTGGACGAGGCCATTCGAAGTGGCGCCTTCGGATATTCGATCAGCCGCAGCCTGTTTCACCGCGTGCCGGACGGACGCAACGTGCCCGGCACATGGAGCGACCCCTCCGAGTTCTTCACCATTGCCGCGCCTTTGGGCGAACTTGGTAGGGGCGTGCTCGAAAGCGCCCCCCGCTACAACCTGGAGAACCAGCCAGGGTCGCGGGTGGAGGAGGAACTGGCGTGGATGGCTGAGATCAGCCGATCCCTGGGCCGACCGTTCAGCTTCAACCTGCAACAAATCCGTGACCTGGGCGACCACTACCGCCAGGTGATGGAGTTGGCCGAGCAGGCGAACAACAACGGCTCGCAGCTTCGCCCGCAGATCACCCCACGCAGCGTGGGCGTGCTGTTCAGCCTGGCCGCCAACACCCTGATCGACGACGTGCCCGCCTTCGCTGAGATCTCCCACCTCGACCTGGCCGGGCGGCTGGCCGGCATCCGAGATCCCGAGCGACGCGCCCGCATTATCGAGCAGGGCTCCAGCAAGGACGTCGATCCGTTCACCCGCATGTATCTGATGCCGGCCGATGAGCCGGTGCGCTACGAGTACACCGACGACGACTCGATCGCCGCCATTGCCCAGCGGACCGGCATCCATCCGGTGGAGGCCTACCTGGACACGTTGGATCGATCGGACGGGCGGGCGATCGTCAACTGGCCGGTGATGAACCAGAGTTCCGAGGCCATCGAGGAGATGGTCACCTCGCCGGTGACCATTCTGGGGTTGGCCGACACCGGGGCTCACGCAACCCAGATCATGGACGCCTCCCAACCGACGTACCTCCTCAGCCACTGGGTGCGCGACCTGGGCGTGCTGTCGCTCCAGGAAGGTATTCGGCGGCTGACGTCCGACACGGCCGACTTCATCGGCTACGTCGACCGAGGGGTCATCAAGGAGGGGGCCTACGCCGACCTCAACGTGTTGGACATCGACGGAATGGCGCTGGCCCTGCCCGAGATCGTTCACGACTTCCCTGGGGGCGCTCCACGGTTCGTCCAGAAGGCCAGCGGCATCGACCACTCGATCGTCAACGGTGTGCCCTTTATGGAAGCAGGCGAACACACCGGAGCACTGGCCGGCCGCCTGCTGCGCTCCACCGACGCATAACGCGATCCGTTCAGCCCTCAGCACTTTGCTCCGCCGCACGCGGCGAGGCCCACCCCACCGATCCGGAGATCGCGTGGGATGGGCCTCAATTGAGCCGAGTGGCGTTGCTCCCTACCTCACGATGGGGTTGGGGTACTTCACCTGGACCGGCGTGGACCGGTTGGTGCCGGTTCCATCACCCAAGCGGCCCCACCAGTTGCTGCCCCAGCAAAGTGTTGCGCCGGAGGCCTTGACCGCGCAGTTTGTGTAGGAGCCACCGGCGACCGACTTGGCACCGGTCAGCCCGATGACCTCGACGGGGGACGACCGCGTCGCGCTGGTGGTTCCATCACCAGCCTGACCGTCCTTGTTGTAGCCCCAGCATGAAACCGTGCCGCCGTCTTTGACTGCACAGTTGTGGTAGGCGCCCACACCGATGGCGGTCACGCCGGCCAAGGCCGGAATGGTCGCCGGGGTGTTGCGGTCGGTGGTGTTGCCCATACCGAGCTGGCCATCACCGTTATAGCCCCAGCAATCGACCGTGCCATCGCTCTTGGCGGCGCAGGTGTGGAGCCAACCGCTGTCGACAGCGGTCACGCCGCTCAGGTTGCTCACGGTGACGGGAGTCGAGCGGTTGGTGTTGGTTCCGTCACCAAGCTGACCCCTCGTGTTGAGGCCCCAGCAAGCAACCGTACCGTCATCCTTCTGGGCACAGGTGTGCTCAGCGCCGGCAGCAACGGATGTGACCCCGCTCAAACCTGCACCCACGTTGACTGGAGTCGTCCGTTGGGTTTTGGTGCCATCACCGATCTGACCGTTGTTGTTGAGTCCCCAGCAAGCGACCGTGCCGTCGGTCTTGGTGGCACAGGTGTGATACGAGCCGGCGGTGACACTACGGACGCCGCTCAGGCCTGAAACTGCAACCGGGAGGTTGCGGTTGGTCGTGGTGCCGTCACCCAACTGGCCATTGCGGTTATTGCCCCAACAGGCAACCGAGCTATCCGCTTTGACTGCACAGGTGTGGAACGAACCGGTCGCAATGTCGGTCGCGTCGTTCAGGCCACGGACGACCACGGGGGTCCACTGCTGATTATTGCTGCTGCCGATGCCCATCTGGCCATCGCTGTTGTGGCCCCAGCAGGCAACCGTGCCGTCGGCCTTTGCGACGCAGTTGTGGCGCTCGCCGCCATCAACAGCGATCGGCGTGCCGCCACACGAGTTGCGATGCAGGAACACCGCCATCTGGCCGCGGGTCACGTTTGCATTCGGGGCGTACTTGCCCGGGGCGACGCCGGCGGTGATGCCGGTGCCAACCAGCCACGACACGGCCGTGTTGTAGTAGGCGTCAGCAGCCACATCGGTGAAGCTGTGGGGCGCCA
>ERZ724520.923-NODE-923-length-15388-cov-4.358638_pt1 | contig 15388 bp, 19 predicted proteins | sample MGYA00376053_ERZ724520 | MGnify/ENA primary metagenome ERZ724520 (study PRJEB28724, sample SAMN07190886) | activated sludge metagenome | isolation source: activated sludge of sewage treatment plant in Hong Hong | place: USA: Christiansburg, Virginia | collected... | reverse complement strand
CGATAACAGAGGCAATACAACAGGTGTATTTATTCCTATTGAGGAATGGCAATCCCTAAAAACTAAATATACAGATTTGCAAAGGGAAGAAGCGGAAAACATGGTGGAGCTTGCTCCTTGGCAAAAACAAATTATTGATGAGAGGTTAAGCGATTATTACAAAAATTCTACAGATGTAGCCGATTTTGATAAAACTATTGATGATATTGAAAAAAGCCTATGAGCTATCCTTTTGTAAACAGACCTGCTGTAAGGCTTGATATTATTAATGGTACAGATTATTACAAAAACATTAACCCCGAACTTGCTAAACAGTTTTTGTTTCGTATCCGTGAAGCTAAAGCCTATATTGCCCGCTATCCGCTTGGGTTTCAAATAAAGTACAAAGAAGTAAGAACCTTGCTGTTAAAGCAATTTCCTTATCATATCCATTACCTTATTGACGATAACAAAAAACAAATCGTTATACTTGCTATCATTCATGCTTACAAAAATTCGCAAGATTACTCTAATAGATAAAACAATAAAAGCCTAGACTTACCGGGCTTTTTTATCACTCTTTTAGTTGTAATTCTTTTGGCACTCCTAATTCTTCTCGTTTCTGTAAATATTCTTGCTTATTAAAATGACCATAAGCATTGGAGTATCGGGCAAACTGTGTTAACGTATCTAAGCTATATTCTCTCTTTCCCCGCCCACACATGGTATTGTCACCGTTGCAACTACCGTATCGTATATTCTTTTATTCCTAATCCCAACATTATTTCAAAAATACTATTTGTTTTGTTGATTTTATGGCTTGTAGTCGGACGGTGAGAACACCCGCCGTGAGCGAGGAAATACAAAAGCGATTATCCACATTATTTAATATTTAAAAAAAGTGTCAGCCTAAAAGAGAAATAATGGAACTATATAAAATCAAAAAATGTTATCTTTAATCAAACAAAATAAAAAACATGAAAAAGAAATTGTATTCTATGCTTTTAATTGCTGTAACTGTAATGCTATTACCAAGTTGTTCTTACAATAGTTTAGTATCTTATGATGAAGCATCTAAAAAGGCATGGGCAGACGTAGAAGCTGCTTACCAACGCAGGAGTGATTTGGTAGGAAATTTAGTGGAAACGGTGAAAGGTGAAGCTAAGTTTGAAAAAGAAACGCTCACAGCCGTAGTGGAAGCTCGTTCAAAAGCGACTTCTATTCAATTAAAAGCGGATGATATTACACCAGAGAATATGGCTAAATTTCAAGAAGCGCAAGCACAATTAAGCGGAGCACTTTCAAGATTATTAGCTGTTGCAGAATCTTATCCTGATTTAAAAACCAATGCACAGTTTGGAGAATTAATGAATGAATTAGAACGTACCGAAAACCGTATTAATATTGCCCGAAGAGATTTCAATCAGTCGGTTCAGGATTACAATACACAAGTTCGCTCTTTCCCGTCTAACATAACTGCTATGTTATTTAAGTTTAAACAACGGGAATCATTCAAAGCAGATCCAGGCGCAGAAAAAGCTCCTAAAGTACAGTTTTAATTATGGCATCAGCAAAAGATTTTTTTAATGATGACGAAAAGGAATCGGTGGTGGCGGCCATTCGTGCAGTCGAATTAAGCACCAGTGGAGAAATTCGTGTGCATATAGATGACCGTTGTGATGGCGATGCTTTTCAGCGTGCTGTAAAAGTTTTTATACATTTAAATATGGATAAAAAACCCTTTCGAAATGCTGTTTTAATTTATGTTGCCGTAAAAGACAAGAAATTTTCTATAGTGGGTGATATTGCCATTCATGAGAAGGTTGGAGAAAAATATTGGAAAAAGATTTTAGTAGAAATGGAACACCATTTTAGTTTGGGGCTATTTACAGATGGAATAAAAGAAGCTATTCAAACGGTTGGGCACACCTTATCAAAATACTTTCCGGCAATAGATGAATTAGATAAAAATACCTTACCAGATGACATCTCCTTTGAATAAAATATTTTTATCATTATTAATTTTACTTCAACTGGCTGTTGGTGCACAATCTGTTGACAGAGAAGGTATTCCCGACAAACTAAATCCTCCAAAATTAGTAAATGATTTTGCTGGAATATTGAGTGATAATAACTTACAATCATTAGAAGAAAAATTAGTAGCGTATAACGATTCTACATCCACACAAATTTGTATTGTTACCGTAAAATCTATTGGAGATTACAGTATTGAGGATTTCGCTGTACGATTGGGGCGCAAATGGGGCGTTGGAGAGAAAGATAAAAATAATGGCATTCTAATTACTGTTTCCAAAGAAGAGCGCAAAGTAGATATTGAAATTGGATATGGATTGGAAAGCCATATTACCGATTATGACAGTAAACATATCATTGACGAGTTAATTGTTCCCGCATTTAAGCAAAGTAATTATTACGAAGGATTGGACGCTGCAACCAACCGAATCATTGCTCAACTGCAAGGAATTTATAAAAGGGATAACTATTCGCAAACCAATAATGACAGTATTCCAACATGGGTAATTATTTTCATTATTATTTTCATTGTACTATTTTTTATTTCAGCAATAAGCTCTGGCGGAGGTAGTAATTCTGGAAGAAGCAGCGGCGGCGGTTGGACTTGGAGCAGTGGCGGTGGAACACCCTGGATTGGCGGAGGTGGAAGCTCATGGGGAGGTGGCGGTAGCTCTGGTAGTTTTGGCGGATTTGGCGGCGGTAGCTTTGGCGGCGGCGGCAGTTCCGGAAGTTGGTAGGGTTTTTGTTAGTAGATACTATAATAGACCAAATTAAAATTCGTTTTAATAAATAAATCAAAAAAATAAATGCAAAAAATTATTGTTTTTCTACTTGTAATCCTTTCTTTAAATGCTTGTCAGTCGGATAGAAAAGGCGTGGAATTTAAAAGAATAGACAACCTCGATTTGGGAAATTTATCCAAAGGTGCTGCCAAGATGAAAGGAACAGCCATCTTTACAAATTTGAGCGATGACAATTTAACTATCAAAGACATGATTTTGGATTTTTCTGTGGATGGTAAAGATGTTGGGACTATCGTTATAAAATCAAACAATACAGTAGCTGGAAAATCAGAATTTTCTGTTCCTTTTCAATATTCTTTTGATACAGATGCCCTAAAAGTGGAAGGACATGATGCTTCTTCTACTTATGCTGTTTTGTTAAAAGGAACTTTAACGCTATTGGATGCTAATAAAAAAGAAGTAAAATCAGAACTGAAGTTTTCTACTTCTTATGAGTATAAAACCAATAAAGAAATTAGACAAGATAAACGAGACGACAGAAAAGAAAAACGAGAACAACGAAGAGAAGAACGTAAAGCAAAACGAAATAATTAAAAAAATAAATGAAACATTTTTTCTTTCTATTGTTCTTCGTGATACTATCATCTGCAACCATACAAGCAGAAGACACCAAAGAACCTTATTTAGTTAAAACCAAAGACTTTCATGTCAATAATTTTTCTTTATCAGAAATAAATCTCGGCATTACAGCTGTTATTTACAATCCATACAAAGTAAAAGTAAAGGTGGAAGAAATATTGATTGATGTTTTTATTGGAGATAAAAAATTGGGAACTATTACGGAAGCCGACGAGGTGAAAATTCCTAAAGAAAGTGCTTTCGATTTGCCCTTAACTATCAATGTAAAAACAGGTCCCACCTTATCCAAATTCATTACCGAAGGCACTAAATTAGTCTTAGGGCAAAAAATAAAAGTGGACTACAAAGGTTATGTAAAAGTGAGAGCACTTGGCTTTATTCCCGTAAAAGTGAAAATAAATCAAACCGCTTATTTTACTATGAAAGATATTTTAAAATCAGACGACAAACCTGCTGCAGATTCTATAAGTAAAAAGACTACACCTGAAAAATCTATTATGAAAGAAGACAGCACCAAAACCAACAAGCAGAAAAAATAAAATCGTATCTTAGCAAGGATGAGCCAACCCAACAATAAATCATCCTTATTCAAAAGTTTCACGACACTTTTTTCAGGATTGTTGATGTTGCAAATCATTAATTTTCTTTATTCATTATTACTCCCAAAATATTTTACGCCAAATTCGTTTGCAGAATTTGGAATTTTTACTTCCATCGTTTTTATTTTTATTGAAATTATTAATGCAAAATTTGATATAGCCTTGATGCTGGGCAAAGATGAAATAAACACCAAAAATATTTTAGATGCTTCATTTACTGTTGCTGTTATTGCCTCTCTCCTTCTTTTATTAATAGAGTTGCCATTCTATTTTGTTTTGCCAAAAATATATTTCCTTTTACCTTTTACTATTTTTCTATATGGCGTGCACCAACCCATTTTGGTATATCTAAACAAACAAGAATATTACAAAAGCATCAATATATTCAGAATTATACAAGTATTGATTACTTGCATCATTACATTATCGCTTGGCATGGCAAAGATAAATCATGCGTTAGTAATAGGGTTTTGCAGTGGAATAATCGTTTCAACTTTATTTGTTTTAAAATTCATTCGTCCAAATTTTTCGTGGCAAAAAACAAAAGAAATTTGGAAACAATTTGACCAATTTCCTAAATATGGCACATGGTCTGCTTTGTTTAATAATTTCTCTCGCAACAGCGTTCCTTTAATATTATCTGCATTTTTCACCCAACAATTCGTTGGATATTATTCTTATACCGTCCGTTTATTAAACGCACCAACGGGAATGTTTTCTTCAGCATTAGGACAAGTATATTTTAAAAAAGCAAGTATTTTAGATGATTTTGCTTTAAAATCAATTACACAAAAAATAATCAAAAACACCTTTTTAATTTCCATTATTCCTACATTATTTATTTTATTTTTTGGAAAAGAATTATTTCAATTTTTATTTAATGATGCATGGATAGAATCGGGAAAAATAGCACAGTACCTTATTTTATGGTATTTTATGGGTGTAATTGTTTCGCCTATTTCTACTATTTTAGATTTGAAAAATAAATTAAAATTTGAGTTTCAATTTAATTTTATTTTGTTGATTGGAAGAATTTCAGCCTTATGCATAGGTGGATTATTGCATAATTTTTATGTAGCCATTTTATTGTATTCCATTATCGGCGTTATGATGAATATTTACTTGCTGTACTATATTGATAAAAATATTTTACCAACTACAAAGCAATAAATTATTTGTTCATTCAATATTTATGCAAATGCTGGATTATCATTTTTCATTGGTATCAAGCTCATTGCTCTTTCAGAAATAGCGGTAATACTCAAGCTTGGATTTACTCCCGGATTAGCTGAAATCATACTACCATCGCACACCATCATATTTTTATAATTGAAAACAAAATTATTTTTGTCAATCACTCCTGCAGAAGCATCTTTTCCCATGCAAGCTCCCCCTAAAATATGTGCAGTAGTGGGAATGCCAAACAATGTTTCTGTATTAATTACCATTGCTTTTCCATTAATAATTTTTTCTATTCTATGCGCAATTTCTTGAGCCTTTGGATTGAATGCTGTTGGCGCAGGACCTGTATCCAATTGAGTTTTCATTATACCAATATTCATTCGCTTAAAACTCAAGGTAGAATCGATACTTTCCATATACAATAAAATATGTGTACGCTTACTCCAATCATCTACAAAAATTACTTTAAGATTGGCAATCGGATGTAATACAAAATCTTTTATCATATTAAATAGGCGAATAAAAATGTTTTTCCCTTGTACCATCGGGGCCATAAAAATACGCCAAAAGCCTGCTCCTTCCGAGTATTTCACTGGCTCTACATGTCGGCTTTCATCAATATTAATAATAGAACCAATGGCAATTCCTTCAGAAAATGAAACATCTTTATCGAATGTAGTTACGCCAATTAAACTTTCAGAATTAGTGCGAATTCCGGTGCCTACTTTATCCGATAATCTTGGTAAAGAAGTTTCTTTTAGTTTCAATAATAAATCAACCGAACCAAGCACGCCACCTGCAAAAATTACTGACTTTGCGGTAACTTTGTCTTTCTTAGAAAACCAAGACAAGGAATTTTTATAAACGATTTCATAGCCTGCGCTTCCATCTTCGTTAAGCGGAACCACATCCACCACTTCCTTTTCTGCCATTATTTTCACACCTAATTGTTGCGCAAGATGTAGATAATTTTTGTCCAACGTATTTTTGGCATTATAACGACAACCCAACATACAACCGCCGCATAAATTACAGCCGGTTCTATCGGGCCCTTTTCCATCAAAATATGGATCGGAAACTGTTTCATTTGGCTTGCCAAAATATACGGCTACCTCTGTTTTATCAAATGATTTCTCATCTCCCATTTCTTTAGCAAGTTGCAACATTGCTTTGTCGCTTCTACTCATGTATGGATGTTTTTCAGCCCCCAACATTTTTTTTGCTAATGCATAAAATGGTTTTAAATTATCTTCCCAATTTTCCAATCCATTCCAATGACCACTATTGTAAAATTCTGACTTAGGAACGGGCAAAGTATTAGCATACACTACCGAACCACCGCCTACTGCCACACCGCTCAATACGGCAACGTGACGATAAAAAGTAAGTTTAAACAAACCTTGCAAACCTAATTTTGGCAGCCACATCCACTTGCGCAAATTCCAATTTGTTGTAGGAAAATCTTCAGCATTTTTAAACCATTTACCTTTTTCAATTACAAGAACTTTGTATCCTTTTTCTGCCAAACGCAAAGCTGAAACGGAACCGCCAAAGCCACTGCCAATAATTACATAGTCGTATTCATGAGGATGAGCCATAAAAAATAAATTTAGATAGTACAAAGTACAAGTTAAGATTTATTTTTAAAATAGAAGAAAGATAAGTTTTTTTTGAGATGACTAAAGTATATACTTACCTACAGTTTATTAAATAAAGAATTAAGAAAAAATTAAAAATATAAGTATAGCATCTAAAACAGAATGATTAATTAAGTGAAATACTTTTTATGAATTCTGAGTGGTATTATTTTATTCATTCATTCACATTAAAATTAATTAAATAAGCAGAAGAACCGTGCGTATTAAATTCTTTGATGATTTTTTCATTTCTTATATTAAAATAATAATTAAAATCATCCATTAATTCATAATTGCTATTATCTAAAACAAACCAGACCCTTCCATTTAATAATTTTTGATTTTGGTTAAAGTATGATGTATCATATTTACTTCTATCTTCATTTATGATAATTTCATTCGGAATATCATTAAATAATTTTTCTTTATAGTATAAATAAGGCATATTTAATAAGGAAGAAATAAATACCTTATCCTCTTTATTAGAGAATTTTTTTACGAATAAAATACTTTTTTTCATCTCTATATTTTTTATAGGGAAACCTCCTTGATTATAGAAAAAAAGAAAAAGAAAAAGAAAAATTAGAATTGGTATAAATCTAATTCTATCAACTTTTAAATCAATAAATAAGATATTAATCAAATAATTAAAACCAAATGAACAGATAATAATGACACAAGGTATTGTATATAAAATTAATCTTGTATCAAAAGGATATAATTTTATACATGATAGTGTTAGTTGTATAAGAAATGGTGAAAATGAAAGGATAATAATATCTATCCTCTTTTTTATTATCAATTGATAAATCCCTATTATTAATAAGCATATAATCATAATATCTACAAAATTAATATCTATAATTAATCGTGAAAATGTTGGAAGCACAGCAATAACACCATTCATGTGTATAATGGATACTATTTTATTTAAAAAGAAAGTATAAAAGGAAATATCTAATGGATTCAAAGGCATGAAAGCTCCTGCATTATCCCAAAAGCTTAGCATAAAGTTTTTAAGTGGATGGTTATATATAAACTGAAAATAATATAATACAAATACTAAAAACCATACAATAAATACTAAAAAAAGTTTACTTATCGATTTTATATTTTCTCCTCGCTTAAAATAAATGTATAGTAAATATATTGCTACTGTCGATAAAATAATTGGAGATACATTAGAAAGGAATATGTTTAATACTCCAATCATTCCAAAATAAATATACATTAAATATTCTTTAGTGTATTTTCTTAATACTACGTAATACGTTAATACTAAAACCAATACATCACTCATGTATTGTTTTACTTCACTTGAGTAATAAATCAAAGTAGCATTCAAAACAAAAAGTGTAAGCGCAAAAGAGATGGTATAATAATTTCTATGAATTAATTTCAATATTTTGTAAAAAAGGAATAATGAACATATATAGGATAAAAATGGAAATACCCTTAATCCTATTTCAGAATTAGGTATAATTGTAGTGAATATTTTTTCTATTTGAAGAAATAAAATAGGTGCAACTTGACCGTTGTCTAAAGGTTGAAACAGTTCTAAATAACTCTTGTTAATTATATTAAGTGCAAGTTTAGCTTCATCCCCCCATAAGCTTCTATTGTATAGTAATTGAAATAATACTAGTATTACACCAAATAATAAAATTATGTTTGCTGATATTTTTTCAAATCTGAATTTATTATTCATCTGTAAATTTTAAATTTTGAAAAATCGCTATTATCAGTTATTTATTCTATAATCCTCTACATTTCTCCCATGCATTTTTTGCCAAATGATAGGTTAAATATTCAAGATAATAACTGCCTTTTGCTGCATCTTGTATTTCATTAAAATAAGATTCATAGCTCAAAACATGATGCACATTTCGGGCAATGCGTTTGCCAAAAGACGTTTCTTCTTTTAGAATATCATGGCTATTAATAATTAGATAATCGCATCCACCCAAAATAGCACTCATCGCTTCGGTAGTATTGCTTAAAATATTATTGTTTTCATTTTCCTTATTCAAAGACTTTAAATCGGTTTCGCATCGAATAATAATTTCAATATTTTTTTGCTGTAAATCATTAACTTGCTTCCACAACCAACGGAAAGCTCGCAATCTCGCTATTTCAAAAAAATAATTTTTACCGATATAAAAATGAAAATAGATTTTATTACAAGATGTTTGCATGCCTTTTTGCAAAGCAAAAACCAATTCATCGGTTAATGTTTCTAAAGGTGGAATTTGTATCGTTTCTGGACAGCTATCTATTGCGAAAGAAATTAGTAAATTTTTATTTTCTGCAACATAATTTTCAAAATAAACCGGTGCAATATCTAGCATAATATCTTTTAGTAAAACCGAAAGATTATCCGAATCAATTTCTTTATGTTGTAAGTCAAAAACAATTACTTGCGCTCCATTTTGCAAGGCAGTTATTGCTGCGTAATTAGCATTTTCTGCATTATTTACTTTGATGCGTTCTACAATTTGCCAACTCGCTGTTTGCTTTGCAGGAATGGACAATATTTTATTTTGAATAGATTCTTTAGTATAAAATGGTAAAACATCAATATTTTCTTTTGAATGAAAAATTAATGGTTCAAAAAGTTCTCCTTTTAAATCTTTTATAATTCTGTTTTTCCAATCTTCTGGTGTGGCAGATGGAAATTGAGTAAAAATTGTTTCAAAAACATCCAATGACATATTGTAAAGATACGAAGTAAAGATGATTTTTTGCTTGATAATAATGAGATAACAACTTTTTATTTCAACATTAGTGTTTTATTTTTGTTGAAGTTAATTGTATGAAAAATCGTTTCGGACCATTTTGGTTTATACTTCCAGCACTTATAGTTTTATTAGTAGATTTTTATGTTTTTCAAGCCGTAAAAAGTACTGTTTCCGACAGCAAACCTTCCACCCAGAGAATAGTATATGGCATCTTTTGGGGCTTATCCTCATTTACCTACATTGCTCTTTTAATATTATTAATTGGTGGATATTCCAGTTGGTACGGATGGAGCAAAATATTAGTAGTAGGAATAGCACAAGCAGTATTTTTTGGAAAAATATTAGTGTTGCCTTTTTTATTGATAGATGATTTATTAAGATTATTTCGATGGGCATTTAATTTATTTGGAAATACGAAAGACGTCGCACAACCTATCGGTATATCGCGATTGCAATTTTTAAACAGAGTAGGTTTAATGATAGGTTCTGCCACCTTTGGCGCATTGATATATGGAATATTAAGAGGTGCTTATAATTATAAGATTCATAAAGTAAAACTACAACTAAAAAACTTGCCTGATGAATGGGAAGGGTTAAAAATTGTACAAATTTCTGATTTACATTTAGGCAGTTTTGCCAATGCTGCTCCGATAGAAAAAATTGTAACATTAGTAAATCAGCAAGAACCGGATATTATCTTTTTTACAGGCGATTTAGTAAATTATGTTGCCAAAGAAGTGGAACCATTTATTGATACATTGAAAAAATTAAATCCAAAAATAAAAACCTATTCTATTTTGGGCAATCATGATTATGGTATGTATGTAGAATGGGATTCCAAACAAGAACAACAAGAAAATTTGCAACATCTATTAAATATTCAAAAGGAAAAATTAGGCTGGGATGTATTATTAGATGAGCATAGAATTTTGGAGCGCAATGGAAAGAAATTAGCGATCATCGGTGTTCAATATATCGGGCATTCCCTTCGTTTTGGAAAGATGGGGAATTTACAAAAAGCTTATTCAGGTGCTGAAAACGCTGAGGTACAATTGTTGTTATCACACGATCCTTCTCATTGGGATTACGATGTATCAAAACAAAAAGAATATGCAAATATTCAAGCTACTTTTGCCGGGCATACGCACGGATTTCAATTTGGCATAGAAATTCCGGGATTAAAATGGAGTCCCGCAAAATATGTATATCCGCATTGGGCGGGATTGTATGCAACCTCCAAACAAAAATTGTATGTAAACCGCGGCGCGGGATTTTTGGGCTATCCTGGTCGCTTAGGTATTTCTCCTGAAATAACGGTGTTTAAGTTGTCAAAGGAATCTTAATTTATAAAAAAAGAGAAAAGAAATAATTATATTTGTAGGTAGATGAAAGTTTTATTAGAAATACAAGACAACAAAGCTACCCACTTGTTAGAGGTATTGAAAGAATTACCTTACGTAAAAACGACACCTGTTAAAGATAATAAAACAAGCTTATCAAAAGATATTAAGCAATCCGTAAAAGAATTAAATTTAATAAAGGCGGGAAAATTAAAGGGTATTCCTATAAAGCAATTATTAGATGAACTATAGTCTAATTGCTGTTCCTAATTTCAAAAAAGAATTAAAGAGATTAATCAAAAAATATGATTCTTTAAAAGATGAAATTACTGTCATTTTTGAGCAATTAGAAGCAACGCCATCTTTGGGTACACCAATAGGTAAGAACTGTTATAAAATTCGCATTGCTATTTCATCAAAAGGTAAAGGTAAATCAGGAGGCGCACGAATTATAACCCATTATGTGATTACAGATAAGACTGTTTACTTACTTTCCATATTTGATAAATCTGAGAGAGAAAACTTGACAGATAAGGAAATAAAGGAACTTTTAAAGTGTATTGAAGAATAACTATCAATAAAACAAATCTTCCACTTCACCCGCACCTTCTCTTACTACAATCGGTTCGTCTTCGGTGCAATCAATTATGGTGGACGGATGATAACCGCCCGTACCGCCATCTATAACTATATCTACTAAATTTTCATATCGCTCAAAAATGGCGCTTGGCTCTGTGATATAATCAATGATATCATCTTCATGGTGCACCGAAGTGGTTAAAATCGGATGACCTAATTCCTGTACTATTGTTCGTGTAATTGGATTATCTGGCACACGAATACCCACCGTTTTTTTATTGTTTTTAAATAATTTTGGAACAGCATTATTGGCTCTTAAAATAAATGTATAAGGGCCGGGCAGACAACGCTTCATTAATTTATATGTTGGCGTGCTAACATTCATCGTGTAATCGCTGATATTGCTTAAATCACTGCAAATAAAAGAGAAATTCATTTTTTGCAACTTCACTCCTTTTAATTGACAAACTCTTTCTACGGCTTGTTTATTAAATATATCGCAGCCCAATCCATATACAGTATCTGTGGGATAAATAATTAATCCTCCATCACGCAAACATTCCACAATTTGTTTCATCTTGCGCAGGTCAATATTTTGAGGAAATAATTCTATCAAAACTGCCATCTTAATTTATTATTCTAAAGTAAAAAACCGTCTTTCGACGGTCTTTTGTTTTTTTATTAAGCTACTGCTTTTGCCACTAATGCTGCTGCTTCGGAAAGAAGAATGGCAGATTGTACTTTTAAGCCTGAGTCTTCTATCATTTTCTTAGCTACATCTGCATTGGTGCCTTGCAAGCGCACAATAATTGGAATTTCAATATTGCCAATATTTTTATAGGCTTCAATAACACCGGCAGCTACTCTATCGCAACGAACGATTCCACCGAAAATATTGATTAAAATTGCTTTTACGTGTGGGTCTTTCATAATGATGCGGAATGCTTTTTCTACGCGTTCAGCATTCGCAGTACCGCCTACATCTAAGAAGTTCGCAGGTTCGCCACCACTTAATTTAATAATATCCATTGTAGCCATTGCCAATCCTGCACCATTTACCATGCAACCAACGTTTCCATCTAATTTTACATAATTCAAATCTGCGGCTGCGGCTTCTACTTCTGTTGGATCTTCTTCCAATAAATCGCGTTGTTCTTCTAAATCTTTATGACGAAATAATGCATTATCATCCAAATTTACTTTAGCATCTACTGCCAAAATTTTATCATCGGAAGTTTTTAAAACAGGATTTATTTCAAACATACTAGAGTCTGATGCTTCATAAGCTTTATATAAATTTTGAGTAAAAGCAACCATTTCTTTAAAAGCATTGCCACTTAATCCTAAATTAAATGCAATACGTCTTGCTTGAAATGCCTGTAACCCAACAGATGAATCTATCCATTCTTTATAAATTTTATCTGGAGTATGTTCTGCTACTTCTTCAATATCCATTCCGCCTTCAGTAGAATACATGATTACATTACATTCTTTTTTTCTGTCTAATAAAACAGACATATAATATTCTTTTGTTGGGGTGGCTCCTGGGTAATATGCATCTTCTGCTACTAATATTTTGTGAACAACCTTACCATGCGCACCTGTCTGTGGAGTAACCAATGTCATTCCTAATATTTGACTTGCTTTTTCTTTTAATGCTTCTAAGTTGGGAGCAAATTTTACACCACCTCCTTTACCACGGCCGCCAGCATGTACTTGTGCTTTTACAACAACTCCTTCGCTTCCTGTTCTTGCGCTGATTTGTTTCCAAGCTTCTACTGCTTGTTCTACCGTTTCGGCAACAATTCCTTCTTGAACTCTTACATTAAATTTTTTCAAAAGTTCTTTTCCTTGATATTCGTGTAAATTCATTGGATATTATTTTTAGTGAAATACTTACGCTAATAATGAAAAATATTATTATTAATTTGTGGTGCAAAAGTAGTAAAGTATTAAGTAAAAGTAAAAAGTTTCGTAATAATTTTAGTTTTTACCTATTATTGCATAAAATTAGCCTATTAAAGCACCATTAGACATATTAAAAAAATCACAACAATTGGAATTATTGGTGCATTTGCATCCTTATTGCTTTTCGTATGCCATATTAGACAAAGAAACCAATCGAATAATTGATTTTGATTCAAAAATTTTAGAGCAAAATATTGGTAAATTTTTACACAATGATTCTATTGCACTTTGGTTTTCAGACCATCAAGAAATATTTGGATTACCATACAAAACAAGTAAAATAGCTATCTATACTACTGAATTTACAATATTACCAGGAAAAACAGAAAATGCTACAGAAATTTTTCAGCTATTAGGATTTACAGACAATACCAATCTGACATATTTGAAAAATAAAATAGATGATTCATTTTATGTATATTTTTCATTACCCGACAAAACCATCAGCTACATAGAAAACCAACTGCCAAATGTAGAGTTTTATTGCTGTGATTTTGGAATATTGTCTTTTATAAACAATAAGCTATCTTTTAAAAATTACATAGCTGCAAATTTGTACGGAGAAGAACTAACGATTTGTTATAAAAAAGATGGAAAAAACATGTACTACAATAAATTTCCAATAAAGGCAAAGGAAGATTTATTGTATTACCTACGTTTGTCGTATGAGCATTTAGGATTAAATCTGAATGAATTTCCAACAGAATTATATGGATTTATTGAGGAAAAATCTCCAATGTATTCTACTGCTTACGGTTATATTCGCAATTTTGAAATAGATAGAACATTGAAACATGTTTTGCCGTTTACATTTGGAATAAATGAAATCTCTTTACATTATTACATCAATCTTTTGGGATTAGGCTTATGAGAATTATTTCAGGTACATTAAAAGGCAAACGGTTTTATCCGCCAAAAAATATTCCAGCAAGACCCACCACGGATTTTGCAAAAGAAGCATTATTTAATATTCTTAGCAACCGATTGGATTTTTCTGAAGTAAAATTTTTAGATTTATTTGCCGGCACCGGAAGTTTGGATATGGAAATGTTTTCGAGAGGATGCACCGATATTACCTCCGTGGATATGAGTAAAATCAGCTTGGGATTTATAAAAAAAATGAGCGAAGAAGTTAAAATGCCTAATCATAAAATTATTTTAGGAGATGCTATACAATTTGCCAAAAATTGCACACAACAATTCGATCTTATCTTTGCCGGTCCACCTTACGCATTGGAAGTAATTGATGAAATTCCCAATATTATTTTCGATAAAAAATTATTAAATGAGGATGGAATTTTTATTTTGGAAACTTCTCCAAAGCATAATTTTACAGAACATCCGCATTTATTGGAAGTGCGCAATTATGGGCAAACTCATTTTTGGTTTTTCACTAATGATACTTTTGAAAAGGAATAAAATGTAAAATTGCCTTAAATGATAATTATATCAAATTATTGAAATAGTAATATTATTTTGTAATTCCTCCGTCGTTTAAACAAGAAGAAAGTCGTTTTCCACAAAATGTCAATAATAATTTTGTAATAACAGTAGGATTTTGTATCTTTGCACTTTGAAAATAATAAGAAATAATATCTAGACGACAAAAAAGATGACAACAACAGAAAAACAAGCAATTTTTAAAGAATTCGGTGGCGCAGAAACGAATACAGGATCTGTAGAATCACAAGTTGCTTTAATCTCACACCGAATTAACCACATTTCAAGTCACTTAAAGACAAATAGAAAAGACTTCTCTTCTACTCGTTCTTTGTACAAATTAGTTGGACAAAGAAAACGTCTTTTGAAATATCTATCTCAAAAAGATATTGTTCAATATCGGGCTTTGATTGAAAAACTTGGATTGCGTAAGTAATCTAAAATTTATAAGACGGCGAGGCTTTAGCCTCGCTTTTTTCTTTTTTTACAAAATAAAAAAATAATAATGCA
>ERZ724520.919-NODE-919-length-15438-cov-4.909445_pt1 | contig 15438 bp, 10 predicted proteins | sample MGYA00376053_ERZ724520 | MGnify/ENA primary metagenome ERZ724520 (study PRJEB28724, sample SAMN07190886) | activated sludge metagenome | isolation source: activated sludge of sewage treatment plant in Hong Hong | place: USA: Christiansburg, Virginia | collected... | reverse complement strand
AGGAACATTTAGAATGGTTGAAGTAGAAGATTTAACTAAACACAAAATGGATAGTGAAGATGCAATAATTACTGAAGAAGCATGTAAAATTATAAATACTGGAAAAGATAAAAAGAAAAAGGTTTGTGCTGTTGGAACTACTGTAATGAGAACTTTAGAATCTTCAGTTTCTACTACTGGTCATGTAAACCCTTACAAAGGTTGGACAAATAAATTTATTTTCCCTCCTTATGATTTTTCTGTAGCAAATTGTATGATTACAAATTTCCATATGCCAGAATCTACATTATTAATGCAGGTTGCTGCATTTGGTGGTTATGATTTAATTATGAAAGCTTATAAAGAAGCTATTAAAGAAAAATACCGTTTTTATTCATACGGTGATGCAATGTTAATTTTGTAATAAAGCATTTTACCATAAAAAAGAGGCTATCAATTACATAATTGATAGCCTCTTTTATTTAGCTAAGTTAAATCTTATAAAACTATTTCTTTGTTTTTATTAGCAAAGAATAAACCTCCAATTACTCCTAATAACACTAAAATAGAACCTACTAAAGCAATGCTATTACCTGTTTTGTAAACAGTTGGTTCAAATTTAAATTCAACTTTATGTTTACCTGCTGGTATCTCCATACCACGTAATACATAATCAACACAGGTATGAGGAGTTAAGTTACCATCAATATATGCATTCCAACCTTTTGGGTAATAAATTTCAGAGAACACAGCAAAGCCTTTTTCTGGAGTTTCTGCCTCATACACTAAATTATTAGGTTTATAAGATTGCAGTGTTATTTTACCATTATTATTATACTCGTTTGCAACTGGTGCTATTTCCTTATTTTTTTGTTGAAGAATAATATCACGTTTTGTATTTATAGAGTTTAAGCCAACTATTTCAGAATCTGGACTAGAAACAACTTTCACATTCTTAATAAACCATGCATTACCATTTGCTGTTTTATTTTCAATTGGGATTATAGCATCTTTAGTTGGTAAAAATATATATTTCGTATTCAACATATTTAACACACCCAATTTTGCTGTTAAAACCTGCATTAAAGAATCACTTTGAGCAGATTGATTTATTCCACCATAAAAAGTATTTATTTCTTTATCCAAATGAAAATCAATAATTTCTTGATACTTACGCAATTTAGCACCATGGTATCCTCCAATAGATTTATGATAATAAGAAGTTGTAGCATCATTAAATGGAGATACTGCCAAATTTAATACTCTAAAATCTAAAGCTTTATCTGCCAAAACAACTTCATCGGCTGGTGTTTTTTGAGGTGGTGAATCATACTGAGATTTTGACACAAAATTTTCCTCATTTAAATACCTATTAGCAACTGGCCATAAATCTGCAATTAAAAATATTGCAAGAGTTACAAATAATAAATTTTTATTTAATTTTTTTGTTAAATATAAAAACAAAAACATAGCTGCCAAACCAATAAACATTGTTGAACGACGTGCATCACTTTTAAAAATAGATTCGCGAGCCTTAGTTAAATTGCTTAAAAAATCAGGCATAAATGAAGAGATTTGAGCTGCACTTGCACCACTTTGTCCAAATTGATTTGCAATTTGAGTTTCTTCCCCTTCAGGAATAAATGAATTTGTAACACTTGGCATAAATGCACTTATTAAACAAAAACCGCCAATTGCAACTACAGTAACAATTAAAACCTTTTTTAAATCTATTATCTTATTTACAAAAGGTAATTTTACAGGCTCGTTTGAATCTGCTAGTTTAATAAACTTATCAATTGCTAAAACTGCCAATAATGGTATTGTTAATTCGGCAATAACCAATATCATTGAAACAGCTCTAAACTTATTGTAGCCCGGTAAAACATCCATAAATAAAGAAGTTAAGCCCATAAAGTTTTTACCCCAAGATAACATTATTGATAATAGAGTTGCAGCAAAAAGTGCCCATTTTATTGGATGATCGATTATAAATAATCCCAAAAATGCCAACAACATTACTATTGCACCAATATAAACTGGTCCACTTGTAAATGGCTGCGTACCAAAATAAGCACTACTACCAGCTACTTGCTCTCTCATTTGGCTATCAACAGCTTTCAACGCATCTTTACTTGCATTTCCAATAGCCGCAGAAGGACCACCTTTAAAATCTGGAATTAATAATGTACCAGTTTCACCAATACCATAACTCCATTGGGTCGCATAATCCTTATCTAAACCAGAAGTAGCAATACCGGCTTTGCTTTTTCCTGAAGCGTCAATTGTTAATTCTGATTTCCCACGAATGGTGTAGTTACCATATTCATAGGTTGCTAATAAATTACCAGCATTAGGTAAAATACTAATAACAGTAGCTCCTATAAATAAAGCAGTTGCCACAAAAAACGGCTTTAAATTCTTTTCTTTAAATGCATAAATTCCATAGCTCAAAATCACTAAACCAAATAACATAAATCCATAATACGAAATTTGAACGTGGTTTGCATTTAATTCCATTGCCATAAATAGCAAGGTTACAGCAAAACCAAGCCATTTTTTACCTCGCATCAATAAAATAATACCACCTAAAGTAGGAGCTAAATATCCAATAGCATTAGCTTTAGAATTATGCCCAGCCTCTAAAATTATATAAAAATAGGATGAAAACCCATAAGCTAAAGCCCCAATTATGGCTAGCCATGGGTCAATTTTAAGACATAATAACAGTATAAAAAATCCGAAAAAATACAAAAACACATACCCACTTGGATGTGGCATAAAAATGTGAAACACTTTATCTAAGTTATTTAACCAATTTCCTGGGTATAAAGTTGATACTTGATAAGCTGGCATACCCGAAAACATAGAGTTTGTCCATAAAGCCTCCGAGTTATTTGCTTTTCTATAATCTATAGATTCCTGAGCCATACCTTTATAACGCACAATATCGCCTTGCATTAAGGTTTTTCCAGAAAAAATTGGGCTAAATTGCACAATATTAATAATTGCAAATAATACAATTGCAATTATGTATGGTAAGAATTTTTTTATGTTCATTGTTTTTTGATTTGTTACAAATATAATAAAGTGTTTAGATTAAAATATGTAAAAAAAGTATAATAATTGCTTACTTTCGCATACTAATGAAGAAATTATTTTCAGTTTTAAAATATACTAGAGATTATAAAAAGTATGCGGTATTAAATGTTATTTGCAATGTACTTTTTTCTATTTTCTCTGTATTTTCTATTGCTTTAGCTATACCTTTTTTACAACTTATTTTTGATAATAAGGATTCCGCTGCTTACCAAGCAATAATTGACAAAGGTTTACCTGCTTTTGAATATAGCGCAAAATATCTATCAAGTTGGGCTAGTTTTAAAATGAGCGAACTTATTTTAATTGACGGAAAAGCTAAAGCCTTACTCATAATTTGTATTGTTGTATTTATAGCCACCTTTTTTAAAAATGCAGCTCGTTATTTTGCCCTTTATTTCTTAGCCCCAATTAGAAGTGGAGTTGAAAAAGATTTAAGAAATAAAATGCTCCAAAAATCGTTACACCTTCCCCTAGCCTATTTTAGCGATGAACGAAAAGGAGATATAATGAGTCGTATGACTAACGATGTATTTGAAATTCAATGGTCAATAATGCAAACCTTAGAACTCATTATCCGCGAACCATTATTAATTATTATTTCTCTTACCTCTTTAATTATTATTAGCCCTTACTTAACATTATACGTATTTTTATTATTACCAGTTGCGGGCTTGGTTGTAGCATTAGTAGGAAAAAGTCTAAAAAGCCGCTCAATAAAAGGGAAGGTAATGTTAGGTCAATTATCAAGTATTATAGAAGAAACTCTTGGTAGCCTTAAAATTATTAAAGCTTTTACAGGAGAAAACTTTGTGCAACATAAATTTGAATCACTAAATCAAGATTATAACAAAGTTTCAATTGGCATTCACCGCCGTTCAGATTTAACATCACCTGTTAGTGAAACAGTTGTATTAGGTGTTTTATTGCTTATTTTATTTATTGGTGGCTGCATGGTTTTTGAAGGTAAAGGCGATTTAACAGGAGCTGAATTTTTAGGGTATTTTGCAATTGCATCTCAAATAGTTCCACCCATTAAACAAATATCTATAGCATACAATAATATTCAAAAAGCATTAGCATCAGAAGAACGTATTGAAAAAATATTACATGCCGAAAACAACATTGTTAATGCTCCAAATGCTCAACATCTGTCGCATTTCAATTCTCAAATAGATTTTAATAATGTAAGTTTTGCCTATAAAAAAGGTGATGAAGGTTATGTTCTAAAAAACATTAACTTAACTATTAATGCTGGTAAAACCATAGCTTTAGTTGGGCAAAGCGGAAGTGGTAAAACAACCATGGCAGATATGGTTCCTCGTTTTTATGACACTGATTTAGGAGAAATTAAAATTGATGGAATTAACATTAAAGAAATTGAAATTGATAGCTTAAGAAAACAAATAGGTGTTGTAACTCAAGAAAGCATTTTATTTAATGATACCATTGAAAACAATATTTCATTTGGATTAAACAATGTTGATGAATCAAAAATAATTGAAGCTGCAAAAATAGCCAACGCGCATAACTTTATTATGGAACAGCCAGATGGTTACAAAACTAATATTGGTGACAGAGGTGGGAAATTAAGTGGAGGACAGCGCCAACGAATTAGTATAGCGCGAGCAATTTTAAAAAACCCTCCCATATTAATTTTAGATGAGGCTACCAGCGCATTAGATACAGAAAGCGAAAGATTAGTACAAGATGCCTTAACTAATTTAATGAAAAATAGAACAAGCATAGTAATTGCACACAGATTAAGCACCATAATTAATGCCGACGAAATTGTTGTTTTAGATAAAGGTGAGATTGTGGAAAAAGGAAACCACAATGAATTATTAGCTAAAAATGGCATCTACAAAAAACTATTTGATATGCAAAATTTCAAATAACACCATAAATAAAACGCATTCAATTTAAATTCATACAATGATACAATTAGGTAAAAAAAACACATTACAAATAATAAGAGATACGCCTGTTGGTATGTTTTTAGGGGAAGATGACTCAAATGTAGTTTTACTTCCTAAAAAATTTATTGAACCAGAATTTAAAGTAGGCGACGAAATTGATGTTTTTATTTACAAAGATTCGGAAGATAGAATTATTGCTACACGCTTAAAACCATTTGTTGAAGTAAACAATTTTGCTTTTTTAAATGTTTCAGATGCCAACCAATACGGAGCATTTTTAGACTGGGGTTTAGAAAAAGATTTATTTGTTCCGTTTAAAGAACAAAAACGCAAAATGACACCGGGTAGCAATTACGTTGTTTACATTTATATTGATGAATTAACAGATAGAATTGTAGCCTCAAGTAAAATAAATAAATTTATTAGCAACGAAGTTTTACAAGTAGAACAAGCTGAAGAAGTTGATTTATTAGTATATGACGAAACACCTTTAGGTTATACTTGTATTATTAATAGTATGCATAAAGGCTTAGTTTATCATAACGACATTTTTCAAGATGTGAAAATTGGTGATGAATTAAAGGGCTATATAAAAACAATTAGAGAAGGTAATTTAATTGATTTGAGTTTACAAAAAATTGGTTTTAAACATGTACTTTCTTCAACTGATACCATTTTAGAATATTTAAAAACTCATGATGGATTTATGACTTTTACAGATAAAAGTTCACCAGATTTAATTGAAAGAAATTTCAGTATGAGTAAAGCTACCTTTAAAAAATCAATTGGTATTTTATATCGCCAGCGCAAAGTTACTTTAGAAGAAAAAGGAGTTCGTTTAGTTGAAGGTGCAGAAGGAAGCGTGTAAACTTATTGATGTACTAAATCATTTTTTGTAAACACTCTTACTGGATATAAGGCAGCTAAAAAGCCAATAATCATTACTACACCTAGTATCCAAACAAAATCTTTTAATTCCATTATAATTGGATAATAAGGAATTACATACTGGTCATCAAAAGTAACAACATGAAACTTTTGCTGAATTAAACAAATTATTAATCCTATAAATAATCCACTCATAGCACCAACAAAGGTTATTAAAAAGCCTTCCTTCATAAAAATAGACTTTATAAATTGCTGGTCGGCGCCCAAATTATAGAGTGTTTTAATATCTTTTTTCTTTTCAATAATAAGCATAGTTAAAGACCCTATTATATTAAACGTGGCAATAACTAAAATAAACGCTAAAATTAAAAACACCCACAGTTTCTCAATTTCCAACGTTTTAAATAATACATCATTAGCTTGATACCTATTTTTCACTAAATAATCATTACCTAAAAGTGTTTGTAATTTTTCTTGAATTGCATTTAATTTACTTTTATCAGTAATATTTAATTCAATTACACTTACCTCGTCTTTACAATCAAACAAAGATTGGGCCTCGCTTAAATCAATTAGAACGTATTTATAATCAAAATCATCATTTAAACTAAATACACCACCCGGACTAATGGTAATTTTATTAAAGGCATCCTCAGGATTAATACCTTCAAACTTACCACGTTTAGGAGCATAAATAGAAATTGGAGAAATAAAATCATTTACATTAATGCCTAATTTATTAGCGATTCCCTTTCCAAAAACACCATAAAATTGATTATTGTATTCAAAACGATAAACACCTTCATTAACAACTGTATCAAACTTAGTTAAGTTTTTAAAGTTTGCATCAACACCTTTTACTGTTATAACAGCTTGTTTATCATCTAATTTAATAAGTGCATTTTCCTCTAAAGAATAAGAAACTCCATTTATTTCTGAAATAGATTTTATCTTTTTCTCTATCTCTTCCTTATTTTTAATGTATTTAGAATTTACAGATGTGATTTTTAAATCAGTTTCAATGGCATTGTACAAATCGGCCACCACACCTGTTAATCCATTCATTGCAGATAAAACAACTACCAAAGCCCCAGTAGTTAAAGCAATGGCAACTATGCTAATCCAAGAAATAATATTAATAGCATTATTCGATTTTTTAGAAATTAAATATCGTTTTGCTATGAAGAATGAAAGATTCAATGGTTAAATTAAATAGGCTTATTAAATAATGCATTAATTTTTTCGGCATAATCATACGAATCGTCAATAAAAAATGACAATTCTGGAATTATTCGAACTTGTTTACCAATAAGGTTTCCAAGCATTTTTCTAATTAATATTTTCTTTTCAGTTACTATTTTATAAACCTCATTAACATCTTTTGTAGCCATTATACTAATATATACTTTGGCAGAACTTAAATCTGTACTAATTCTTACTACCGTAACTGTAATAAATGCTCCATCAAACATTGATTTCGAATTGGCTCTAAATATTTCAGCTAATTCTTTTTGCAACAATTTTGAAACTTTACTTTGTCTTACACTTTCCATAATTCAAAAGTAATGATTTTTAACGACATACAATATTGAAAATCAGGCAACAAATAATTATGTTTTTTTAGTATCTATGTGTGCCATATTTCATTATATTTATTATCAATAAACTACTACTATGACTAAACATTATATATATATTCTATTTTTTATTTGCACTACCTTATTAGTAAATGCTCAAAGTTCTATGCCTCCTGGTACATATACCAGTTTAAACAAAAAAGCTATTAATTTATTTAAAGATGGTAAAATTTTACTAGATAATAGAGAATATGAAAAAGCAGAAAATAAACTTTTAGAAGCAATTTCAAAAGATGATAATTTCATAGAGGCACATACATTGTTAGGCTATTTATATATTGAGCAAAATAAAAATGAACAAGCAATAACCCAGTTCAAAAAAGCACTTTCTCCATATTTTGTAAACAACTATTACCAACTAGGAGAATTAGAATTTTATTCAGGAAAATATTCAGACTCTAAACTAAATATTGAAAAATACTTATCATTTCCTAGAATAAGCCCATCGATTAAAGAAGAAGCTGAAACTTTATTGAAATCAGCAAAATTTGCGGAAAATCAAATTCTTAATCCGCAAAATATTAAACCAATAAATTTAGGTGAAAATATTAATTCCGAAAATGAAGAATATTTACCAAGTTTTAGTGCTGATATGAAATATTTTTTATTTACAAGGCAATTTATTAAACAAAAAAATTGTGAAATGGAAGAAGGTCAAGAAGACTTCTACATTTCAATTAATCATGCAAAATCCATTCCTATTAAAGAATTAAATTCTCAGTGTAACGAAGGAGCTCCTTCAATTTCAGTATCAGGTGATTATATGTTTTTTGCTGCATGTGGGAATAGAGATAATTCATATATGAACAATAATAGTGGTTATGGTAGTTGTGATATTTTTTATTCTCAAAAAGTCAATGGTATATGGACAAAACCCCAAAATATAGGACCTCCAATAAATACAGCAAATTGGGAAACTCAACCTAGTTTTAGTAGTGATGGAAAAACATTATACTTTATTAGGGGAAGTAATAGAAATAAATCAGGAGACATCTATTATTCTGAAATTGGAGAAGATGGTAAATTTGGAAATCCAATAAAATTAGGTAATAATATTAATACTTTAAAAAATGAACAATCAGTATATATTCATCCTGATAATTCAACACTATATTTTACATCTAATGGCAGAATTGGTATGGGAAGAACAGATATATATATGAGCAAGCGTCAAGTTGATGGTAGTTGGGGAGAAGCCATAAATTTAGGGTATCCAATAAATACAGTAAATGAGGAATTTAAGTTAGCTGTTGGACCAGAAAGTAAATTTGGGTATTTTTCAAGTGAACGTGAAGGTGGTTTTGGAGGATTAGATATTTACCAATTTGAAATGCCAGAATCTATTCGTCCTGAAAAATTAACCTATGTTAAAGGTCATACGTTTAATGCAAAAACTAAAGCACCACTTGATGCACAATTTGAACTTATAGATTTAGAAACTCAACAAACAGTTACAAAAGCATATAGTAATGCTGCTGGAGAATTTTTAGTAACACTTACGTCAAACCACAATTACCTTGTAAACGTTAGTAAAAATGGGTATTTGTTTTATAGCGATAATTTTTCGATGAAAGGTAAAGTTGCAGATTACACAAAACCATTTCAATTAGAAATTCCGTTACAACCAATTGATACTGGTTATACTATTGAATTAAAAAATGTGTTTTTTGATGTAAATAAATGGGATTTAAAACCTGAATCGAAAGCCGAATTAGATAAAATTGTAAACTTTATAAAACTTAATCCAAATTTAAAAATAGAATTTGGTGGGCATACAGATAACAGTGGAGATAAAGCATTTAATAAAACATTATCTGCAAATAGAGCTAAAGCAGTTTATGATTATATCATTCAAAAACATGCACCAGCAGCAGCAAAATTATCTTATAAAGGCTATGGAGATAGTAAACCAAAAGTACCTAATGATTCGCCTGAAAATAAAGCAAAAAACAGACGTACAGAATTAAAAGTACTTGGTAAATAATATAATTAGCAATTAAAAACACAAAAATTCTAATTATGATAAAAGGGAAAAGCATTACTAAAAATTATGGAACATTACAAGTCCTAAAAGGAGTTGATTTACACATACAGCCTGCTGAAGTAGTTTCTATTGTTGGTTCATCTGGCGCTGGTAAAACAACCTTACTTACTATTTTAGGAACACTAGATAAACCCACAAGTGGCGATATTGAATTTAATGGTATTAACATTACAAGTTTACCTGAAAAAAAATTAGCGCAATTTCGTAACCAACATATTGGGTTTGTATTTCAATTTCATCATTTACTACCTGAATTTACAGCTCTAGAAAACATTTGTATTCCTGCGTTTATAAATAAAACCAGTAAAAAAGATGCAGAAATTAATGCTTACAAATTATTAGATTTATTGGGATTAAAAGATAGAGCACTTCATAAACCTTCAGAATTATCGGGTGGTGAGCAACAACGTATTGCGGTTGCAAGAGCACTAATTAATAATCCAAAAGTAATTTTTGCAGATGAACCTAGCGGTAATTTAGATAGTGCAAATGCACAAAAATTACATGAACTTTTTTTTACTTTGCGCGACGAATTAAAACAAACAATTGTAGTTGTAACACATAATGAAGTGTTAGCTAATATGGCGGATAGAAAATTAGAAATGAAAGACGGATTAATATTGTAGTACTAAATTAAAAAAACAAAGTCATTAGCATTTTCTCAAACATATCATTTTCTGAACTTAGAAACGTAGTTAAAAGCCGCCAAGCAAAAAAGCTTTCGAGGTTAAACAGATTATTACTTTGGATTAATTACATTGTAATTATTGGTTTATTAGCTTCAGTAGCATCTAAATATATTTCGCCACAAAATTTTTGGTTTTTAGCATTTATAGGATTAGCTTTTCCAATTATACTTATATTAAATATATTATTTGCCATTTATTGGTTTGCACAATTTAGATTACAAACATTTTTCTCAATTTTTGCTATTTTATTAAGTGCTAAAACATGTTTAGCATTTATTCAAATAGATTTTAGTTCAGAAAAAATTGAAAAAAATGATGTTAAAATTATGAGTTATAATTCAATGTTATTTGATTTATATAATTGGAGCAAAAATGCACAAAGTAGAAATATAATATTAACAAGCCTTTCAGAAGAAAATCCGGATATTTTATGTTTACAAGAATTTTATACCTCTGAACAAGTTGGTGATTTTAATAATATTGACACAGTAACTAATTTAATTACTGCAAAAAACCATCATGTAGAATATACTACTACTTTAAGAAAACAAGACCATTGGGGAATAGCTACTTTTACAAAATACCCAATTATCAAAAAAGGGAAAATAGAATTTAATACACGTTCTAATAACATTTGTATTTATACAGATGTGTTAATTAAAAGTGATACTGTGCGCATTTACAATATGCACTTACAATCCATTAGTTTTAGTAAGGCTAATTACAAATTTATTGACGCTGTAAAACAAGACAGTGTTGATGCTCAAAATGAAGTTGAAGAAAGTAAAAACATTTTAAGAAGGATTAAAAGAGCTTTTGTAAAACGTGCACTGCAAGCAGATGTTATAGCATTACATATAGCAAATTGCAAATATAAAGTAATAGTTTGTGGCGATTTTAACGACACACCAGCCTCTTATGTTTATAATACCATTAGAGGGGATTTAAAAGATGCGTTTATTGAATCAGGTTCTGGTTTTGAACAAACGTATGCAGGAAAATTTCCAAGGTTTAGAATTGATTATATATTACATAGTGAAGAATTTACTAGTAAAAACTACCATCATTTACCTGAAACTATAACAGATCACTATCCTATTATTAGTTATATATCATTGTAATAATACTAATGTTAGATTTAATCTTTCACAAAACGTAATACTTTTACTGTTAAATTCTCACTGTTAATTATTGAAATAAAATAATTTCCAGAAGAAAGTCCTTCAATATTTATATCATTTAAACGTGAGGTAGTCAACATTTCTCTACCCAAAATATCTCTAATAACAATTGCCTTTATATTTTCAGATGTATTTAAACCTTTTATATTAATAATAGATTTAGAAGGGTTAGGATACACAACTATATTTTCTTCAACGTCATTATTATTTGCAATATCAGTAGTGATGAATGTAGAACAAGTAATTTTTCTTACTTTATTATTATTAGTGTCACCGATGTAAATATTACCATAAACATCTGTACAAATTGCAAATGGAGTATTGAATTTTGCCACAGCCATAGCGCCATCTGTAGAACCGGAAGATGCACTAAAACCTGCTATTGTAGTAACAACGCCAGCCAATGTCGATTTCCTTATAGTATGATTTCCCTCGTCAGTAATAAGCAAATTACCATCAGAAGTATAAAAAATTCCTGAAGGCATAGTAAAGGTTGCACCAGCTCCAGTACCATCAGCTGACCCCATTGAACCATAAGAACCCGCAAAAGTACTTACCATTCCAGAAGAAGTTATTTTTCTTATACAATGATTATGATAGCCTGCAACATATAAATTTCCAGATGGATCAATACAAATTCCTGTAGGTGCAAAAAAACTAGCTGAAGTCCCTAATCCATCAACCAATGCAGCAGTGCCATTTCCAGCAAAAGTAGACACTACACCAGAAGGAGTAATTTTTCTAATTTTATTATTGTTTTTATCAGCCACATATAAATTATTAGAACCATCAATACAAATAGCTGAAGGATGATCAAATGTTGCCGCAGTTCCAATACCATCTGCAGAACCAGTAGCCGAAGAACCTGCAATTGTAGTAACTACACCAGATGGTGTAATTTTACGAATTGTATTAAACCAATCTGCAACATATAAATTACCTAGTGCATCTATACAAATTCCTGCTGGATCACCAAAAGTAGCTGCAATTCCAACCCCATCAGTTGAAGAAGGATAACCAGAACCTGCAAATGTTGTAACAACACCTGAAGGTGTTATTTTTCTAATTTTATGTCCAAATCTATCTGCAACATAAACATTTCCATAAGTATCAGTGCATACTCCAGAAGGCGCATAAAAACTAGCTGCAGAACCAGTACCATCAATTGAGGTAGCCGCACCAGATCCAGCTAAGGTTGAAACAATAGTACAAACCGATGATGTTGAATAAAACATCTCAAAATCAAAACTTAAGTCAGAACTATTTAATGCATTTTGATGAACTTCAACTGCAATAACATTAGTTCCAGCAACAAAATTGGATGCAGGTATATTAAAAGAAACAGGAGCATTTTCTGTAAATGTAGGTGTTAAGGTTGAATATAAAATAGTACCAGTTGGCAAATTAAATCGGTTAACTTCTACACCGTTTACATATACAACAGAACCATCATCAACTATCATATTTACAATACAAGCAGTTGGAGCTGTCATAGAAATTGTTTTTCTAAAATAAGTTGTAACAACAGTTGAACCACTAACCACTTGAGGAGTTGTAGTAGTTTCATCACCATCACCAAACCCAAGTTGCCCGTTACCTGCAGGCCAAGCAGCATCAGAAAAACCAGTGGTATTCCAATTACTTGGCGCTGCACTGCCTTGTGATAAATATTTCCAACTTGAACCAAAAGGAATTAAAGTTGTTTGTGCATTTATACAAATGCTAATCATTACTAATAATAGTGTTGCTCTCAAATTTCTCATAGTATTAATATTTTTTTTATTTATTTACGTTAAATCTTACCATTAATCGGCCACTTTCAATTGAAATGAAATAGGTTCCATTTGTAAATGAAGAAACATCAATTGTGTTTATTTCATTACTAAAAACTCCTTCTTTAATCGTTTGACCTAAAATATTTTTGATTGAATAACTCAAATTATTCACAAGAGTGGGAAACTTAATATTAAATACTCCTTCTGTTGGGTTTGGATAAAATAAAGTCTCACTTAATACATTGTTTAAACTTTCAAAATCGCTTAAAACATTATAATTAACACAGCTAGAAGTTACTTTGCAACCATTTAAATTAACAATTACTGCATAACTTCCATTTACTGTTGGTGTAAATGTTGAACTAGTTGCGCCTAAAATAGTTGAACTAGTAGCACAATTAATCCACTGATAAGTTGCTCCTAAAACAGGATTTGCAACAATGTTACTACCAGTGATATTTGCAATTGCTATTGGAGGACTTGTAACAGTAAGATTTAAAATAGTTGTAGAATCACAAGAACTAGTTAATAATTTACTTCTAAACAAATCAATCATATGAGTATTTGGTAAACCTGTAGTCGTATCTCTTGTTGGACATATTACTCTACCTCCTTCATCATACTCATTCCAAGCATAGGCCAAAGCACATTTTACTTTTGTTGGTCGTGAATTACAAAAATCAATCAATGAATCAATTTGTTGCTCGTTTTCACTATCTGTTGCACGAGGTACAAAAGCAGAATATAATGATGGATTAATTGGGCCACCTGGTGGTGAATATCTTCGCGCTTGTTGGCTAAAAGAAACTGTTAACAAAGGAACAACATCACAACTATATGGTAAAAAACTTCTTCTTATATTTATTTCATCAGACATGATAGATGCATGAGTTGTGCTTCCCCAAGTGGAATACCAATTTCCAGAGTTAAATCCCTTAGAGGAAATAGTTGGCCAAGATGTTGGTCCATCTGTTATAATAGGCTGATAAACTGAATAGACTGGTCCACCATACGCAGCAATTATATCAGTTAATAAAGTTGGATTACCAGAAACAATTCCTTCTGTAATAAATATTAAAGGTAGGCCTCCAATTTTTTGATACCAAGGTTGAGCAAAATCAGCTACTATTTGTGCAATATCTGAATTGTACGATGCTCCACCACCAATACTCTCAATAATATATGCTTCCTTTAACGTTCCTTTATTTGTAGATGTAGCAAATAATTTTCTTCCGTATGATAGTGGTGCATCGTCTCTGTACCATAAGGTTGCAAAATAATCAATTCCTGCATGTATGGCATAAGCAATTTCTTGGTCATATATTGCTTGATTATTACCATTCCACTGCATTCTATTAACACGATAATCAATAACCCAACTAGATGTTGCAGTATTCCAATACGCCATAGGCTTTGTATTATAGGGTACAGGATTTGCAAAAAAAGGTGCGCGCTCTTTAAATTGAGGAAAAGATAGAGCACTTCTATACGATCCTGAACCATCATTATAGGTACTAGGGTTTGCAACATTTAAATAAGAATCGTACCAAGCATCCCATCTAATAACTCCAAATGGCACATTTAATTTTTTTGCCCCACCTTTAGATACAACGTTTGAATATGTGCCAGCAGTAGAATAATTTGTTCCTCCAAAATTATAAGAACTTCCAGTACAAATTCCTGCATTTATAGTAACAGTAGAACTGCTACATGGTATTATATCTGCCAACAATTTAAAATCAAAACTAACGTCTGAACTATTTAGCGCATTTTGATGTACTTCCACTGCAATAATATTTGAACCAGATATAAATACAGATGCAGGCACAGTGAATGTAACAGGAGCATTCTCTGTAAATGTTGGAGTTAAAGTTGAATATAAAATTGTACCAGTTGGCAAATTAAATCTATTTACCTCCACTCCATTTATATAAACAACTGAACCATCGTCAATAATCATATTAACAGTACAATTTGTTGGAGTGGCAATAGAAATAGTTTTACGGAAATAAGTTGTTACTACTGTTGAACCAGAAACAACCTGAGGAGTTACTGTTACTTCATCACCATCACCAAAGCCCAATTGGGCATTGCCTGCAGGCCAAGCTGCATCAGAAAAACTTGAAGTATTCCAATTGGTTGGTGCTGCGCTACCTTGTGATAAATACTTCCAACTTGAACCTAATGGAATTAAGGTAGTTTGGGAAAAGCCAATAATACTAATAAA
>ERZ724520.916-NODE-916-length-15463-cov-4.437500_pt1 | contig 15463 bp, 14 predicted proteins | sample MGYA00376053_ERZ724520 | MGnify/ENA primary metagenome ERZ724520 (study PRJEB28724, sample SAMN07190886) | activated sludge metagenome | isolation source: activated sludge of sewage treatment plant in Hong Hong | place: USA: Christiansburg, Virginia | collected... | reverse complement strand
AAAGTGCATAATCTTTAGTGCGGTAGTTATTAGTAAAATCATATTCGTAAGGGTCAAAATTTGAATTAAAAACTAGGTCAAAAAATTTCCAAATTTTGGTTCTACCAGTTGCCGAAATCATGCTCATTTTAAAGCTATCTGCTGCAAAATTATATTGCCAATTAAAACTCACATTTTGCAGTAACAATACTTTTTTATCTACAAAACCTGTATCTGTATTTTTACGAATTTTTGCTTCTAAATTATTATTTAAATTGATGCCTAAACTATTTTGTTCACCTTGAGTTGGGCCATTAAATAAGGTGTTTTCAAATACCGAATATTTTGTTATTTTTTTTGTAGTAGTATCTGTCATTATATCTTTCCAAAATCCAAATTGCTTATCTCCAAAATCGGGTCTGTAGGTATAGTTAAGTGTTGGAATTAATAAATGGCGTACTTGCTTTAATTTGGATGATTTAAAAATGTAATCCATAAATAATTTGGTGGTAAAAGACGTATTAAAATTTGCATCGTAGCCAGTTTTAAAGTTTTTGTTTTGTGAACTGGTTATTTTGTTAGTAGCATAATTTAATTCTTTGTCAGTTGTTTTAGTATACATTACAGCACTTAAATTAAGGGCTGGTGTAAGTGTAAAGTATTTAAACAATGTAATATTAGTAGATATTGGTAATGAATGACGTGCGCCATATTTTAAGCTATCTCCAATCGTGCCTTTAAAAATAGTAGTATCTTTTCCTGACAAAGTATTTCTTGCTTCAAATAAATAACTTATACCAATTTTATCAAGTGGGTTTTGTTTTATGCGCGTTTCGTTCTTAAATGGGTAAAAACGGTTTACATTAAATGTAAGTTCCGGAAAAGTTAAATCCATTTGGCGCGTAGTAGTATTTTGATTATGCCTAGCGTTTATACTTACTGTAGATAATTTAAAAGATCTACTATAATTGATATTAGATTGAAAGGTATTAGTTAAATACTGCCCTGTATTTTGAGCATTTAAGGTATTGTACTTAGAAGTTCTAATATTTACATCGCTACTAAAGCGCGTATTTGGGTTATTTTTTTGATCTTGACTATGGCGCCAATTAATAGAAATATCACGTTGTTTACTGTAACTATTTGGTACTTCTTTATCGCCATTTTTAAATTCGGAAAAGCCTAAAGCAAGTGAACCACTGTATTTGTAATTAACTCTATAATTATTTAAAGTTCTCAAACCATAACTACCATAACTGTAAATATCACCTCTTATGGTCATATCAGTTTGGTCGTTTATTCCCCAATAAAAACCACCATCTTTTAAATAAAAACCTAAATTATCGCTGTTTCCATAAAATGGTAATAAAATACCTGAGTGTCTTTTTTTAGTATTAGGAATATAACCAAATGGTAAACCTAAGGGAGTAGGCACACCTCCAATTTCGAGGTACAATGGTCCGGTTATAATTTTATCGTCAGGAATTATTTTGGCTTTATTGGTCTTAAAAATGGTTCTAGAATCGGCATATTGGCAAGGTATACAGCTTAGCTTACTAAAATAAGTAACATTGTTACTGTCTTTTTTTACTTCCTTGCCCATCAAAATTAAATCGCCTTCTTTTGTTACAATATCATATATTTTACCTTTTTTTGTTTTGAGGTTATAAACCATTTTACGGCAAACAAGTTCTTTATCTCCATCATTAAATACGGGGTTTCCAACGTCTTTGCCAAGACTATCTTTTGTTCCAAATGCTGTAATGGTGTTTTTTTGATTGTCTATTTCAAAAAACTCAGCTTTAAGCTCCATTTCTTCATATTTTACATAAGCATCACCATACAAAAATATTTTTTGTCCTAGGGTTTCGTATCTTATCGAATCTCTTGCGTTATAAATTATCTGATGCTCTAGAGGTTCATCATTTTCCTCACTATTTAAACTATCTACTTTAACATTTTTTACACTATCAGTAGGTAACTTACTTGGGGGATTAGGAGTATTAACTTTAATGTCTGATTTTAAATCGGATTGGGCATTTGAATGTAAGGCAGTTATTAACACCAAATAGAGTAAAAATAATATGTGTTTAAACGAAATAATAAAGTCTATAGTTTAAATTTACTAATCTGTAAAGCTAACAAATACATTATAAAATGTCTACATTTTTTAAATATTCAATCTTAAAAAAATATAATTTATTTTTAGTAGCTGTACTAGGTATTGTAATTTTCAGTGCCTTTGTTGTTCGTAAGCAAGATCCTAAAAGAAAAGTTAAAATTGTGGTTATAGACCCTGGCCATGGAGGTAAAGACCCCGGTTGTAGCGGACATACTCATAACGAAAAAGCTGTAGCGCTTGCTGTTGGTTTAAAATTGGGTAAATACATCGAAGAAAACATGAAAGATGTAAAGGTTATTTTTACTCGAAAAACAGATGTATTTGTTGATTTGGAAGATAGAGCCAAAATTGCAAATGATAATAATGCCGATTTATTTATTTCTATACATTGTAATGCTGCCGGAAAGCCTGTTATGATTAAAGATCCCAAAACGGGTAAGATGCGTGCAAAAACTTTCAAAAATAAAAAGGGGAAATTAGTGGTAGTAGAAACTACTAATCCTGAGCCATATGGTTCGGAAACCTATGTAATGGGTTTAAAGAATGAGGAAGGTAAAATGAAGGTTGCTCAGCGTGAAAACTCGGCTATTTTATTAGAAGATAATTACGAAACTAAGTACCAAGGTTTTGACCCTGATAGTCAGGAAAGTTATATTATAATGAGTAATTACACTTCTGCATACGTTATTCAAAGTGCAGGTTTAGCAATGAAAATACAAGATGAGTATTCGAAAAAAGCGGGTAGGGTTGATAAAGGAGTGCATCGCCAAAGTATTTGGGTATTATGGAGAACAGCCATGCCAAGTGTTTTAACAGAAATTGGTTATTTAACAAATCCTCAAGAAGAAAAATTTTTAGGTTCAGAAAAAGGACAAGATTATATGGCTTCGTGCTTATTTAGAGCATTTAGAAAATATAAAGATGAAGTAGAAGGCACAAAAAAAAATTATAATGATGACCTTGAAAACCAAAAGCCATTAGAAAAAGAGGTGTATGTGTCTTATAAAGATTCGGCTAACGTGGTTGAAAATGGTGAAAAAGAGAATGTGGATGCAAAGAAAGATAGTCTTGCTGCTATTGAAAAAGCAAATGCGCTAAATGAAAAAAAATACAACGAACTAGTTGCGGTTGCAGATGTTGCACTAAAAAATAAAAATTACGACCAAGCAAAAACGGTGTATGAAAAAGCAGATGCTTTAAATTACAAAGGGGATAATGGTTATTGTACCAAAAAAATTGAAGAAATAAAAAATCAAATTAGAAAGGACGAAGAAGAGAAGGAAAGGCTAGAGGAACAGAAAGAAGTAAATAAAAATGATTTAATAAAAAAGTACAAGGAAAAAGCACGATTAGATAGTATTGCAAGAGTAGAGAAAGAAAAAAATGATAAAATAAAAACTGCAAATACACATACTACCACAGTTAATACCACAACCAATACCATTAAAAGTGAGAGTAATGCAGTTGTTTTTAAAGTGCAATTTGCTAGTAGCGAAAAAGAAATTGATGCTAAATTAAAATACCCAAATGTTACAGAGGTTTCATTTTATAAAATGGGGTCAACTTACAAATACACATCGGGTAATTATGCTAGTTTTGATGATGGAACAAAGCAACAACTTAAATTAAAAGAATTAGGATATAAAGATTGCTTTGTAGCAGCTTTTAAAAATGGCGTTCGTATGGATATTAACGAAGCTAAAAAATTAACAGAAAAGAATTAAAACTCAAGTAATTCGAGCTGAGAACAAACTCTTTCGAGTAACATGGTAATTATGCGTTTTGTTGTTTCTTTTTTATTTGCATTATAAAAAACAATTTCATCATTTGTAAAATGTCCAATAACCACACCCAACATTAATTGTTTTTGTTGAATGTTGTTTTTAAAGATATCATGCAGGCGCTCAATTTTTTTATTTGGAGTTAGGTTTTTAACAACCACTTTATGTTCTGCCAAAAAATTATTAATTAAAGATAATATTACTTCGTTTTGTAATTTAAGAATAGGACGTAAGCTTACACTTTGAAAAACTTCTAAATCGGTTGATTTAGAATTGTCAATTTCAATGGTAGGTCTAATGCCTTTTAATAATTGGGAGCGATTGTTCATTTGGCTAAGGTATTCAAATAATTCAAATTATTGCTAGAATATGAAATATTGGTTAAATTAGAAATGTCAATCCATATTTTTTAAATAAATGAAATCATTTGATATAACTCTATCTATTGAAGAACTAGAAAACTCTAAGTGGAAAGACTACGATTTTGAAACCAATTTGGTTAAACGTTGCTATCAATTAAGAAAAGTAGCTCTAATTAATTTAACAATAGATGATTTACGATGCCTTATTGGTCAACAAATGTATTTGAATTATTTGGTTGAACTTGCTATTGAAAAATTGAAAGTAAATATTTTAGCCGAAGGAGAGTATTATCCAGGGGATTTATTAGAGAGTGTTTTGAATGTAAAACAAGTTTATTGGAATGAGCACAAAGAGCAATGGCAAATTATTAATGATTTAGTAAAACAAAACGAAGAAAAACTTCAGTGGTTTAAACTGAATAAGAAAGAGTTTTATAAATGCAGTTTTTAATTTAATGGATATAAATGGTTGCAAGTGATAACACCAGCAATGGCTAAAAACTTATAACTCAATAATTTTAGCAGCATCTCTTAGTGCAGAATCTCTATGGCTAATAATAATGCACGTTTTATCTTTCATTATTTCTTTTAAATTAGTAAGAATCAAATTTTCAGTTTCTACATCTACTGCCGACAAGCAATCATCAAAAATTAATATTTGAGGCTTTGAAATAATTGCTCTAGCTATTGAAATTCGTTGTTTTTGACCTCCAGAAAGTGTTACTCCTCTTTCTCCAACTACAGTATCAAAACCATTTGGGAATGACATAATATTGTCATACACACCAGCATCTTTAGCCGCTTTTATAATTTCTTCGTCGGTAAATTGTTTGTTGGTTGAAAACGCAATATTGTTTTTTATAGTATCTGAAAATAAGAATACATCTTGCGGAACGCAGGCTATGCTTTTTCTTAAGGTATTAATATCAAAATCTTTTATTGGCTGGCCATCAATTAATATTTCACCTTTAGTAGTATCGTACATTCTGGTTAATAAATTAACTAAAGTAGTTTTACCTGTCCCAATTTGCCCTTTAATACCAATTATTTCGCCTTTATTAATTTTAAGGTTAAAATCTTTTATGGCTTCAATATTATTGTCGTCATAAGTAAAACCTACATGTTTAAACTCAATTTGACCTTGTATGGAATTTGTAATTTTAGGAGTATTTATAATAGAAGATTGGTAAGTTAAAAATTCATTTATACGTGCTTGAGATGCTGAAGCGCGTTGTATTAATGATGTAACCCAACCTAATGAAGCAAAAGGCCAGGTGAGTTTGTATACATAAATTATAAATTCAGTTATATTACCAACTTCAATAGTTTTAAAAATAACTAATTTAGAGCCATACCAAACGGTTGCAATTACGCTAATGCCAACCATTAATACCAATATAGGTTGAAAAAAAGCTTCAACTAATGTGAGTTTTAAACTTTGTTTTTTATAATTAGCATTTAATTTTTCTAATTCATCTTCGTAATGTTTTTCTCTATTATAAGCTTTAATTACACGAATAGCAGAAAATGTTTCTTGAGTATGGGAGGTTAGTTTGGATAATTCTTGTTGTACAATATTGCTTCGTTTATTAATTAAATCGGAAACTTTATAAATAATAAATGATAATAGGGGTAAAGGCGCAAAAACAATTAGTGTTAATTGCCAATTTATTTTAATCATAAATATCAAAACAATTACTATCGTTGCAAATGTATTTATTAAATACATAACTGCGGGGCCAGTATACATTCTTACTTTTCCAACATCTTCACTAATTCGGGTCATTAAATCGCCCGTACTATTATTTTTATAAAATTTAAAATCAAGAGTTTGAAAGTGATTGTATAATTCATTTTTTTGATCAAACTCAATATGTCTGCTCATTACTATTAAAGTTTGTCGCATTAAAAACAAAAAGAATCCACTTGCTAAGGCAAAACCTAATAATAAAATACCATGGTAAATAAATACACTTGATTTAACAGGTAAATGATTTTCGAAAATTTTATAAATTTCGTTGGTAGCATTTCTAACAATTACACCTTGATAGATTGAAAATAAGCTTGATAAAATTACAAATAATGCGCCAAGCAGTAATTGCCACTTGTATTTAACAAAGTACTTATTTATTGATTTTAAGGATTTCAAAACGAAATGCTAAGGTATTAATATTTTAGAATTAATAGCCTGTTTAAATTTTAGTTTTTGGGTTCTAGTAAATCACTATAAGATTTGTCGATTACTTGTAACTTATTTAATTCAAAGTAGTTGAAATAATAATCACATTGTTCTTTTAGTTTTTCTATAGGTATATTTCCAACTGTATCAATTGCTTCAACTTCAATAAATGTTCCTAAGTCTTTTACTATATCAAAATGAAATTTCACATTATCAATAAAATATATTTTTCGAAGTTTATCAACACAAATTTTCACTCCAAGTTGAAGAGTTAATATTTGTTTTAATGCTTTATTGGGTTCATGTTGGTATAATATAATATCTGATAATTTAGAATCCTTTAAATCTTCTCTGTTATAATTTATTAATGAATTTTCGATAGTTCCTTCTCTTAATTTTAATCGCCCTTTTGATACATTAAAATAGGTGTCTATTTGATGGTCGGTGCCTTTAAATTCTGGATTTAATTTGAGTAATTTAGTTTCGTATGGTTCTAAGCAATCTACTTTTGCTTTAAACTCGTAATTGGTAATGTTCATATATTTAACTAAAAAGTGTGTTTTAATCTTTAAGTAAAAACCAATACATAACAGTCCAAATGCCAATAAAAAATAACCCTAAATACACAGTGTTTAAGTTTTGTTTAATGTCTTTTTTTATGATAGTTCTGTATAAAATCCAACCAATAAAAAGTATAATAAAGGCAATTGGAATAAAAAGTCGTAACATAAGTTTTAGATTATATAAATTAAAGAATCATTGGTACTTCCATTAATAATATTTCGGCATCCTCAGATTCAGAAGTAATGGTAAGTGATGTAACATCCCAAATACCAAAGCCATCTCTTAAGTTTAGTTCCTGATTATTGATTGTAAAATCACCATTTAAGATAAATGCATAAACGCCATTTTTAGTGTCTTTTAAATTGTAATCTATAGTTACATCCTTATCAAATTTACCCATGTGAAACCAAGCATTTTGATGAATCCAAACTCCTTCATCATTAGCATTTGGCGAAAGAATTTGTTGTAACTTATTGTGACGGTCAGCACTATTTAATGTTATTTGGTCGTATCTAGGTTTAACATTTCTTTGATTTGGAATTACCCAAATTTGTAAAAATTTTACTTTTCCATTTTTGTTTCTGTTGTATTCACTGTGGGTAATTCCTGTTCCGGCACTCATTATTTGAATATCGCCGTGCTTTATAACTGCAATATTTCCCATACTGTCTTTGTGTTCTAAATCTCCTTCTAATGGAATACTAATAATTTCCATGTTATCATGAGGGTGAGTTCCAAAGCCCATTCCTTCATCAACTATATCATCATTTAAAACTCTAAGAGCTCCAAAATGCATTCGTTGTGGGTTATGGTAATTTGCAAAACTAAATGTGTGATGTGAGTTCAGCCATCCGTGATTTGCTATCCCTCTTGTATTTGCTTTATGTAATACTGTATTTGACATTTTTTTTAATAATTTTTTTAATGTGTAATTAAGAACTAAAAGTGTTTTTTTAAGTAAAAGGGATTATTCCACTATTAACGTACCATCAAATCCTAAATAACCTAATGTTCCTTCATAACCAAAACCAAGTCCTGATGAAATTACACCAAGTGAAAATTCATTCCAATAGTTAGTTGGTGTTGCAACTTGCCAGCAATCTTCAATTTTACGATACAAATCAGCCTTATATAAATATTTATTTAATTTTTGATCCACAACTCTTCCAATTGAAATTTTAAATGCAATGGAATCATTGATTATTATTAATGAGGATTCATTTTTTATTTTTTCGGTGTATTTAAATGATATTTTTTTTACTAAATCATCTATTTTAATTTTGGTGATTTCTAATTTTAAAGTTAAATCTTCTTTTAATATTTTTGTTGACTTATTATGATAATTATTATTTGTGAAACATTCAGATTTCAGGTTTGAATTCAAAATAGTTTGTGCAGAAAAATTAGTTGTTAAAATTACAAATAATAGAAAAGAGAATTTATTTAGTTGCTTCATGTTTTTATAAATCAATTTATTTTAATTAATAACACTCTAGCTCATAGCCTCAGCTTGAGCAATTACTGCTTTTTCTTTTTCATTAAAATCGCCATCAGCATTGGCTACTTTGTGCATGAGCTTAAGAATTTTCGCTCTTTTCTTTTCCTCTTTAGGCATTTTTAAAGCTAAATTGCTACTCTTAACTTGTTCAAATAATTCACTTATTTTATTAGAATTATAACCAAGTTGTTTTGCAGTGGCTAATAAAAATAAACGTTCTTCGTCTTGTATTACCCCATCTGCACAAGCAACAACCATCATATTATTAAGCGCATAATCTCTTACATCATAATTCGTATCTTCTAATTGATTTTCTTGTCTATTTGAGTTTACACTAATTTCATTGTACTTTTTAAATTCTGTATATTCATAAGGACTTAATAGGCTTTCAACTATCCAATCTTTACTATTATCATTTAAACTATTACCACAAAAATTACACGTTAATTGCAATGAGTTTTCTACAGGTGCGCCACAACTAGAACAATTATGAGCCAGTGCGCTGTATTTATTAGCTGCAATTTTTTTTGATCTACTTAGTACAATGTACTCTAAGTTTGTAATTGGTGATGAATTAATTATTTCAAGTTTTTCATTATTTACACTTACTTTTTGAGATACACATGTAGTTGATAAAACCGCTAGTATTGAACTTGGGTTTTCATAAACATTAATTAGTGAAACATCTTTTAAAAACAAGCGATTATATAAATAGTGTGAGTTAAATTTGTTTTTTGATTTCTCTAAAAATTCGTTAGAACAAAAGCGAGCAATGCGTTTTTGGTCACCTAAAGCATTTGCAATTTTTAATTGTAAAAAGGCATTAGAGGCTTTGTCTTCTATGTATTGAGGAGAAAACTCTGAAGATGAATAACCTTTTTCTTTTAGTCGATTATAGAAATTTTTACGTGTTTTTAGTTGAGCATAATTAGAGGCAAATTCTTCGGGTTGTGTAATTTCAGATAAAATCCAATCATAATCGCCATTATTTATTTGAGTGCCACAACTTGGGCATTTACTTACTTCACCTAATTTGTTTTCAATAGAATCGCCACAATTAGGGCAATTTGTTGCTCCAAATAAATTGAAATTTGAGTTAGAGTTAACTTTTTTTACAAATGTCCAATATTCTGTATATTCTTCGTACCCACCACTATTAAGCTCTGAATATTTTTTTGATTCAAAATAATCGGTATTACTAGCACTAATGCTTACATGTAAAATGTAAAAATTACCATCATTTTCTACAGATACAATTCTAATGTCTTCAATATTTATATCGCTAACATTATTACTTTGCTCTAATTTTCGCATCATAATAAATTGTGATTCAAAACGTTGATAAACGCCATCAGATATAAAGCGTCTTACACCATGCAAATCTTGGTTTTGCCAAGCATCTTGTATTTGTAAAAAAGCTGATTTTACTTTAGTATAAAATTCTGTCTGATTAAAATTTGGAATATCTAACACTAATTCGGCAGTATCTTCATCATTATTGTATCTTGAATTAATTTTTGAGAGGGTATTAAAAGTGGAACTTTGTTTTTGGTTTCTACCGTACCAATACACTAAGGCTACAATCCCAACAATAACAAGTATATTTAATGGAAATGGTAAAAGCCAAATGATTCGAATTAAAAAATAAACTATTCCAATAATACCATCACCTCCACCGCTACCACTGCGGCCACCATTTCCGCCACCACCAGCTCTAGCTAGGCAATCTAAAGAAATAAAAATTAAACAATAAAAAACAAAAAAGCTAAATTTTTGTATGTAAGATTTTGAATTAATGCTATTCATATTTTATTAAAATCTATAACCAAAATGTACCCCAAATTTAAAGGCATTTACCCCAAATGGATTATCGCTATAAGTATAACCATTATGATTTGGGTAAAATTTATTAGGATCGTTAGCAATGTATTCACTTGTTTTAACCCCAATAGCAACATTCATCATAATATTAAAGTTTTTAGTAACTCTAAATAAAACACCATTATTGAGCATAAAATAATACTTATTTAACACAAAGCCATGCTCTATAGTTTGTGTTGCAGATCCAATTGGAGGATTATAATATATATTTTCATTAAATGTTCCAATATATTGAGCCATTCCTATATATGGACCAATAAAGTGTGTTACAGCATGTTTTCCACTGGTTTGAAAATTAACCCCTAAACCAACTTCTATGGTTTTACGTGTAAATTTATAGTTGCTAATATAATTACCGTTAATGTTATTAAAACTAAGGTCAAATGCTTGGTTTAATGTTGGTGAAGAAAAACCAACGGTTACAGGAATATATATATTTGCATTATTATGGGCAAATTCACGCAAATAGCTAAAACCAAAGCAGCCATTTAATGGCTCCATTGCATTTAGTGAAATTAAGTTTTTAGTTGAAGTTAATGCTTGAAATGCCTCATTTTTTGCCTTTTCTTGTTCAGCTTTGCTTTTTTTGTCTTTAGGATTTTGGGAAACATTAATTGGTTGTTGCTCTGGAGCAGTTGTAATGACTTCATGAACCCCGTTTTGATATTCAATTAAAGCCACATCACTCTTTGCTACAATTATCGTTGGTCCATCTTGATAGGTAAATAATTTATATTTTACTTCAGTTTGGTTAATTTCAATAATTTTAACTTCTAATTTAGTATTGTCTTTTTTATATAGTTTATCTTGAGCAAAACAGTTTATTCCTGATAATAAAAGGCTAAAAATGATAGTTTTTTTCATAACTTGTTATTTATTGTTTTTTGGATGTCGTTTATTATATGACATTTAATTTAATTCGGGTTTAATGATTTATATACGCGGATATCTTATAAATTATTGTTCTAGAATTCACTTTAAATATATACAAAAATTGTCATAACATTTATTTGCCTAATAAGTTAATATTTATAAATTTGGCTAACTTTTCAAAACACTTTCAAACACTATATTATTATGACAAAAATTAAAGTAGCAAACCCAGTAGTAGAATTAGATGGCGATGAAATGACTCGCATTATTTGGAAATTTATTAAGGATAAATTAATTATTCCTTATTTAGATGTGGATATTAAATACTACGATTTAGGTATGGAATACCGTGATCAAACAAATGACCAAGTTACTATTGATGCAGCTGAGGCAATTAAAAAATATGGTGTAGGTATTAAATGTGCTACTATTACGCCAGATGAAGCGCGTGTTAAAGAATTTAACTTAAAACAAATGTGGAAGTCTCCTAACGGAACTATTCGTAACATATTAGATGGAACTGTTTTTCGTGAGCCAATTGTTTGTAAAAATGTACCTCGTTTAGTAAGTAACTGGACAGCTCCAATTATTGTTGGTCGTCATGCATTTGGAGATCAATATAAAGCAACAGATTTCGTAGTACCTGGAAAAGGTAAATTAACAATGAAATTTGAAGGAGAAGATGGAAAAGTAATTGAACATGAAATCTTCCAATTTAAAGGTCCAGGTGTTGCAATGGGAATGTATAACGTAGAAGAGTCTATTCGTGGATTTGCTCATTCTTGCTTTAACGTAGCTTTAAACAAAAAATGGCCTTTATATTTATCAACTAAAAACACTATCTTAAAAAAATATGACGGTCGTTTTAAAGATATTTTCGAAGAAATTTATCAAGCAGATTACAAAGCTAAATTTGAAGCAGCAGGAATTGTATACGAACATCGTTTAATTGATGACATGGTTGCATCTGCTTTAAAATGGAATGGTAATTTTGTTTGGGCATGTAAAAATTATGATGGAGATGTTCAATCTGACTCTGTTGCTCAAGGTTTTGGTTCATTAGGTTTAATGACATCTGTATTAATTACTCCAGATGGAACGATTATGGAAGCTGAAGCAGCTCATGGAACTGTAACTCGCCATTTCCGCGATCATCAAGCTGGTAAACCAACTTCTACTAACCCAATTGCAAGTATTTTTGCTTGGACACGTGGTTTAGAATTCCGTGGTAAATTAGACAATAATCAAGAATTAATAAATTTCTGCCAAGCTTTAGAACAAGTTTGCGTTGAAACAGTTGAATCTGGTAAAATGACTAAAGATTTAGCAGTATGTGCACATGGTAATAAAGTTAATCATGGAGAACATTATTTATATACTCAAGAGTTTTTAGATGCTATTGATGAAAATTTAAAAAAGAAATTAGGTAAATAATTCGATAATTTATAAAATGGAATCTTCAACTCAACAGTCGCCAATACTAAACTCTATATTTGATAGGGTAGAAGAGGCGTTAAAAACTATTCGCCCTTATTTAGAAGCTGATGGTGGTGATGTTGAGTTAATAGAAGTAATTAACGGTAACACGGCAATACTTGAATTAAAAGGTGCTTGCAGTACGTGTAGTATGAGTCATATGACCATGAAATCAGGTATTGAAGAAACCATTAAAAGAGCTGTACCAGAAATTACTATTGTTCAAGCATCCCAGTTTTAAATAAATTATAAAACTCAAATTAAATCCTACTCACTAATCCGAGTAGGATTTTTTTTAAAGTAAAAAATGTATAAAACCGAAATATGCAATTCTCCTGAAGTACTTAATTCTATTATAGAGTTGAGGTATGATGTGTTGCGTAAACCTTGGCAAAAGCCTATTGAAACTGTTACGGATGAATTAGAAGATTCTTCTGTTAATGTATACATCCAATCTCACAATAAAGTTATTGCTTGCGGAAGATTACAAAATAATGGTAATGGAGTAGGGCAAATTCGTTTTATGGCCGTTGATAGCAATTACCAAGAAAAAGGATTAGGTAAACTAATTATGGCAAAATTAGAAATTGAGGCTAAGGCATTACATTTAAATAGTATTGAATTGCAGGCAAGAGAAAACGCTGTAGAATTTTATAAATCATGCGGATACACAATAAAAGAGAAGTCATTTTGTTTATGGGATATCATTCAACATTATTTAATGACAAAAACTATCAATTAATTTTAAAGTGTATCAGAAGCCATTAAATATATTATTTCTTTGTTCATGGTATCCTAATCCAGAAGCAAATAGTAATGGCATTTTTATTAAACGTCACGCTCAGGCTTTGGCATTAAAACATAAAGTCACTGTTTTGTTTGTAAAATCAATACATACAGTGCAACTTGCCGAAATACAAACAGAAGAAGGGAACTTAAAAGAGATTTTAGTTTTTTATCCAAAATCAAAATTTAATTTTCCATTCATAAGTAGTGTATTTAAATTTTTAAAATTTAAATCTCATTATAAAAAGCAAATTAATTTGCTGGATGATACATTTGATATTATTCATGTAAATACCATTTTTCCTGCTGCAATACCTGCCTTATATGCAATTAAAAAAAATCCTAAAGCAAAATTAATTATTACTGAACATTGGAGTGGATACTATCCTGAAGATGGTAATTATACTGGTTTTTTAATGAAGTATTATACCCAAAAGCTTGTTGCGCTAGCTAATCAAATATTGGTAATATCTGATAAGTTAAAACATGCGATGCAAAATCATCAATTAAATGGCAATTACCATTTGATTAATAATGTAGTTGATACAACAGTATTTAACCCAACATCAGAAAGTAAAGCAAACGAAAAGCTTGAAATTTTGCATGTTTCATCTTTAGTGGATAGAGAAAAAAATATTTCTGGAATTATTGAAATTGCAAAGAAATTAAAGGAAAAACAATTTTCATTTAAGCTCACTCTTATTGGCTATAATGAAAATGAAATTGGTCATCATAAAGAAAATGCATATAAGTTTTTAACTCGAAATGAAATAGAGTTTGTTGGCTATAAAAAACCAAATGAAATTGCTGAGTACATGAACAAGAGTAGTGTGTTTTTACTATTTAGCTATTTTGAAGGTATGCCAGTGGTATTATTAGAATCTATGGCTTGTGGTTTACCTGTAATTACAACAGCTGTAGGTCAGGTTAAAGAAATGGTTAAACCTGATTTTGGATTAATTCTTAAAACAAATAATGTTGACGAATGTGTTGAAAAACTTTGTACTTTTAACAGAAGTAGATTTGCAACTGCTCAAGTTATGCATAATGAAATTGCTTTAAATTATGGATATGAAGAGGTTTGCAAGTCAATTACAAAAATTTATTTAACTAACTAGTAATAAAATGCTTAAAAAAATTATAGCTACATTATTTACCAAGGGGTTTGTGGCATTAATTAATTTAGTGATATTATTAGTTTCTTCTAGGCAATTAGGTGGCGATGTAAGAGGGCAGGTGAGTTTGTTAATCTTAAATATTGCTATTATACAAGCTATAAACGAAATTTACACAGGTTATGCTTTAGTCTATTTTATTCCTCGTTTTTCCTTAAAAAAGATATATTCCAATGGTTTTATACTTTCTATAGTTTGTACTATTTTAAGTGGAGCTTTCTTTTATGGAATTAGTAGTTATTTTCATGATAAACCTTGGGCTCAAGAAATTAGAAATCAGCTGATACACATTATTATTTTATCTTTTGTTATCATTCTGCATTCATTTCATGGCGTTATTTTATTAGCCAAAGAAAAAATTAAATTGTATAATTTTTTAAATTTCTTTCAACCTGCTTTGTTATTAGGAGCCTTACTAATAAACGTGTTTGTTTTAAATAATTATACGGTTATGAGTTACATCATTTCATTATATGTGTCATTTTTAACCTCCTTACTTATTTCTACCACAGGTATTTATGCTGTTTTTAAAGAAACTACTGAGCATCTTGGTTCATATAATGGCTCTGCTATTTTTAAAAATGGCTTTTATAATCAGTTGGCTAATTTGTCGCATATGTTGAGCAACAGATATAATTTTTATTTAATAGCAAGTAATGCAATGGTGGGAGTTTATTCTACTTCTACTACTTTAATTGAATCAGTTTTAATTATTAGTAGCAGTGCTGCGGCAATTATTTTAACCCATATTGCCAATAATAAAGATGAAGCTAATCAGGTAAGAATT